>JAEIGA010017933.1_pt1 | contig 10782 bp, 5 predicted proteins | sample 9270691 | NCBI WGS metagenome assembly JAEIGA01 (sample SAMN17057246, study PRJNA624740) | gut metagenome | biome: biome; isolation source: fecal sample | host: Bos grunniens | place: China: Xizang | collected 2019 | reverse complement strand
CAAGAACGCCGCCAGCTGGCTGCGCCCTAAACCCTACGGCATTCTCAAGCGTGAGCGACCAAGTGAGAACTCTGTTTGAGACCATCGTCCACTCATCTCGCTGCATACCTGCTATATTGAGAAACGCTTTATTTGCGCGATGATCAAGCTCTGTTTTAAAATATACTTTCGAGCCTTCCAAAGCGCGTATGGCGGAAACGGCATCGTTCGAAATAACGAGCGTCTTAAGCCCGGAATATTCTGGATATTCAATACGCGCCGAAAACGACCTGTAAGACGGCATCTCAAAAACGCGAACTGAATAATAGCGCGTCACAGCGGGACCTGCGCTTACGCGATATCTCCAATCATTCTCGGAAAGATTCGCTATCACGCGATAGACGCCGCCGCTCATCGAGGAAGACGTCTCTTCGCTCCATCCGTTCCCGAGGCGGTGGGAAATGCGGATTTCAGGAATATACCTAAAGTCTTCATCTACCTTCGCGTTTATTTCAATCTCTTCGCCGACAAGCGCGTTAACATCACCCGGACGGACTTTTATCACATCAGAATAAATATTACCGACGTCAACCCACGGAGCGACTATCCTTATGAAAAGAACTCCCGCAAGGCGAGGCAATGCGATAAAAGAAACGATTAAAAGCCCTACGACAATTAAAAGCGCGTAAATGCGGCGAAGAAAAGTGCGGAATGTAAACTCTTTTACGATATCAATACTGTCAACAGACAACTCCGCCTTCTTCGCGATTAATTTTATAAACGTCAATGAAGTCGCATTTCTTTTCTTGTCTTGAATAAGCTCAACTAATGTCGTAAGGCATTCTTCGTTTTTTTCATGACGCTCGTCTAAAATCTTCGCGATTTTCAACATATCTATGCGCCTAAGAAGAGGCCGCAGCACCGTAAGGCACACAGAAAGCAAAGTGAGCAGATAAACGGTTGCGGAAAGCGTCCAGCGCAGAGGATCGGAAAAAATCGTCACGCAGGCGTCTAACACCATAAAAAGAAGCGTAATAAAAAGGAAAACAGCCAAGGACACCGCCGTGCCGCGCAACATATAAATGCGGCGCACGCGCCTGGCGGAGCCATTGAGAACAGCTTCAACCTTCTTAGGAATTTCTATCATGCCAACCCCTTGCGTTTACGCAGAACCCACAATATTGAAAGCGCCGCGATAAGAAGTATGAGAGCAGACGGATGATTCCATATCGGATCTTCAATATGCTCAACTACATCAACGGAACCAGCGCCAAATCCGTTTTCAAGCGGACTTAAATCATCCCCAACCTTAAATACGCGCGAACCTGTCAAGCGAGCCATTTCCTCAGGTATTTTCATATCGGCCTTTACCGACGCATATTCAACCGGCGCGAGAGTGGGGCTCGACACAAAGTAGGTGGAAAGATCAGCCGGCCAGCAATCCCCGAGCGATGCGGCAACTTTCTTATCTTCAATCTTGACGGAATACTTTCCTTCTTCAGCCGTATCATCGAAAATGGCGTCGTAATAGCCGTTTCCGCCAGGGCGCTTGGTTAAGGCTATAGAATGTGTAGGCCCACCGTTCGGAGATGTTACGATAGCTACGGGATTAGCATTCGTAATGGGATTGAAATCGCGATCGGTAAACTTGACTGAAAGCTTAACCTCTTCACCGGGAAGTATATTCATCTTTCCAGGGCCAACTCTTACATTGGCGTTTCCGTCGCGAAGCTTCTCGCCAGAACCCCAATTTACAATATTCCCCCAGAAGCGATGATGATACCTGTCTCCAGTGCGGTAGCGTAAGCGCCAAGTCTCGTCGGTCGCGAGGAAGACCACCTTCCCTTTGCCAGTTTCGGAAGTTACAATAAGAGGCAGGTTGTGAGCCGTGGAATCGCCGGAATAAAGAAGTATTTCAGCGCCAGGCTTAACTACAAGACCGTCAAGCATCGCGCGCGCCGGAGGAAGCGAGCCCCATACTCTGCCGTTTTCAGAAAGCGTATGCGAAACTGATGTAACAGGGTGACTCATCCCTGAGGGCGTAAGGGTAAACTGCACCTCTTTTTCAACCCAGCGGGCAGTTACCTCGCCAGCCGTATTAGTGATTGCTACCGGAAGAATACGCATCAAATCATCATTAACGTACTCGCACGGCATAAACCTCTCGCCTGCGATAAACACAACCATTGTGCCGCGCTCTTCAGCAACGCGGAGAATGGAGCGGCGCGCATTTTCATCGAAGAACGACGGCGGGACATCGCCGATGACAATAACATCGAACTTGCGCCAGTCATCGTATGAACGCGGCAGCAGATTCGCCTCGGCATCGCCGAATTTCCTTGTTGCATCTGCCGCGATTGGAGCTTCAGCGGCGGAATGAGCAGTTTTATCAGGCTCGGCAAGCACGTATTGCAGGTGCACTGATTTGTCTCTGGCGAAGAATAGATTGCGCAGATACCTAAACTCCCACCTCGGGCGGCCGTCGATAATAAGCACGTTTGTTCGGTCGTCGGAGACGGCAACATCAAAAGGCCAAACGTCGTTCTTCTCTTCAACATCGCCTTCCAGACTATTAATTGCGACTGAATATGAATGAATGCCCTTGGTTATGGGATCATGTACGAAGCGGACGCTTTGAGACCAATCATCGGAATTTATCTCGTACTCCTTCTTTTCGATCTCTTTATCGCCCTCAAGGAGGGAGACTGAAATCTTCTTGCCATTCATGCATGAAGCGCGAACGACTGCCGTCGGGCGGATCTTATCTCCGAGATAAGCCATCTCAGGAATGGTAAGCGATGTTACAGCCGCATCGACGCGGTTTGAAAGCGAGCCTACCACTACAGATGAAATTTTTGCTCCCGCACGCGCAAAGCGGCGGGCAGCGGCAGAGATCTCGCCGCCTGATGTATCACAGCCGTCGGTAATAAACACAGCTCCAGAGAGTTCATCGCTGGGAATAGTTTCAAGAATATTATCGAGCGCAGCGGCAAAATCAGTGGACGACGAGCCAAAGACGAGTTCTTCAACATCGTAGTTTTTAGAAAGCATGCCTCGAATCTGAGAAGTAAGATTGGTAGCAACAGTCAAACGCGCAACCTCGTTCGTTTCAACGGGCTGATCGCAACGTTGCATCGAAAGCGAACAGTCGGTAATTACGGCAACTCTGCGATGGATGCGGCGTTTGACATCATGCACCCAGCTAATATGCATAAACTGCCATACCATCGCAAGAACAGCGACAACGCGCAACGCTGTAAAAAGATGTGATTTTACTCGGCCGCCTCTTGTTGAATCGAGCCTGCGCGAGAAAAGTATCTCGGCAAGAAGAAGGAGAATGGCCGCTATGGCAAACGGACGCCAGATTTCAAGACCGAAACTTTTCCCGACAATTGCGGCGAGCGCATCGTCGCGGCTGCGCGCCACGCCAAGATTTATGGAAACTGATACCGCGTCAAGCTGCTCGGCAGTAAGCTCAGTCAAATCACCCTCGCGGGAGCGCCAGCTATGATCATCTGAGGAAGAAACGAAATTCGTTGCAAGAGAGCTGTAGACAAGCTCGTGGACGAACGGCACAAAATGAGGCCTCGCAGGAAGAGTCGTACAGGAGAAATCCAGCGGGAAACCGAGCGTTACCGTGCGGCCGCGCCCAACGGAAGAAATAACGCCAGCACATTCACCGTTGGAATAGCGCCACGCGCATTCGCTCTGCTTCCCAAACGCGTTCTCGTCGAATGCAGCGTGAGCGATGACAGGCGCACCTTTGAACGTAACGTTTTCAACAGAGTCATTCCAGTTGGTCCATTTCGCGGCAAAAAGCGAATTTGTATAATACTCGTACTTAGACTGAGGACCAAGCAAGTTGACGAGAGAACCGCCATTGCCGACATACTTCGAAAGATTCGTCGTCGCCACGGCGGAGAGCATCGGAACATCGCAGAGAATTGCCGCATGAACGCCTTTAAACGCTTTTTCATTTTCAAGCGAGGCGGAACGGACAACTTTAGGCCTGACGAGAAATACGAGATTAGTCCCCTTCACGGCAGGGCTTAAAGCCGCTTCCACGAACGCACCTGCGCGGTCATATCCGGTGGATGCCGGTCGCCCATCCACAATCAAGACATTAATTTCGTTCGATACTTCAATTTGATTTGTACAGATGGAATCAGAAGGAATATCGTCGGATAATGAAAGCGATGTTACAACGTTCCTCTTGCCGCTCTTATCAAACAAGTGCGTAAAGGCGAACGTTCTTGAAAGGCCGGGAAGAATCTGACCTACCGGCAAACGCGCCTTTTCCTCTCCATCAACGGAAAAGACGGCGTCTCCCGGAGCAAACGCTTCGCTTCCGGAATTGACAACGCTTACCGTGAAGGTTACGGGACGGTCGGTGCCGATTACGCCGCTTGAAGGGACTACGGCGGCAATCGCCGCGTTCTTAACTTTCTCAGGACGCTGAAAAGCGCGCCAAACCACAGGCGGGCGCACCGGGAACCTCTCGAAAACGCGCTCGACGCGCAGCCACTGAGCCTTATCTTCCGTGCGCCAGCCGTAACCTTGACCGTCACCGAATATGATGACTTCCTTCAAAGGATTCTCGCCGACAGAAAGCACCTCCCCGGCAGCCACAAGAGTGTTCGGCACATCCATCGCATCCGAGGAAGATTTGATTTTACGGAGAAGCTCAATAATCTCGCGCTTGTCGGAAATTGGAGAAGGCGTGAGAATAAGAGGCGTGCGCTCGCCCACAACAAGGCCGAACTTCGTGCCAGAAGGCGAAAGACGCACCAATTCCTCGGCCTCTTCAACGGCATTCTCGAACGTGGTTTTACCGCCCGATCCTCCAAGACGCATAGATGCGGAAGTATCAATTACTATAACTACATCTTTATCGGTTCCCGCGAGACCGAAGAAACTTATCTCCTTCAAAAAAGGCCTTGCAAAGGCAATTACCGCGGCAATGATAAGAAGAGTGCGAAGAGCGAGAAGAATGATATCTTCAAGAATGAGCCTTCTGCGCTTAACGTTGAGCGATTCGCACAGGAATATCCACGCGCCCCAAAGAATCTGGTCCGCCGTGCGCTTGCGCAAGAGATGGATTATAACAGGTATTGCCGCCGCAAGAAGGCCTGTTAAAACCAATGGAGCGAAAAACGACATCAGCCTCTTCCTCCGTTGAGATGATACCTTATAAGAATATCGGCGAGAGCCTCGTCAAAAGGAGTACTGGTCGAGACTAACTCGCCGGTAATATGCATCTCGCCGCACGCACGCTTAAACTCATTATGATGCTTATTGAAACGCTTAAGATACTCGTTTCTGATTGCACGCGTGTCGATATCGAGGAATGAAGAACTTTCAAGATCTTCAAAGCGGCTCATTCTGGAATACGGGAAGTTAAGCTCTTCGTCCGCCACTATCTGAACGGCTATGACTTCATGCTTACGGTAGCGAAGATGATGAAGCGCCTTTACAAGGGAATTTATCTCGCTGAAAAAGTCGCTCAAAAGAAGAACAACTCCCCTTCTCGGTATGCGCTCGGCCACATCGTGCAAGACATCGGCAGTTTGCGTCTCTCCGCCACATTCAAGCGAATTTACTGACTCAAGAATATTTTTAAGCTGCGCCGGACGCGATTTTGCGGGAATGAAATTACGGATAAGCGAATCGTACGTGACTAACCCGACGGCATCCTGCTGATTGATCAGAAGATAGGAAAACAATGCCGCCAGATGCTTGGCGTAATTAAGTTTACTCAACCCCGCATACGCTTTCTTGCCGCGGAAATTCATCGAACCGGAAGAATCGAGAACGACGGTGGCCCTCAGATTAGTCTCATCGACAAACTCACGGATATAAAGCCTGCGCGTGCGCGCCACGATTTTCCAGTCGAGCGAACGGATATCGTCGCCGGGCACATACTGCCGGTGTTCGGCAAATTCGACGCTCGAGCCCTTCCTCACGCTCTTGTGGCGACCGGCGACAAAACCGTCGACGGCGCCATGCGCAAGAAACTCAAGCTTGCCGATTTTCTGGAGGCTCGCGGCGGGCAACCACCGCATATATGCGGGAAGATCAGACATCGATCTCTTCGCTTGTACGCAGATGGTTAAGAAGCCTTACAACAATATCGTCGGTTGTCACACCAGCAGCCTCAGCGTTGAACGTTGCGGCTATACGATGCCTGAGAACGGGGAGAGAGGCCCATTTGACATCTGCAAGCGTCGCATACGCACGCCCCTGAAGAACTGCACGGGCTTTCGCCGCCGTTACGAGCGACATTCCAGCGCGAGGGCCAGCCCCCCAGCTTACAAGCTCCTTAATAAACTCAGGCGCTTCTGGTGATTTCGGGCGTGTGGCGCGTACGAAATCAGCGGCGTACTCGATAACATAATCTGCCGCGGGGATGCGCCTTATGAGATCTTGAAGCTCAAGAATCTCTTCTGCGGTAAAGACGACATTTGATTTATCTCCGCTCTCGCCTGTTGTGCGGCGGAGAATTTCACACTCCTCTTCACGCGAGGGATAATCGACTTTAACATTGAAAAGGAAGCGGTCAAGCTGGGCTTCGGGAAGCGGATACGTCCCCTCCTGCTCGATTGGGTTTTGCGTTGCGAGAACGAAAAAGGGATTGCCCAGCGGGTGAGACTCGCCACCGACGGTGACAAAACGCTCCTGCATCGCCTCCAGAAGAGCCGCCTGAGTTTTGGGCGGAGTGCGGTTGATTTCGTCCGCAAGAAGGATATTCGTAAACACAGGCCCTTTGACAAACCTGAAAACGTGCTTGCCCGTGGCGCGGTCTTCATCGAGAATCTCAGTGCCCGTAACATCGGCAGGCATAAGGTCAGGCGTGAACTGAACGCGCTTAAAATCGAGCTGCATGGTCTCGGCGATTGTTCTAACAAGAAGCGTCTTGGCAAGCCCGGGAACACCGGTGAGAAGCACATGACCGCGCGCAAAAACGGCCGTAAGCACTTCATCGATCATCGCCTCCTGGCCGACAATCGTCTTAGCCAGTTCGCGTTTCAACTCAACGAACTTCGCGTAGAATTTTTCCATACGGGCGATGTCCGCCTCTGACTGTGTCTCATTCATCAGTTTTCATTCCTTTCTTCTTCGTCGTCGACAGTTTCGTCGCGTTGATAAATAGGCAACATACGATACGGCACTGCCAGCGCAAGAGCCGTCATTGCGGTGGCATAAGGCTCGCTGCCGACAGAGTCGCTCTGCCATGAGCCGTCAGGTTTTTGACGCTTAAGATATTCCTTATGCATCCAAGATTCAAAATTGCGCCAATAATCACCGCCTAACTGAAAAAGCCCCTGCGATGTGTAATAAAGGGCATAATAGCGATGACCTGAATGAAGAAGCGTTTTGTTGTATACGTTAGAGAGATATTTGGCGGCTTTCAACGACGCGGGGTCAAGATGACGGCCGCAAAGCTCAAGGCAGAGTATTCCCGCCCCTGATAGCGTGTCGGCATACGCACCTTTGTTCTGATAGGAAAAGCGCCCATCTTGCGTCTGAGTGCGCTTAATATAAAGAACTGCTTTTTCAATCGCATCATCAGGTATCTTCGCACCATTCAAACGCGCACTTCTAAGCGCCATAAGGGCCCACCCGCTGCACGACAAATCGCTATCTTGGGCATTTGGCTGATACCTCCATCCGCCGACATCAGCATCGCTTCTCTTCTTGATATTCTGAGCGTCAACAATAAGCTTGATTGCATGAGGTAAAACTGCGTCAATGCGCGCTTGGTACTCATCATTGACCATACCACTGATTTCTGAAAGGAACAAGGTTCCGATGGAATGAGCATACATAGCTCCACCACCGTCCATAAAACCGGGGAAGCGCGATTTTGGATTCATATCGGCTAACTTGAGAACGCAATCCAAGCACTTGTATAAAGTCTCAGAATATTTGCCGCTTCCCGGCAGATACCCCTTGGAAAGAAAAGCCATGCCTGCAAGAGATGGAATGGCGGCAGTATTGCCGTACCTTCCGTTAAACGTCCCATCCTCCTTTTGGCTTGACGAGAGATATTGAAGAGCCCTTTCAATCGATTTATCGACATCATCTGCCACAGGCGAATAGATTGACCTTCCTCCAACAATACGCCAGGAACACGCGTTCAATACGGAAGAATCAATTTTTGAACTTGGCTTTTCCTCTTGAGCTTTATTATTTAAGGACTCGACAAGAATTGAAGTTGTTCCCGCGCCAATCGCCCCTAAAGCGAGCAAAGAGCTCACAATCGCCCACGCACGCTTATAAAGCCACCCTTTCGGCCGCGTAGCTTTAACAAGCCTATCGGCAAATTCAGGAGAAAGCTCCGTATCCATGAGCATCGCATAAAGCGCATCCTTCGCGTAATGTAGACGGCTACGGACAGTTCCTTCAGGAATGCCTGAAATTTTTGAGATTTCAGCCGTCGACATCTCTTCGAAATATTTTAAAATGACTACTTCGCGATAACTTTCCGGAAGGCGTGTAACGGCTTTACGAACAGCCTCGGCACTGCCCCTGAAGGCAAATTCCTCAAAAATGTTCTTTTCATCCTGCACTTCAGGAATCTCCCCCTCGCAAAGCGAAACCTTGCGGGAGGCTTTTTTCCTAACATCCATGCGATGAAAATTCAAAAGAATAGTGTATATCCAATAATAAAACGAGCCAGTTGGACGAAAATCATCAATTTTCAATATAGCTTGCTCAAAAGCTTTAAATACGAGATCTTCCGCTTCGCTTTCATCGCCGCAAAGCATTTTCGCGGCTGTTTGCAGCCGCGCCCGATACTCCGAAACGAGCATTCTTGCACCCGCTTCGCGATCTTTTTTTATTAACTCGTAAACCTCCATCTATTGTCTAAATGCATGACAACAAAAAAATGTTCAAAATTTTTCATTTTTTTATTTGCCAGAAAGCATTTCAGTAAGACGCGCCTCATCGATGACGATTGTACCGAGTTTTGGGATTTATTATCTGCAAAGCTCAAGCGCAATCATCGCAAACGATGTGCAAAGGACGGGATCTGCCTCCCAGAAACGATTGTTTAAATTGCTCCAACTGCCGTCCTCTTTTTGAAGAGAAATAAGGCGAGAGGAAAGTTCCTTTTTCCAGAAATGCCCGCCGACTTCTTCAACTCCAGCAGCAGAAAGAGCTCTTGCCATAATATCATAAAAATAGTATAGTCCTTGCGAACCCATACCAGGATTCTCGTCAACCGTCCAATACCTCTTTAAGTAATCAAGCGCTTGCCGAACGCGAGGATCGCTTTTATCAAGCCTTGCGGAACACATTGAAAGGACTGCGGCATAAGTCATCGAGCCGTATGCTCTAAGAGAGACCTTACCGTCCTTACCGACACTTTTGCCTGCTTGCGGCGTTCTATCGTTGTAAGCTGCCCCTCCCGCTTGAGGACCGTCCTTCTTCATGAGATTATCGACGAAATCAAGCGCCTTAGCCCAATCTATATCGACCTTTTTGCCGGAAGTCCTAAACTCTTCAAGCGACTGAGTCTTCGCCATTGCGCTCATTGCATACGAAGTGTTTGACAAATCGGCATATCTACGGCGAGAAACCTTATCATATCCGAAGCCGCCGGCTAAAGTATCATCGCCTGTAAGTTGCGACGAGGCAATATACTCGCGCGCCTTCAGCATCGCACCCTTCGGAGCAAGAGCGGAATCGTAAAGCGCTGAGAGGCATACGGCCGTATTGTAATTGCCGAGCCCTGAACCGCCGCGACCAGGTTTAGGAACGTAAAAACCGCCGTCGTCACGCTGCTTTGAAAGAATAAATTCCGCAGCTTTCTTAAGGGGCGCGGCATCTACGCCTCCGGCTCCAGAAAGAGCCCAAAGCGGAAGAGCTGTAAGAGCAGGCATGTGAGGGTCGGAAAAATGACCGTCTTGAGACTGCCGCGAAAGAAGGAATTTTACGCCCTTCTCTATTGATACGTCGACAGGCGTCTTCTCCTTCTGCGCCTCAGCGGCGAAAAGAGTATTTACGGCAGAAATTAATGAGGCTGCCAATATTATCATTTTTTTCATTTTATGAACTCCTTTTTTCATTAAATTTTCAAGACCGCTTCATCCCGCGACTTTACTTTTGAAAGAAAAGTGATTTGCATAAGAATCGGTGGAATTGTCGCCAAATTGCACATGACGTCGGAAACGGGCATTGAAAGCCATATCGCAAGCGGCTTATTATCGAGGAAATACGGCATTAGCCACACGACAGGCAGAAGGCAAACACCTTGGCGAAGCATTGAAAGAAATATCGCTACGCCTGGCTTTCCGACAGACTGAAAATACGTAGTTGCAACGACATTAATTGAAATACACCAGACCATGCAGTTTGCAATTTGCAGATCGCGAGCGGCGAGATTTACAAGAGAGATATTCTCGCCTGAAATAAAGAGACGCGCGATAAAATAAGGAAACGGCGGAACAACTTGTATCACGAAAGCGAACAGCGAAAGAAAACTCGTGACTATAAGACCAAGCTTAAGCGCTTTTAAAACGCGCCTGAAATTGCGCGCACCCCAATTGTAGCCGAATATAGGCTGAAGCCCTTGCTGAGCCCCGAGCATCGGCATAAAAACTAGAATGAGCGCGCTGTGGAAGACGCCGAGAGAAGCAATCTGATTTGTCCGAGAAGTTACATCACCCATCCATTTTGTGAAGGCAAGCTGAAGGGAAACTGCTATGAGAGAGCTCATTAGCTGCTGAAGAAAAGGCGAAAGTCCAATACTTGAAGCGCGAAGGATATATTCTTTATAAAAACCGATGCGACGAAACT
>JAEIGA010017932.1_pt1 | contig 10783 bp, 17 predicted proteins | sample 9270691 | NCBI WGS metagenome assembly JAEIGA01 (sample SAMN17057246, study PRJNA624740) | gut metagenome | biome: biome; isolation source: fecal sample | host: Bos grunniens | place: China: Xizang | collected 2019 | reverse complement strand
AATTGATCTCGCTCTGCCATATCTCTCTTCATAAATGTAAGTCTATCGTCACCACGCTTGTTAAGAGCGCGTTCTTTGCGAACATCATCTGGTGTGTTGATAAAAATAGTTACGAGGCGGAGATTCGGTAGGTTTAATTGTCGGAGAGTCTCAATTCCTTTATAGTCTATAATATACACCGAGTGCTCATATAACTGCTCGATAGTGGTCCAATAAATGTTCCCAGCAATCTCGGTATATGCTGCAATATTACCATCCGTCTGCATTTGTTCATAAGCTTCTTTAGTAGAAAAGATGTGTGTGTCGCCTTCATTATTTCTACGAGGACGTGTGGTGTATGAAGTAATGGCGGTTAAACCAGTGCGTTCGCATAATTTTTGCACCAAAGTATCCTTGCCACAGGACGTGCGTCCAAGGATACAAAGCAATACATGTTCTTTATTTTCCATCACTCCACCTCAATATCATCAAAGAGTACAGGGATCTTTTCCTGAAGTTCTTTCAGTAATGGAATTGCAACTTCTCTCATTTGAGGATGAGCCGCAGAACTAGTACGAAGTTTAAGGAAGTGTCGCCACTCTCTTATGTTAGCGGTCATGACGACTTCTGTTTTAAGGCTGTTGGGAAGTACTGCCCTAGCCTCCTGAGGAGTGGCACCCATATAAAGAAGTTCAAAATATGCACTTTCCGCTTCTGCCATACTTCTCTTCCAAATGGCGAGCTTAACATATTCCTTATTCTCTTCCTCATCCTCTCTCCAGAAACAAGGTTTAATTACAGCAATCTCGTTACCAAATTTATCTTTAGAGTAATTGCAATATCTAGTACTCTCCTGACAATAACTTGCAACTCTATGTCTAACAATCTCGTGAGAGACGCCTCTATCTACAATAAATTTTACTGTAAAGGAGCAATGCTCAAGTACCGCCTCGTGCTTTCTTGCTATAATGTTTTGTGCAAATTTAATTGCACTCTCATCTGTAATTTTATCTTCTGACTTATAGCAAACTCTGCCTGCCTGCTCGATTCTTTTTAGAATTACATTTCCATCAATAGGAGTAATAAATTCATAGCCTGCATTAATAATCTTCATAAATTCTCACCTCAAACTTCTATCTTAGTTATGCCATGGTGCTCTAATACACACTCAAGACAGCAGAATACTTCGCCATCATCATTCACATAATATTCTTCGCCTTCGTCTGTAACCTTATCATCACAGTTCTCACAATATCCGAAAACACGAATCTCATCCATTGTTGCCGTCTCCTTCCTGTTCAAATTTTTCTTTTTCATACAAGATGCCATTCTTGGGTTGTCTCGTAATTGCATCTTGAGGAAGAAGCCTCTGACCTCTAGGAATTTCCTTGTATGCTTCTGCCATTACTGCATCAAACTGAGATTTAGTAAGCACGCAAATAACTCTATCGTCGTAAAATGGTGCACAACCGAGCATTTCGTGATCGAAGTAGTTAAAATTATATCTTCTTTTGCGAATTCTCTCTATGAGTGCCCTTCTTCTTTCTTCGGTAAATGTAACGGTTGGATATTGACTACCGTATGCATCTGTCCATCCAACTACAATCTTGCTCATATCTCATCCTCCTGGTCAAAATAATTCTTAATCATTGTATGTAGAGGTTCTCTAGTTAGGTTTTCCTGGGCCCACACGAGCCAACCTCTGTCTACTATAGCAATCTCTGGAATAGTTTTGCCACTATGTCTGCCAAAGTTTAATTTATATTCGTTGATATTGGGAAGTTTTGGTTTGTTATCTTCTCCATCAAACAGAATATGAATATCACCACGACTCGCAATATAATCGCTAAGGTGTACGAGTTCTTGTACGAGAGTCTGAGGAGACGGAAGTACAATCTTGCTTCTTTTGCTAGTAGTCCATTCTCCAGAGTGAGACGCAACGGCATCACCAATCATATTTCTAATACCATCACTAATAATGTAATCTAGTCTTCTGTCTGTCTTAATGAAATCTGATGCGAGTACCGGATGCTGATGTACTGAAAAACCAGTCTTATTTTCCCAATCGTGCTTAAGGCAATCGTGCAACAGTGCTGCACAAATTACACAATCTCTTTCAATCTCATTTAACTTATTTTTATACTGTTGTAAATTAATAAGATAATTGGCGACTTTAGTGACGGATCTAGTATGATATACTAGACCGCCAAAGCCACACTCAAGATTGCTATGAAACTTTCCCGAAGAGGATGCTGGAATCTCAAAGAAATAAGCAGGAACAAGCGTTATTGCTTTCTTAAAGAAATCCTTGATGTTCTCGATTTCCATGTAAGAAATTTCTTTTTCGAATAGAGCAATCTTCTCTTCGTTAGTCATTAGCAACTTCCTCCGAGGTATTATGCTCTGTCGAATCATTTTGTTTTGTAAGCTGTACTAAAAGTACCTTCTTGATGTCCGCAATGCAACGTTCATAATCACGCAGACTAAGTTTCCCGGGCTTGTCAAGATGCTTCTGAATCTTGCCCATTACCGCTGCTGCTATAAACTGGGTACCAATCTTCATACCATCTGTGCGAGTACGCTCAAACCAATCTTCGATTACCTTCTTAAGACTCTCTTCGTCAGCATTTTTGATTTCAGAGACTGCCTCTGATACGTTCTTATTCTCTTCCATATAATATTCCTTTCTAAATTATTGTACAATCATTTTGTACTGTAATTATTATATCACTTTTATTTCGGTTGTCAACACCTAAATTAATGAGTTTACAATTTATTTACAATTATACATTCTCTTCCATAAGAGTTTTAAGTTCTGCAAGGATGTTTTCGTAACTTCCTCTTGAAACAACCCACTTACCGTTGAGATAAAGGTCGTAAACTCGATCCTCACGCAGTTTAATTGTAAAATTGTGTACTGTCTTATTTGCCATAATTACTCTCCTATCATATTAAGAAATTCATCTTCTGTTATAATGGGTATGTTTAATTCTACCGCTTTCTTATACTTGCTACTACCACTCTGTTCATTAGTGATAAGGTAGTTGGTATTCTTACTAACTGAACCAGCAGACTTAGCACCGAGCTCTGCAATCTTTTCGTTGATACTATCTCTCGTGAAATGGTTGAGCTTGCCAGTAACACAGAGTGTTTTACCGTTAAACGGATTTTCTTTTGTTTCTGCTTTCTTCTGAATAACGAACTTCATTTCCGACGCCAAATCAACGATTTCCGACTCGTTTTCCGTTAAGTACTTAATAATATTCGAAGCAGTCTTATCTCCGACATCCTCTAACTCTGCCCAATTGTAATGGTTCTTAAATGCCTCATAAAACGCATTAAAATCGCCGTCAAATGCATTAGCAATTGTCTTAGATGCAGACTTGCCAACTCCATCAATAGAAAGAGCACATATAAAGTTTTCGAGTTTAACGTCTCGGCTCTTTTCGATTGCATCAAGAATTTTATCTACAGACTTTTCTCCGTATCCATTTGTATGTTTCCATTCGTAAACCCACGGACTATAATTTAAATCATATAAATCCTTGAATGATTTAACCCATCCCTTATCAATCAAAAATTCTAGCGTCGCCTCACTTAAACCTTCAATATTCATTGCAGGCTTAGATACGAAGAACTTCAATCTACCCAATAATTTACCTGAACAGTTGGGGTTTGTACACATAAGAACTTCGGATGCATTCTCGGTCACTACTTCAGTTTCTCCTCCACAAATAGGGCAGTACTTAGGGATTTTTATATATATTTTGTTATTCATTCTTGTATCTCCTTCCAATGATATCCACCAGCTCGTTTTCTTTTACCTCTTAAGCAATTTGAAATTCCCGAACGACTAGTTCCAGTTATTTCAGACGCCTGTCTACCACTCTCGTATATAATTCCTGTTTCAACACACAATACTTTAACTGACATTTTTTCGGATATTTTATCGTTTCTTGTGCCGTAATTACAATTATCTAGCGATGTTACCCACTCAAGATTATTCAATACGTTATTTGATTTGTTTTCATCTTTATGATTAATTTCCATATTTTCCATACCATCTATAGGATTAAATACAGAGAGCACTAACCTATGTACCAAAAACCATTTACGTTTATTAGTTTTATAGCATAAACCAACCTCATAATAGCCAGTTTTCTTTTTGTTTTGTCGTAAAATTCTTCGGTCTCCGTATTTCCTAGATGCAACCCTCCCCAAATTGCTAACCTCGTAATCAGGAGCATCAGGGATTTTCTCCCATATTTCTATCGTCATATCATTCTCCTTATTTTTCCGCAGAATAAACACTAGGAATGATACAATTAGCTTTATAAACATACATTTTTTGTCCGACATATGGTTGACCAAATAGATTTTTCATAACACTAACATTGTGCAAGCTTGCTCTTTCTACCGTAGTACCATCAATAATAGTTGGTTCAAATACAGCGGTTGGAGTTAAAACGCCTGTCTTACCTAAAGTCCATTCAATGTCAATCAGCCTGGTCTCATAAAGTTCATCATAGAATTTATAAGCAATCTGACTTCTGAGGTGGTGTCCGGTTGCTCCAAGAGACTCTCCGTAAACAACATCATCATAGCCAATTACACAGCCGTCGATGGGGTATCCAGCTTCTTTTGCCATACTCTTTATTATGTCAATAGTTCCCTCTATGGTAGCAGTATAATATTCCATGTCCATATTCTTCTTTTGAATGAGACTAGCTGCAACCCCGACAAACCCTAAGTTGCGTATAAAACCTAATCTTTCCCAGAATGAATTATCATCGCTACCTTTAATTAATTTCCACGCAATAAATTGCATATTTCTCTGAGCAGCTATAGCACTATCAAGTTGACGAATAGATCCCGAAGCAAGATTACGCGGATGCTTGTATCGCTCCTCTTCAGGAAGTGTTGCGTTAATCTTTTCAAAGTCGTCATACGAAATGATAACCTCTCCATCTACAATAACTTCATCCTTGCAATTAATATGTAAAGGAATATTCTTGATGGTCTTGGCACAGTGTAAGATATCTTCTCCTGTTTCTCCATCACCCCTCGTCTCCGCAGAAACAAGTTCACCATTGATATATCGAAGTGAGCAAGTGAGTCCGTCCATTTTGGCCATCACCACACCATCTCTGCCGTCAAGAAACCTTACAACATCGTTAACATCCTTTGTCTTATCAAGAGATAGCATAGGGTGATTATGTTTTACCTTCGTAAGCTCAGACTTCACTTCGTAGCCAACTGTCTGTGTAGGCGAAGTAGTCATAATAAAATTAGTCTCTCGCTCAAGTGTAGACAATTCATCAAAAAGTTGGTCATACTCAAAGTCTGAGATTTCACTCTTCTGATTATTATAATATTCATTTCTGTAGTGATTAAGCATCTCTACAAGTTTCTTAATTCTTTCAATTTTATCCATTATACTTCACCTCTTACAATTCTTTCATTGACCGACATAACGAATTCATTAATCTTCTTATAATCGGGCGTGCTAGGTAACTCCGTCGTTTCCTTTGCCTTTTGCATCACCGCCCTCATACTCATACATATCATACTCTCTGAAGAGCTTGAATCTCATATTGTAAACCTCATCAAACTTCTTCGCAATACCAGCACCAAGTGCAAAGTCTGCACTGATGCAATGTGCGAGGTAATAGCCCTGAGGCACCGTAAACAAATCTCTCTTTTCAATAGTAATAGTCATAATTTAATCTCCTTTATATATAAAATTTATTAATAATCATTCTGTATCGTTCTCAACCGACTCTGCTTCTTCTATATCGGGAGCCTCAGCCTCAACCTTTACAATTCCCTCAAGAGCCTTGAAGAACCAATTCTTGTGCTTGTATGCACAGAACTTGGGGCGATTAATGATACGAACCACGACGCCCTCACGAACGTGAGTCTTACCGATGGGGTCGGGTCCATCATAGAACTGCTCTGCCATCTGCATTACCCACTCGCCAGCTTCCATCTTCTTGGTGTAGGCGATTTCATCCGCTTCGGGTCTGTCATTCTCGTTCTTATCAACATACATTATCTCTGCGAACTGAGGCACAGTACCCTTCCAGAATACCGGAACGCACTTCACGCCCATCTGCTCGCATCTGTATCTCATAAAGTCAGGGGTGTATTCAACCACGAAGCCATCTTCGTTGGTCATAGTCATACGGTATACATAGATGTCGGATTGAGGCAGGTCGGTTACAGGAGGCATGTGACCAGGACCCGCAAAGTAGTGCTTACCTCCGTCAGGAGAACATCCATAAGAGAAGCGAGTAGTCTCTCCATACTGCTTGATGAACTCCTTATCATTCAACTTCTTATTATCGCCACTTGCCATAATAGGAGTTCCAGTATGAGTAAATCCTACTACCTCATAGAAAATTTCCTCTCCCTTATTCAACTTACCCTCAAAGAACTTTGAATGTGCTTCACGGAATTCGTTGCTTCCATAATATCCGCCATCAAAATTCTCTAGTACGGTACGGCGAGTACCAGATACATAGCCCCAATCGTAAATGGGCTTGCCCTCTCTACGAAGTATTCTATCAAGAAGAGTTCTCTTGTAACCCTTAAATACGGGAAGGTAGCCAGTTCTCTGTGAAGTACCGTGCATTTTGAGAGTGATTTCAATCTCGTCGCCAACCTTAAATGCCGCAAGGTTATATGCCAACTGTTCGGTGTCTGCGTGCTCTGCAAAGAGAGGTGCTACAGGAATCTTCTTCTTGCGAGTTTTATTTCCTTCTGAATAATGTCCTCTTCTGTGCTGGGTGCGAGGTACATACTTACAACAGATCTCGTGTCCATTAAAGTTGTCAATTCTGTCGCCCTCACGAAGAATGGAAATATCACCAAAAGACTCAAGTGACTTGAGAGGAAGGAAAAGTCCATCAGACTTCTCTCCACGCAACTTAATCGCGGTCACATTTCTCTTGTCGGGGTCCATATAACCACCGATATTGTTTCCATTCTCGTCCTTCTTTCGAAGAAGATTATTAACTTCGGCAAACTCCACAGACAACTGTCCATCCGAGGGGAAATATACGCCGAGCTGGTTGTCTTCGTATTCCATTGATACGATTACTGCATTGCCGAAACACTCTCCAATTTGAAGTCGGTCGGCATTAGGATGCTTATGTACATCCTTGATTCTTGTAATATAAGCGTTGTACATTCTTTTTTCTCCTTTATTTTAATAATTTATTGTTAATCTTCGTCTCCTATTTCCATATGCGTATAGCAATTCTCACAAATTCTCTGACCATTAGCGGTTTTTATGTACTCTCCAGTAATCCAGTGTCCGCACTCGTCGCACTCATAGGCTCTTGCGTAATCACCGCCACAATAAGGGCAAGCGTAAGACACTTCATAGGGCGGAGTATCAAATCCGTGAGTTTCAACATAACGCTTTGGATTTTCAAAAGTTCTGTTGCAATCAAAACATATAAATTCCATCTATTCGCCTCCAATCATTTTGTTGTGTACTTATTATATATCCAAACTCTCTCAATGTCAATACATTTATGTAATTGTTTACATTTTATTAACAAATAAGGCATAGCCGAAGCTACGCCCTATAATTTCTTTGTGTAAGTTAAGCAAATCCAGCCGATTTGTGATTTGAGCCTACCCCAAATATCATTGCCAACGACCTTTTCTTCTATTATAGTATAAACCTCATTTTTCTTAACAGTCGTTACAATATGATAATTTGTTCCAGCACCCTTTCTCACGTTCAGCACATCAGTCGTTACTCTCACCAGATATCTTGCTTGCACACTTAAGAAAGACTCAACTAACTTTCTAAAGTCACCTATAGTCTTACCGTGTCTCTTAAACCAATGTTCTGGATCTGCGTGGTTCGATGCATAACCTTTTCTGTATGCCTCGCAATGTCCTACAATTGTTGCTGGATGAAGGTTAAACTGTTTGCAAAGCATGGCACAGTACTCGGCAGCAGTACTAAATACGGCATTAAAATAAGCCTCATTTGTTAAGTCATCTTCGCACAATTCAATCTGAATATGTCCAGTTGGGTTGTAGTTATAACTTCCGTGCTTCCCTCTACCACATCCCCAACAAGCATAGTTATATGGCAGTATATTCGCCACTCTTACTTTATTATATTTGTCATATCCGATAAAACTATGGACACATTGCTCTCCAATTTTACTCGATGGATTGTTCCAATGATTGTTGTACCAATTCTTACCACACTCAGATGGGCAATCTACATATCTTTTTAGGTTCGGATTATTTGCTCCTGTACTATGTAATACAATTCCCACAGGCGTCATTGGTTGTTTAATAATATAGCAATCATTCTTGGTCGCATATGCCGTAATAATATTCATAAATAAAACACCCCTTAATCATTTTGTATTGTTTCCAAAACAATTATATCAAGAGGTGTTTTAGTTGTCAAGAATTATTAACCTAATCTTTTCTGTTCTCTGCGAAGCTTCTTTACAATGGGCTCATTGCCGCCTCTGCTTTCAAGTTTTGCAATCCTGTTAGTAATCTTAAGTTTTTTGAGTTCAATATTCATAATCTTTCTCCTTTAATTCTTTTTATCAGCAAACAACCAAGGATAACGGTCGGCTTTTGTAAGCCACGATATTCCAAAGAAGAACAATGCCGCCGTTTCAATCCACCAAATTGCGTGAGGCACATGGAAGATATTAAAAGGAACCAACGCAATAAATGATGCTACCATACCAATACCACATACACGGAAGATGATATTGCGTTTCTTCTTATTAGGTGTTGGGTTAAGTGAACCCTTGGTAAATTGGAAGAATGAATTGTATGCCAATATACCAAAGAAACCAATCGCTGATATCATATGGAGCGTATCACTAATTTCGGCAGGGAACTGGAACGTACCAATATTTGGGTCTGATGTTGCAGCACATGGGAAGAAACAGATACCCAGTGCAAACGCGCCGGCTAATGAGTTGAGAACATCATCAAATGGATCATAACCCTTGTAATTGAATAGTAGAACGCCTGACATACCCAATATAATCATAAATGGAGTAATACAGGGCTCAAGAAAATAGGTTGCGGAAATGGAGTCAGGCATACCATAACCAAACATAAGTGATAATGCACACACTATTAGCGGCAATGCCATACCAAGCCAACCAATCCAACAACGAAAGCTTTTTGTGTTAATCATAAAAATCATTCCTTTCTTTATAAAAATAATAATGGTCTGAGCGGGGTGAGTCGAACACCCGACCTCATCGGCCCAAACGAAGCGCCATACCGCTTGGCTACGCCCAGATAAAATAGGCTATTTTCAAACTATTTCATCGCCTATATAATATCAATTAAGGAGTTACTACAATTGCCGAACCATCTGCAACAACATTAGGAAGTTTACCGTCCCAAGTTGCAAGATATTCCACATACTTGAGATAATCAGCAATCAACTGTGCTTCTGCATCGGTGAGGTTGGGCTTAATCATTTCGATACCTTCAACGGTTACAGTCAACCCAAGCATTCTTGCGACTTCAAGAGATTTGATTGCAATAGCATTCGCCTCTGCCTCAGCGGCAAGTCTCTTTGCTTCCGCATCTGCCTTTGCTGCTTCAATCTTAGCTTTGGCTTCCTGTTCTGCAACCTTCAACTGTCCCTTGGCAGTCTCTTCTGCTTTTTGTGCCTCGGCCTTTGCTCTTTCAACTTCCTGAGTAGCAATCATCTTCTGCTCAACTGCCTGCTCGTAAGCGTCAGAAAAATCAATATTAGTCAACGCAATATTGGTAATATCGATATAATAACTTTCACCAAGCGCTTCTTCAACTGCCGCAGCAACAGCAGTTGAAATTACATTTCTCTGTTCGATAAGACTGTCGGCAGTATAAGAAGACATAATTGCCTTGGTTCGTTCAATGGCTACGCTCTGAATTCGAGCTTCGAGCATCTCTAGAGAACCATAATGAATAACAATTTCTTTTGCGTTTTCTTTCTTAATCTGATACTGTACAGTCATTTGAATATCCATAGTCTGCTTATCATTAGAGTAAGAAGATGTCGTAATATCTACCTGTCTTACTTTCGTATCAAGTTTGACATAATTGGTTGTCATCCAAAAATAACTATACATGCCGGGTTCGGCAGTATCTGTAACTCGACCAAGCGTCTTAACGACCGCAATTTCACCACTGTCGATAGTGTTGAAACACCAAGGTATGAAGATAAACGACAATACCAAAACAATACATAAGATTGAACCAATAAACGTCGGTTTGTGTTCCTCATTCATAAAGCCAAAAACCATAACTCCAAACCCAACGAGTGCGCCAACACTAAACAAAATTGCCAATAAAATACGAATTACCATAAATAAATTTCCTTTCTTTTTTATATTTTTTTAATATAGCGCCCCATTCCATTTAAGACTCTCGAATGGGCGAAATACGAGATGCTTACTACCTCCGGCATTAGGTACCTTATCCGGTTTCGTCTGTTTACCCTCCAGCGATGCTAACGAACTTTCTCACACTTGGAGCCTGGTGCTGATACTGGGACTTGAACCCAGACGCTCTTGCGAGCAACAGATTTTGAATCTGTCTCGTCTGCCGATTCCGACATATCAGCATAATAATAATTTTATGGTGTTACCCCGAGACCGCCGCCACCCCTGACGGCACCAAAGCCCTTTATCTCTTTGGTTAGGGTTAGTCTCGGGATGCTGGTGCCCCGAGCGGGAATTGAACCCGCGACCCACAGATTATGGTGGCTGAAGCAAGCTTCGAACTTGCGTCCCTCCCCTGCCTT
>JAEIGA010017931.1_pt1 | contig 10783 bp, 10 predicted proteins | sample 9270691 | NCBI WGS metagenome assembly JAEIGA01 (sample SAMN17057246, study PRJNA624740) | gut metagenome | biome: biome; isolation source: fecal sample | host: Bos grunniens | place: China: Xizang | collected 2019 | reverse complement strand
TTCTTGATGAGCCCGCAGCAGTCATTGCGGCGGAAGCGGAAACGCTCCCCAAAAAGCGCAAAAAGCACACTTTGCGTAATATCATCCTTTTGCTTCTGCTTTTCGGTCTCCTTGGTGGCGCTGCCTACTATTATTTCTCCTATTATCTGCAGCCGATCCACGCCATCGTACTGGACGGCAGCTATGACAACCTTACTGTATTGGTGACCACGGATATCCCGGAAGAGAAGCTCACTGTCATCTGCACCGATGCAAACGGCAATGAGCGCACCGCCCCTGTTATCAAAGGAAAAGCAGAGTTTACCGGCTTGACTCCCAATATGGGATACAACATCAAAATTAGTATAGACGGTTTCTACCGTCTTGTGGGAGACACCACTGCAGCCTATTCCACACCGGTGCTCACCCACATCCCCAAGTTCTCCATTCTAAACGGAACAGCCCCCGGCACAGTACAGCTTTCTTTTGACGTGGACGGTCAGGATGCAGACAAATGGGCCATCACCTATTCTTCTGCTGACGAAGCTGCAACCACCATCTCCTTTACCGGTCATTCCTATACCCTCAGCGGCTTGACGGTGGGCAATGAATATACCTTTGATCTCACCGCAATCGGTGATCTGTACATCACCGGAAGTACACAGCTCATTTTCACTCCTCAAAAGCCTGTAACTGCTGAGGGTCTAACGATCATCAGCTGTGCAAACGGCAAGCTGCAGGCAGCCTGGTCCTCCCCCAAGGGAGCAACCGTAAAGAGCTGGACCGTACGTTGCTACAATGGCACCGATTACGACGAAACCATAGTGGTAAACGGCTTGTCTGCTGAATTTGACGGTCTGAATTGCGCTGATGGTTTTACTGTTGTCGCCACAGCTGCAGATATGAGCGTTAACGCCAGTACATCGATCCCTGCAAATTCTATCAATGTAACGGACTTTGTTGGTGAAGCCAATCAAACCGGCGGCATTGTTCTATCCTGGGCTGTCAACCAGGGCGTACAGCCTGCTGGATGGATCCTGACTTACGGCATTGTGGGGACGGACATCACAGATACCCTTCCCTGCTCCGGCAACCTTGCTTTAATCTCCGCCGCTGTACCCGGTGAAACCTATTGGTTCACTTTACAGACTGCACAAGGACAAGCGGTTCTCCATACAAAGCTGTTCTTTACAACGCCTGCTGCCACGGATTTCACCTGTACCTACAAGGACGGTGATGAGAGCTATACCGTAGGAAAAGAGAACATTGTATTCTCTATGTGCAAGACTCCTGAAAATGCCAACTGGACAAAGGATGACCTTTCCTCTTCCGACTTTACCAATAAGTTTGCACCCAACGAGAGGGCATCCTTCCTGGTACAGCTCAGCAAACCCTACGGCGTGTCTGACGAGATCATAGAAACGCTTTATGTAGTAAAAGACAGCAACGGGGTGATCGTTTCCATTTGCAGCACCCAATCCACATGGACCAATATGTGGTATAAGCGGTATTGCGAATTGGACATTCCTGTACTCCCCACTGCTTTCGGTGCGTATTCCATGGATGTATATTTCAACGGCATGCACGTAGCCGCACAGGATTTCAGCATTTCTTAACGACCAAAAGTCGTGGTAAACGATGTTTACCACGACTTTTCCATACTATTGCATTCATTATTTGCCAGCAGAATACGAAAAAACACTTGCAATCTAAAAATCATAGTGCTATACTATAGAAAAGTTTCCAAATATGGAGGCAAAAATTATGCGCGTCCTTTCCTGCATCGCAAAGTTCTTTTATAGCTACTATTACTTTTTTATGTTTAAAGGTAATAGCGATTTGTGATGCACGGAAATATTGGATACTAACTTGTATTTTCAAGCGCTGCACAGAATCGCATCTGTGCAGCATTTTATTTTCTAGGAGATGATTATATGATTGCAGTGTTGAAGCACGGCACAACTCAGCAGCAAAGAGACCACCTGATTGAATGGTTGAAGCATATGAACGTGGATGTTCATATCTCTGAAGGAACAGAAGTTACCGTTCTTGGCCTGATTGGTGATACCAGCCGGGTAGATATGGAGCTCCTGGGCAGTCTTGAGATTGTACAAAGCGTAAAGCGCGTTTCCGAGCCCTTTAAGCAGGCCAATCGCAAATTCCATCCTCAGGACACCGTCATTGAAGTCGGTAACGCCAAAATCGGTGGCGGTCACTTTGCTATGATCGCAGGTCCCTGCTCTGTGGAAACTGAAGATCAGATCATCGAAGTTGCCGAGGCTGTGAAAGCCGCCGGCGCTGATATTCTCCGGGGTGGCGCCTTTAAACCCCGCACCTCTCCCTATGCTTTTCAGGGTCTTAAGCAGGAGGGTCTCCGTCTTTTGATTGAAGCCAAAAAGGCTACCGGTCTGCCAATCATTACCGAGATAATGAATATTCGCACCCTTGACCTGTTTGAAGATGTGGACATTATTCAGGTCGGCGCCAGAAATATGCAGAATTTCGACCTTTTGCAGGAGCTTGGCAAGACGAAAAAACCCATTCTTCTCAAGCGGGGACTTTCCAGCTCCCTCCAGGAGCTCTTAATGAGCGCAGAATATATTATGAGCGAAGGCAATGAGAACATCATCCTTTGCGAGCGGGGCATCCGCACCTATGAGACCTTTACGAGAAACACTTTGGACCTTTCTGCAGTACCTGTGCTGCATCAACTGACCCATTTGCCGGTAGTAGTCGATCCCAGCCACGCCACAGGAAAAGCCGCCCTGGTACCGCCTATGGCCGCCGCTGCCTGCGCTGCCGGAGCAGATGGCATTATGGTAGAAGTGCATAATAACCCCTCCTGCGCCCTGTGTGACGGCGCACAGTCCTTGACCCCCGAACAGTTCACTGTGCTAAATAAAAAAATCCAAACTATCCGGGAGGCAATCCGATGAATGTCGGCATCCTAGGCCTTGGCCTGATCGGCGGATCCATGGCGCGGGCCTATTCCAAAGCCGGGCACACGGTTTTTGCCTGTGACAGTAACGAAACGATTTTGGGCTTTGCAGAGCTTTCCGGCACTGTCCATGGAAGACTGAACGAAAATACAATCGGCAACTGCGATCTGATCCTGCTTGCGATTTACGCTGGGGGTTCTGCCACATGGATGCAGAAAAATGCTCCGTACATCTCCCCTGACGCCCTTGTCATTGATTGCTGCGGCATAAAAGATGAAATCTGCAACACCTGCTTCCCCTTGGCGCAAACCCACGGTTTTACCTTTGTTGGCGGACATCCTATGGCAGGTTCTCACAATTCCGGTTTTAAGTACAGCCGATCCAATCTGTTTCAAGGCGCGCCTATGGTTCTTGTGCCACCACGTTTTGACGACCCGGTTCTCCTGCAGCGGGTCAAGGATGCACTGTCCCCCTGCGGGTTTGGTTCTTTTGCCATCACCACCGCCAAAGATCACGACAAAACCATTGCCTTCACTTCACAAATGCCCCATATCATCAGCAATGCCTTTATCAAATCCCCTACGGCAAATGTCCATAAAGGCTTTTCCGCAGGCAGCTACAAGGATCTGACACGGGTGGCATGGTTGAATCCTCAAATGTGGACAGAGCTATTTCTTTCCAACCGGGAAAATGTACTTTCTGAGTTAGACTTTTACATTCACAGCTTGCAAAAATACCGTACAGCTATTGAAAACAACGACCACGAAGCTCTTGTCTCCTTATTGGAGGAAGGAAAGCGTCGTAAGGAGGAAGTCGACGGATGAATACCGTTACTGTTTCCGCATCTAAAACCTATGATGTGATCGTCGGAAAAAATTTACTTTCCAACGCAGGCACATATATCAAAAATATCCACAACTGTTGCAAAGCCGTGATCATCAGCGACAGCAATGTATGGCCGCTTTACGGGCAAAAAATTGCCGATGATCTGAAAAACGCCGGTTTTCAGCCACTAAATTATGTTTTTCCTGCCGGGGAAGCCAGAAAAAACGGGAATACCTATCTTTCCATTTTGAACTTTTTGGCAGAAAATCAGGTAACCCGTTCCGATCTGCTGATTGCCTTAGGCGGCGGCGTTGTGGGCGATATTACCGGCTTTGCCGCAGCTACTTACCTGCGGGGTATTTCTTATATCCAAATCCCCACCACCCTGCTGGCAATGGTAGATTCTTCCGTTGGCGGCAAAACTGCCATTGATCTTCCGGCAGGTAAAAATCTGGCAGGTGCATTCTATCAGCCCAAGCTAGTTCTGTGCGATATAGATGCGCTGAACACATTGCCTGCTGATATTTTTGCAGACGGCTGCGCCGAGGTAATAAAATACGGTGTGCTCTACGATCCCACTCTATTTGCGCACTTAAAAGCAAAAGGACTTTCTTTTGACCGCGAGCAAGTCATCGCACGGTGCGTGGAATTAAAGCGGGATGTGGTAATGATTGACGAACGGGACACCGGTGCCAGACAAAAATTAAACCTTGGCCACACCATTGGGCACGCTGTTGAGGCAACCAGCAACTTCACTGTTTCTCACGGTCAGGCCGTTGCCATCGGTATGTCTATTGTAAGCAAGGCCTGCTGTAAATTAGGCATTTGTACCTCCGGTTTTTATGAGGATCTTACAAAAGTGATTACCCAATTCCATTTGCCTACCACAACTTCTTTTTCCGCAGACAAACTATACACTGCCGCCCTGTCAGACAAAAAGCGTTCCGGTGGCACAGTCAATTTGATCGTACCCCGGCAAATCGGTCAATGTGAAATCTATCCCATAAACATCGAAAATATGCGATCCTTTATTGAGGCAGGTCTGTGATTATGGATATTGTAATTCAGCCGGGCAAGTTGCTGGGATCGGTCGATGCGATTCCCTCCAAATCCCAGGCGCACCGTCTTCTGATCTGCGCCGCATTTTCCCGTGAAGAAACCACCCTTATTTGCCCCTCAACAAACAAAGATATTGAGGCGACTGTAGATTGTCTCAATGCATTGGGTGCAAAAATCCAAAGAAGAGACACCGGCTATTACATCAAGCCAATCACCACATTCCCAAATTGCGCTATTTTGAACTGTGGAGAAAGCGGATCAACACTGCGATTTATGTTGCCTATTGTAGGTGCATTGGGCGTGGAAGCAACATTTCTCCTGGGTGGACGGCTGCCTCAGCGGCCCTTATCTCCCCTGTGGGAAGAAATGGAACGAATGGGCTGCTCCCTTTCCCGGCCAACAGAAGACACCGTTCTCTGCAAAGGCAGATTGCACCCGGGTAAGTACACCATCGACGGCGGTGTTTCCAGTCAGTATATCACCGGCTTGATGCTGGCACTGTCCCTTATGAACGGGGAATCCCAGCTTGAAATCACCGGTAAAATCGAATCCCAGCCCTATATCACACTAACCAAAGAAGCGATAGCCCTGTTTGGCGGCAAACCTTTTGTTTCACCCGGAAAAATTGAAGTGGAAGGCGATTGGAGCAACGGCGCATTTTTTGTTGCGGCGCAAAACTTAGGCAGTGCTGTGACGGTTAGCGGTCTTTCTGAGCAATCCTCCCAGGGAGACCGGGCGGTAGTGCAGCTTCTCCCTCTGCTGAAAGCGGGTACGCCTACCATCTCCGCGGGAGACATTCCCGACCTGATTCCCATTCTTTCCGTTGTAGCAGCCGCCAATAATGGCGCTGTTTTTACCGACATTCAGCGTCTTCGGCTGAAAGAATCTGACCGGGTTGCATCCACCATCGCTATGCTCAGTGCCTTTGGCGGTAAAGCCGAAGCTACCGAGGAAACGCTGACAGTTTACGGAACAGGTCTTTGTGGCGGCACAGTCGATGCTGCGAACGATCACCGGATTGCTATGTCCGCTGCCATTGCCGCAACTGTTTGTACCGCACCGGTAACCATACTGGGCGCTGAATGTGTCAAAAAATCTTACCCCAACTTTTGGGAAGAATACAGCCGTTTAGGAGGTAAATATGAGCTCTACTTACGGTGAAAATTTAAAATTATCCATTTTCGGTCAATCCCACGGTGCTGCCATCGGTATTGTATTGGACGGCATTCCCGCAGGGCTTCCTGTGGATACGGCTGCTCTACAAGCATTCCTTGACCGCCGTGCGCCCGGCAACGCTGCCTACGCCACCTCCCGCCGGGAAAACGATCAGCCTGAATTTCTGGCAGGTGTTGTCGATGGTTACACCTGCGGCGCACCCATCGCAGCCATTATCCCCAACACCAACACCCGTTCCGGAGATTACAATAATCTCAAGGACTGCCCAAGACCCGGTCACGCCGACTTTACCGCACAGGTGAAATACGGCGGCTATCAGGATGTGGCCGGTGGCGGACATTTTTCCGGCAGGTTGACAGCTGCTCTCTGCATTGCAGGCGGTCTTTGCAAGCAGTGGCTGGAGCAAAAGGGCGTTTCTATCGGTGCGCATTTAAGTGCGATTGCCGGCATAGAAGATCTGCCGGTGCTTTTGGATCCCGTGAATCCGGATTTATCCCGCATCGGCAAAGACTTTCCTGTGGTAAATCCCGAAGCGGGTTTAAAAATGCAGGCGGCGATTGCAAGCGCCAAGGAAGATGGCGACAGCGTGGGCGGTATTATCGAATGTATGGTTACCGGCCTGCCTGCGGGAATCGGCGATCCTATGTTTGGTGGTTTGGAAAGCCGGATTGCGCAGATCATTTACGGAATTCCTGCCGTAAAAGGATTGGATTTCGGCTCTGGCTTTTACGGAAGCGCACTCCGAGGCTCAGAGAATAACGACGCTTTTGCTATGGCCGGCAAAGATATTATAACCACTACCAATAACGCAGGGGGTATTCTCGGCGGAATCAGTAATGGAATGCCTGTTGTATTTCGGGTTGCGATGAAGCCTACTCCGTCCATTTCCAAGCCCCAGCAGAGCATTTCTCTTTCGGAGCGGTCAGAAAGAACCTTGGAAATTACCGGGCGTCACGACCCATGTATCGCACCCAGAGCCGTTCCTGTGGTGGAGGCCGCTACCGCTGTCGCTATTTTTGATGCTTGGTTGGCAAGCTTCTAGGAGGATAATTATGAATTTACAAGAACTTCGTCAGGAAATTGACCGAATTGATGCGCAATTGGTTGATGCCTTTGTAAAACGGATGGAGATTTCTGCGCAAATCGGTGACTTTAAAAAACAAAACGGTCTGCCTATTTTTGTACCCGGTCGGGAACGGGAAAAACTGCAAGATGTGGCGAATATAGCAGGCCCTGAAATGGATCATTACACCCGTGTTTTGTATGCTATACTGTTTGAGCTGAGCCGCAGCTATCAGGGCAAACGCAATGCAGAGGAAACTGCCCTTTACAAGACCATTTCTTCCGCCATTGAGAACACACCGAAACTGTTCCCGCAGTCTCCTATGGTGGCCTGCCAGGGCGTGGAGGGTGCATACTCCCAAGTCGCCTGCGAGAGAATTTTCAAATCTCCTATGATCATGTACTTCAAGAACTTTGACGGCGTTTTCAATGCCATTGAACAAGGGCTGTGTCAATACGGTATTCTGCCCATCGAAAACTCCACCGCTGGTTCTGTGAAGAAAGTTTATGATCTGATGATTCACCACAATTTCTCCATTGTGCGGACCTTCCGTATGAAGGTAGATCACAATCTGTTGGCAAATCCCGGCACAGAAATGGCGGATATTAAGGAAATCTACTCCCACGAGCAAGCCATTAACCAATGCTCCGATTTCCTGAAAAAACTTCCCAATGCGAAGGTCATTCCCGTAGAAAATACCGCTGTTGCTGCCAGCATGGTAGCCACCACCGGTAGAAACGACGTAGCTGCGCTGTCCAGTAAAAGCTGCGCAGAACTTTACGGACTTGCGTGCATGGCCTCCTCTGTTCAGGACAAAGGCAACAACCGTACCCGTTTCATCTGCATCAGCAAGAACCTGGAAGTGTATCCCGGTGCAGACAAGACCAGCATCATGATGGTTCTGCCCCACAAACCCGGTGCATTGTATCGGATTTTGGCAAGAATGTATGTGCTGGGCATCAATGTGATTAAGCTGGAATCCCGGCCTATTGCGGACAGTGACTTTGAATTTATGTTCTATTTTGATTTGGAAACATCCGTATATTCTGAAGAATTCGTGCAGCTTATGTGTGAACTGGACGATCTTTGTGAAGAATTTAAGTATTTAGGAAGCTATACCGAGGTGGTTTGATGAAATGCGGTCTGCTGGGAAGAACCCTCTCCCACAGCTATTCCCCTAAAATTCATAGCTTGCTTGGCAATTATTCCTATGAATTGGTGGAAAAAGAGCCTGAGGAATTAGATTCCTTTTTTTCGGATTTTCCGTTTGACGGACTGAATGTGACCATCCCCTACAAAAGGGCAGTCCTCCCCTACTGCACCATGCTTACCCCTCAGGCGCAGCGCCTAGGCTCTGTGAACACCGTTGTAAAACAGCCGGACGGAACCTTATTGGGACATAACACCGATTACTTCGGCTTTACCTCTATGGTGCGTAAAAGTGGATTAACTATTGCAGACAAAAAGGTTTTGGTGCTTGGCAGCGGTGGTGCATCCGTTACTGCTGCTGCAGTTTTGCAGGAACTGGGAGCTAATGTGATCACTGTGTCCCGCACCGGCGAGACCAATTATAACAACCTCTCCATGCATCAAGATGCCGCATTGATCGTAAATTGCACTCCGGTGGGAATGTATCCCAACACCGGCGACAGTCCCGTGGATTTGGATATCTTCCCGAAGCTGGAAGGCGTGCTGGATCTGGTTTACAACCCCGCCCGAACAAAGCTTCTTCTGGATGCAGAGACCCGCGGGCTTGTAGCCGAAAACGGACTTTGGATGCTGGTGGCGCAAGCTAAGGAAAGTGCGGAATGGTTTTGCCGCAAAAAGGTCCCGGACGCAGAGATCTTCAGGATCTACAAAACCTTAGAAATGCAAATGCAGAACATCGTTCTCATTGGTATGCCCGGCTGCGGGAAATCCACAGTCGGCGCATTGCTTGCTGCGTGTACCGGCAGGGAGTTCGTGGACGCGGATGCAGAAATCATCAAAACAGCAGGAATGTCCATTCCGGAAATTTTCAGCAGCTTTGGGGAAGCAGGTTTTCGGAAGATTGAGACAGAAGTGCTGGAAGCCATTGGCAAGCGGTCCGGCTTGGTGATCGCCACCGGCGGCGGCTGCGTTACCCGGGAAGAAAACTACGCCCCCCTGCACCAAAACGGCAGGATCATTTACATAGAAAGAGATCTTTCAAAGCTTCCTACGGCTGGCCGTCCGCTCTCCCAGGCAGGCAATTTGGAAGAAATGTTTGGCCATCGCCAACCGCTGTATGAATGTTTTGCAGACTTTACAGTATGTAACAACGGCGAAGCCGCGGACACAGTGAATCAGATATTAAGTCTATTGAAATTGGAGAATGACCAATGAAAATCTTAGTAATCAATGGCCCTAACATCAACATGCTGGGGATTCGGGAACCGGGCATCTACGGCAAAGAGAGCTTTGCTGATCTTTTACATTGTTTAGAAGTGTCTGCAAAGGAAGCAGGCGTAGAATTGGAGCAATTTCAATCCAATCACGAGGGCGCCATTGTGGATAAGATTCAGGCAGCCTACGGCAGTGTAGACGGAATTGTGATCAATCCCGCCGCCTACACCCACACCTCCGTTGCAATTTTGGATGCGTTGAAAGCGGTTTCCATTCCTGCTGTGGAAGTTCACATTTCCGATGTGGATGCACGGGAGGCATTCCGGCAAATTTCCTATACCGGGCTATACTGCGAAAAGACTATTAAGGGTCACGGATTTGCAGGTTACCGGGAAGCGATCCTTTATTTGAAGGAAAAATATAGAAAATAAAAAGAGTGGCAACGATTCGTTGCCACTCTTTTATTTTAATACGTACTGTAAAAACTGGATCAATTCCAGCTTTACTTCCTCTCCGTGCTCGCCCAACGCGCCGAATAGCATCGCAACAAACATAACTACGGGGGAAATAAGCGCAAGGAAAGCCATAATTGTAAGTTCCTGCACATCTTGGGTTCCTCTTCGTAAAAGGAGAAAAGAAGCAAGGTAAATCAAAATAAACAGCCATGCCGGAGCGCCATAGCGAAATTTCACCGACACCTTTGCTCCACCGGGGATTTCCTCAATTTTACCAATACAGGCTACCCGAACCAAGGGCATCCGCCGGATACGGGTATCGCAGAAGCTAGATGCCCGGAATCTAAGATAGAACCTTTTCTGATCCGTCCGATACGGCCACGAATATTGCCGGTACCGATGGCTTCTTTGAAATTTGTTCTGCATTCTTCAAGGCTTTTCTTTGTATTAAACAACTGTGTCATCAGAATCACTCCTTTGCCGGTCAAAAACAAACGTGCGCGCATCCCGGGCCACAGAGCCGTCGATATAGGATGCATAGTCCAGAATCTTCTGAAAACCGCAGGCTCTATGCAGCGCCAGGGACGGATCATTGTCTTTTTTTACGTGGGAATACACAGGACAACTCTGATATTCTGTCACATACGCCAGCGCTGAATTTAGAAGTCGTTTCGCATAACCCTGATTGCGCTGCGCCGGCGCTGTTTCCACAGCTTCCAGCAAGAGTCCGTCCTGATAGGGCTCTAACCGCAGAGCCGAAACATAACGACCATTTAATTCCCAGACCGCATAAAAGCCGCTTTTGAAGAATTCCCGCAGAAATGCATAAAAATCCTGTTCTGCCTCTAATTGCTTCTGCGTTGAGCAGGAGGAATACAAGCTCCCGGAATACACATCCAGCAGTTTGGAAAATTGCAACTCCC
>JAEIGA010017930.1_pt1 | contig 10784 bp, 15 predicted proteins | sample 9270691 | NCBI WGS metagenome assembly JAEIGA01 (sample SAMN17057246, study PRJNA624740) | gut metagenome | biome: biome; isolation source: fecal sample | host: Bos grunniens | place: China: Xizang | collected 2019 | reverse complement strand
GTTTTTTCATTTTATCTCCTCCTTAAAACTCTATGTTTAGGAAACCATTTCCACCTTTTCCGCCGTCAATCCACATTCCTACATGATAGCCGCCACCGCCACCGCCAGAGCCCAGGCTTCCAGATCCTCCTTCAGCAGCTAGTGCACCACCAGCACCACCCATTGTCCACATTGAAGCACCGCCTCCGGCTCCTCCAACGTCCCATGTTGCACCAGAAGAGTGTGTCCCTGCAAGTTTTAAATAAGCTTCAATAAACATTGACTCTTTCCCTGCAGAAAAGGGACTGAGATCGAAGCATGTTAGTGTATTGCCAATAGTATTCGAGTCTACAGCACCCTTACCACCGGTTTGATAATATTGTTCTACTGAAGAGCCTTTAATATATAGCTCCCAATATGCTCCTCCGATTGAGGCACTACCGCCAGGTGCTGCACTACTTCCTCCTGCCACTCCACCTGAACCCCCATGGGCGATAAGAGCAACTATGCCACCTGAACTAAGCTTTGTGTCTTCTCCATCCACACCATCATGATGATTTGAGGTGCCAGAGTCTTCGCCTTCGGTGTGGTAGCCTCCACGACCTCCGTTTCCGATTGAAAAAGTATAGTCACCAGTGAGAGGGACGATCGCAAAACAACTTCCGCCGCCGCCGCCCCCTCGTCCAGCCGTAAGTCCTTCTGAAGAACTGCCCCCGCCACCGCCGCCAGTGAGATGAACTAGCATGAACAAAGGAACGACTCCATTCGCAAATGTTTGTGCGCTCATCGCCGTGCTGCCTTTCTCTGTGCTAGTTATGGAGAGGCGTTCAGCTGTCCGAACAATAGTTCCAGAACCAGAAGAGAATTGTTCACTTCTACTGGGACGAAGGGTTAATACTGTTCCTGGTAGTACTAATTTCACATGTTCTCCACCAACTTTAAAAGGCAAAACCACATAACCTAAAGTTGGAGTATACTGCGAAAAGTTATCATATAACATTCCGTTATATAAATTTTTTGTCCCATTTTTATATTTAGTTATGTGCTATTGGCTAATATCTTGCCGAGCCGACTGAGTGAGCTCATCAGTTACGAGAAACTACTCTGTATCAAGAAAACCCTTATCGTCAGTTTTAATACCAGTGGCATTCAAATACTTTAAAAAATTTGTAACAGGATCGTCAGAACTAGTAAAGCCATAACAGTAAAAATCTAAAATGCTTTCTGGTTTAAATCTGAATTTACTCATATTATTTTCCTCGCAGTTCTATTATTTCTTTTTCAAGTCTTTTTACTTCTTCAATCAATAAATAAATAATTTTATTTTCTTGAATTGATAAAAAACCGTTTTCATTTTCTTTTACGATTTCAGGACAAATTTTTTGTAAATCTTGAGCTTTACATCCGATTTGATTTTTTGAGCCTGAAATAAAATCATATTTATAAATTGGTAAGTGTAATATTGAATCTTGAGGGACATATGTTTTAAAATTTTCTTTTAGACGCGCATCAGAAGTTGCATCATAATATTCTGCGCTAACATAACCTTCCACTTCAAGATTGCCTTGAAGATATTTTGTACCCATAATTCTTATCCTCCTCTACTTTCTTTATAGGATTTATATGCTCTTTCTCTCTGTCCGTCTGTAAGAGTAAAAGAGCCGTTTTCTATATAACTATTAAATATGATTTCTTCATATTTATGTTTGTTATCTAATTTATCTATTAGTATTTGCAATCTAGGCAAGTCCTCGACAGTAAAACCTATCGCCTCGCAAAATTCTGGAATTAAAAATTTACCAACAACCATTCCAATCTCAGACTTTAATGCCCAGTTGATATACCCCTCTTTCGAGGGGCACTTTTTCAACTGGAATAAACATTTGCCTTGACCTGTAAGTTGACGTGTATAATTAAATTCATTAGTTTCAATAATTTCTATTTCGTCAAGATCTTTACTATTAAAGTCATCATAACAAGAAAAGAAATATTGTGAACCCATTAAAAATTTACTCATAAACTATTACCAATTTAATCTAAAATAACATGCTTAGTATTAGGTGCTTCAAAGACTACCGGAGCTGCATTACGAGATACTTGAAGCTGACGATAAGCAGAGGAAGTACCTCTAACACCAGCAGAAACTATGATATCTTGAACGTAATTAGAGTCGCTACCAGTTTCTGAATTGAGAAGTTTAATATATAGACAACCATTTTCAAAACGAACATGTTGTACATAGGATATAGTGTTGGTTGTTGAATTACCAAAAATATTCTAGACACAGCTATGACCAAAGGTATTAGAGTAGCAGTGATTGCCAAAGGTATTAAAATTGCAGTTATTACCAAATGTATTGGAGTTGCAACTATTTCCAAAGGTACTATCGCTGCAGCTATTATCAAAGATATTGCGGCTACAGTAATTACCAAAGGTATTATTCTAGCAGCGATTACCAAATGTGTTGGCCCCGCAATTATAACCAAAGGTATTATAGGAGCAGAAAGGACCAAAGGTATTCATCTCGCAGATATTACCAAAGGTATTAGAGTGGCAGTAATTACCAAAGATATTATAGCTACAGTCCCTACCAAAGGTATTGGAGAAACAGTCATCACCAAAGATATTATAGCTACAGTCCCTGCTAAAGATATTAGAGTGGCAGTTATCTCCAAAGGTATTAGAGTTGCAGTTATCTCCAAAGGTATTAGAGTTGCAGTTATCTCCAAAGGTATTAGAGTTGCAACCATAGAATAAGCCGTTATTAATATGGTAACTATTAATCATCAAAATGTTATTAAGGAAAATCGCATTAATTTTGTTCTCATAGAGATATGTTTTTATTTTATTATCGTGTGTTCCATATCTTATAGAATCATCAGTCAACAAATCTTGTCTCAATGTTAAATCTTCAACTTCTAAATTCTCATTAATCCAAGAGAATGTATAAAACCACTCAACATCACCAACATTAACACCGAGACTTTCAATAAAATCAGGATGTCCGTTCTGCCAGTCAAGGTCTCTCTTAAACTGAATATTCTTAAAATCATAAGGGCATTCATTGTTATGCTCATCTTTCATATAATAGATAACACCTCTACCAGCTGTTTTTTCATCATATTCAATTATAGTCTTTCCATACGACTCGGCTCCACCACTGAGAACATAACCATCTTCACTCAATAGGAAGTCCTCAATTACAACTGGTCCATCTACATATATTTCAGAAGAAGTAAACGCAATTGCAATACTCTCATCACCAATATTACAATGACTCCAAATCCAAGCATAAGGGTATTGCTCAGCATAATACTCATTTACAAGATAATCCAAAGCCGGCTCTCTGATATATTCATCCTCCTAGGTGCCCATAAGAATTGTCTTTGAATCACCTGGGTCTGCCCAAGCAAATCTGGAAGTATCATTATCAAGAGAGTATTTGAGTTCCCAAGCGGCAAGATTGGTAGTAATAAGGTCTGCTGATGGAATAACAATTCTATCTGTGTAGACATATTTCTTCGCTTCCGTTTCCCAAGTAAAGTCTTTACCTGTGGTAGTTTCAATTTTTCTCCATTTATCATAAACAGTATTACCAATAGTTGCAGTACCTACATAATAATGAGGTTCAGCAATATCAGGAATACCGAAATATATCGAATCTGGTGCCATATCAGCCCTATAAATGACAGGCACAACAACACCTTCGCTATTTGGTTTAAAATCAAATGTCACCCACGCCTCCTCTGATCCAATGACAGGTTCAACCTGATAGTTACCACCAGCATAATCAACATATTCAATATAATGGTGTTTTACTCTATCTTGCTTAAAAGTCTTGTTGATAACCGATTCAATTACATCTATATCAAATTTATATTCACTTTCATATATATGATAATCGGCAGAAGCATTCTCAGATAAGGTATTACCAGATAATGCTTGAACAATAACATCAAAGTCATGGTTTGTTGCTCTAGTATCTGTTTGAGTAGTAGTACATATGTAGTCTGTGATGCGGTAGAAGCGGCCTACAGTTAACATACCATTATCACGCAACTGCTTTAATTCGGCATAAGTAATTGGAAGCGTCGTCATAGATACGGAATTATCAACATAATGCTTAGATACTACGGTTCTGCCGTCGGCCGAAGCGGGTATATCTTTCTTAGTAAGCATAGTACCATCGGACTTTCTTAATACAAGACTATCCATATTAAGCTATGCAATTGTTTCATCTTCATAATCATATGCGACGGGTGTCAAGGTGTCATATCCACTATATTTAACAGCCTCAGGAATATCGCCAAAATACATATTATCAAAATAAATATTTCCTCTGAATCCCGAATTGCTATTATTCCAAGTGTAAATCATAAAATCATATGCTGTAATCTATTTTACATTAGCAGTTAATACTCCTGAGATTTTTAATGAATTATTAATATATAAACGAGCGGCACTACCCTTATCTAAAGCGTCCATTTCAATACGAAGATTAATCCAATATCCAATATATTTATCAAAAGGAATGGTTACGCCTAAAAACGTCAGTTTATATCCATCACCGCCTTTTGCATATTCGACACTTAGATTACTACCACCCCATATAGAATTATCTTCCGTTATGGAATTTTTCGCCACCATTGTAAAGCCTCTATTGTTAGTAATATCAGAGACAGGTGCGATTTTTATATCAGTAGAAAAGACTAGTTCGTTTTTCGTTCCTTTTCTAATAAAACGATATTTAGACTAAGCGCTAGCGGGATGTGCACAGTCTACAATATAGTTATCTCCATCTTGAATTACTTGAACACTATTAGATGCATTGGAATCGCTATGAATAGCCACTAGGGTTTCCTCAGTAGCATCTGCAGCCGCAGGAATAATTGTAGAACTAGAGAATGGCTCTGCAAAACGAACATAAAGATTATCATCAGGAGTCCAGGTGTGCGCAGAAACAATATTAGCCTTACTCACTGCATCAGCCTCTTCAGGTTTGCGTCTTACATATTGGTATGTATTTTCTTCCAGATATTGTTTGGATACTGCTACATCGCCCTTAGAATTATCATCAATATAAACTGAAATCTCTCCTTGCTCATTACGCACGGGAATGCTGGGCATACGCACCACAGTATCTGCGGCCGCAGCCACCCAGGGATTTTCAGGCAGAGTGTCTGCTTTTGGGGTTAAGCAATAATCACCACTTTGCTCTCCATTTGCAGTTTCTACATACACTCTATCAAAATCATTGTTAATACTCTTGTAAGCACGAACATTAATATTCGCTTCATTATCTTTATCATCAAACTTTTCTTTTGAAATATTTCTTAAGCGTTTTACTAAATACTCATTTGCTTCTATTGGAAGTTCGTACCACTATCCCTCATAATAATAATCAGCATGAGTATTAGTAATAATTTCATGTACCACTCCAGCTTCGCCATAGCCAGCCTCCAAGGTACTATTAAAAGCAATGTCTTTATATGAGCTACCAAGCACACTAGAGGGATTATTCCAACCAGTATCAACACTTATCTCTTTGACAGCAAGTGCTAATTTTAAAGCAAAATCTACGTATGCATGTACAGTACGAGTATTTTTATTATAATATAAAGTAATTGGAGTAGTATCGAGTTTACCAACGTTAATTACGCTAGTTCCAGTAGAAGGTAATGCATCAACAACCTCAATCTTAATGTTATAAGTTTTTTCACCAACCCCAAGATCTGTTATTACAACATTTTTTCTTGCTCCACTAATTGCATAAATATTTTCTATTGTGGTTGTATATCTATATATTACATTTTCAAGAATGTTATTTTTAGGTCTTTCATCAACATCTTTAAATGTTAAATTTGCAAATTCTAATTCATCAACATTTTTCACTCCATCGCCAATCTTAAATCTTACGTGAGAACAATTTTCATCGGGATCGTATACAATAAGTTCGGCAGCTTTTGGAATGAAAGGCTTTGATTTTAAGCCATTTTCTTTAATGCCATCAGTATAAACACTTTTCAGCCAGTTAGCTTCAATATCGTGTTTTTGTGATATTCTGGCATTTACATTATTTTCATTAGCCATTTAATTTTCTCCTTTTATTATTTTTTATATAAAACAAAAAAGCCGATTCTCACAAAAAATGAGAACCGGCTTTGATTTAAAGAAGAATTTATTTCTACAATATGTGCATATAGTATTATTCTCCTTTAAATTATCGTTCCAAATTTTTGGAGAAGAGGTAGGGCCATCATTCCAGACCCTACCTGTAGTATATTAAAAATTATTTAATTAGTCAACTAAAGTGGAAGCGGAACCGCAGTTGAATACGAAGTATTTAACAGCGTCATCGCCCTCTCCTACAACATTAACCTCATCAAGATCATAAGCAGAACCAGAGGTTGCTACTTTATGAAGTTTGTTAATTTCGCCATCGGTATAAGCTTTAGCCTTAACAAGGATACCAGTTTCTTCGTGGTTAATTGCATCAATAGCAAGCTTGTTAGCATCTGCGAGAGCTTTTGCACCATTCTCTGCGTTAGTAGCAAATTCTGCAGCATTATGAGTTACAATATCACCAAATGTATCGGTAACAGCCTTAATCTTGGTGTCAATAGTACCATTATCTTTAGTAATTTCGGTTACAGAATCAGCGGTTGCATAATAAGCGGGAAGTTGTCCACCAAGCTTTTCAGCATTAGCTACAGTATAACCCTTAATCTCCGCTTCAAGTGCTGCGGTTAAATCACCAGCAGTAGTTGCGGTTGTACCATTTTCGATATCAGTTACTTTTCCGCTAAGAGTGGTAAATGCCTGAGTGTCAGAGGTCATGTATTGCTGAATTTCAACCAAAGTGTCAATTGCACTTTCAGCTTCAGCAGTACCATCAATGAAAGCATCAATACGTGCTTTTGCTGCAGCGGCAAGTTTATTTGCTCCGTGAACAGTTTGTGCACCGGCTTCATCTTCAGTGGTACCAAGAACTGCATCAGCATATCCTTTTGCAGTAGCGTTTAATGCTTCAACAGTTGTATATGCGGCATCACCGAGACCTTGAACTGCAACATCTTCACCATCAACAGAGATAGTACCATTAGCACTACCAGTGGCGATTACGGGAGCAGCAGGATGTTCAACAATAGTATTTACCCAAGCCTTAAAATCATCTTCGCTCTTCTTTGCCCAAGCATGAACGTCAGCAGCAAGAGCACTTGCCCAAGGAAGATCATTGAACTTACCAGGACCAACCTTGAAGAGAACAGGAGCATTCTTTGTCTCATCAACGGGGAGGGTTACATCGCTAACAACCTTAGCAATAGCAATTTCACCAGCAAGCAAAGTAGGATTATACTGAACCCAATTAGCATAACTGTCATACTTCAATTGAATTCTGGTGTTTAAAATCTTTTCATTAGCCATTTTTAAATATCTCCTTTATAAAAAATTATTTATTAGATAGGTTTTACAACATAATATTCGCCCTCAAGGACAGATTTATATCCTTCAGCAACGAAATTAGTGCCTGCACCTTCAGCAGCATTATTTGCAGGGTCAAAGTTCTTGAATGAACCACCCTTAACGATAATCTTTGCAGTACCTGCTTTATAGTCAGCGTCCTTAACATTTAAAGTCCACTCTGGCTTAGCAGCCTCAAAGATACCACCATTAATTTCAACGCAACCTGTTCCAGAAGCGTAAACCAAGTCAGTTCCTCTTTCAGTACCATCGGTCATGTTATTATAGATACCATCATTGATTACAACGGTTCCATTTTTTGCCCAAATAGCCATACTATATCCATCAGAACCTAAAGATGCTTCTACTTTACCAGTTCCGTTAAGCGTAGTTACTCCGCCCTTAACCTGAATTGCTCCGCTAGAGCCATTCGCAGCGAAAGTCTTTCCGCCAAGATCAAGAGTTACATTTTCTGCATTAACAACCAAATGATTGTTATCAGCGTAACCCATATGAACGTCCTCTTGGAGAGTAATAATATCTCCATTATCTGCGCAATTTACGGCTTCAGCAATGCTATTATATCCAACATTTCCAATTCTTGTAGGATATTGAGGCTTGCTTCCATCTGCGCGGCCGCCATTTAAGATTAATTCTTCGCCAATCGGAATAAATAGACTGTTAACATTGATCTTGTTAACACTCATTGTTCCATCATTGGCAATATTAACTTTGTTTTCACCAGTAGAAGATTTAACTACACCAGCAACATTTAATGTAGCAAGAGGAATATTAACGCTCTTGTTTACAATATCCAAAACAGTTCCAGCAGAACTAATTTGCTCAATTACATTTACTTGTGCGCCATCTTCAATACCATTTAATTTGTCAAGTAATGAATCAGAGAAATCGTTTGCGGACAATCCCATGCCGTCAACCTTGTCAACCTTGTTGGTTAACTCTTTTTCTACGGCAAGAATATCATTAACAATTTCTGTTACTTCTCCGCCATGTTCTGCAACATAGTCAATTAACTCTTTAAGAGTATTAACTGTTCCGTCATCAGAAATCTTTCTTGCAAACTCATTGATTGCGTCATCAATCATAGCATCAACAGTGCCGTCGCCAGTTTCTGTTAACGCATATTCAAGATTTTCAACTTTACTTAAAAGAGAAGCAGAATCATCTTTAAGATCATCTACATCTGTTCTAAGTCCTGCAACGGATTCGGTGAGTGCATCTACTACTTCAGTGGAAGGAATAAACCACTCTAATTCACCCTTAGCATTTTTACGCACTTGCGCATTAACTGCAGCATCCTCAAAACCTTTTAAGGTAGCGATATTGCCATCAGTGATAATAGATTTATCATCACCAACAACATGCTCTCCACCGAAATAAGGAAGATCTTTCCAAGGTGTAACGCCATTACCGATTTTGATTTTATATGTAACATCATCAATAAACTCGATACCAGCTTCACCTTGCATTAAGACAACGTCTTGGTTTAACAACCAATTGAGGGTGTCGTCATTACGCAAGATAATTCTTGTGTTAATCTGTGCCATTTGCCTTACCTCCATTTATTATTTTTATATTATCAATTCCTCGTCCATCGCTTAGTTTTTCATAAACCTAAGTTTTAGCGTTGAATTGGTATATACTTAACTCATCTGCGGCTTTATAAATAATGGAAGGGTCTCCAACTTTTGGAAAATCTTGGAGAGTTGGATAATTTTCAACCTCAGATTTACCTTCAATATAGGGTAAATCATTCCATGGGGTAATACCATTACCAATTTTTAATTTGTTAAGGTCAGACACAAAACCAGGCTCACCAGCCGCAAGAATTGGATTTACCTCTGCCCAACGCTCGGATACACCACGGCGTAGTTTAAAAGTTGTTTTAATAACCTAAGCCATTATACGTAACCTCCTTCATAGATGGTATCATCATCACTATCGGTAACTTCATCATCAACGCCACCGCCATCATAAATAATCTCATTATCATCTCCTGGAGTAGTACCGCCAGATCCGCCTTTGGGATTAATTTCTTTCCATTCATTAGAACCATTTACCATATAATACTTAGATGTATTAATGATAAAGGCTGTCGTTCCCATTGCCAAGCGATTTGGATCAAGGGAATTTAAATCTTCGACAGTATCTAAATTATAATGCTTAATGCCATAAGCTTTCTTGTTGCCATTTCTAGCTATATTAATCATTATATTTTCCTCCTTCTTTGTTATTTTTATTTCAATTGTTCCGAAAAACAATAATTATCTCCTGAGTATATTGCAAATTAAATTAAGCGTTTTAAAACAAATTGACCAATTTGGTCGGAAAATTCGGAGGGCTAGATTTAATTTGGATTTTCGGTCTTTTTCGACCGCCACCGCCCGGAGCAGTTTCAGCGTTCTTTTGTTAGGAATAAAAAAAAGCTCTCTCCCGAAGGAAAGAGCTTTTATATTAAAATCTAAAAGGTGTTTTTCTATTTATATCATATGATATTAGCGGTCTTTTCTGTTTGTGAATTACAATATTGTAATCCATTAGTGACCAGCCACCGTGTGAACTAACTGCGGCAACTTTGCGATCTTTAAGGTCTTCGTAGCCAGAGTCAAACTTAATTGACCCGTGGTTATAATGCGCCAAAGAGACACTGCCGCAAGTAATATGTCCCCATTCACCAGGATATTGACACATTACCATTCTGATAAATTCCTCCACAGTTATCTCTTCTTCTGGAAGATTAATCGTATAAGAGCAAGTCTCATCACCGAATGGACCGCCTGTACATATTCTTTCAAATTGCTTCATATTCAGATTTCACCTTTCAAAAATAAGAATTTGCGGCCGGCAGCTTCAGAATGCGCATAGGTTAGCCTATCCGATTTCTGAAACGGCACGGCCGCGTTATTTATTAGCCAATAGCGGCGTATCTCTCAGAGTTGAGCTTCTCCATCATAAGGTCATAACCAGTCTTACCAGTCATGATGGTAGAGAAGATGGAAGGAGACATACCAGATACATAGGAAACTCTGCCGTTACCAAGATCCTGGGGGATGTTGTTCTGACGAGCATCTACATTCCAGTAGATCATATGAGGAAGAGTGTAGCCATGAGCTGCCCACTTCTTTGCGATGCCTTCCATAGTGGTCTCTGCGTTTGCGGAGGTCATACGGTTGTAGCCGTAGTAACCAGTGCCACGGTCGAACTCCATATCAGAAATCACGATGATGTTCTGAGGAAGGTCGTCCTGAGTGCAGTGATTTGCAATCGCAGTGTTGAGAAGCATATCGAAGGTAGCCTCGATATTGGTGTTCTCACAGAGGTTG
>JAEIGA010017929.1_pt1 | contig 10784 bp, 8 predicted proteins | sample 9270691 | NCBI WGS metagenome assembly JAEIGA01 (sample SAMN17057246, study PRJNA624740) | gut metagenome | biome: biome; isolation source: fecal sample | host: Bos grunniens | place: China: Xizang | collected 2019 | reverse complement strand
GGCCTCATTTCTCAAATCACGGGGGAGGAATGGGACAGGATATTTGCTGTGAATGTAAAGGGTATCTATCACTGCGTGAATGCTGTCCTGCCCCATATGCTGTCCAAACAGCAGGGCTGTATCATTAATGTTGCCTCTATGTGGGGGCAGGTAGGAGCTTCTTGCGAGGTGGCATATTCCGCTACTAAGGGGGCGGTCATTGCTTTGACCAAGGCTCTGGCACAGGAGCTGGGGCCCTCCGGCATTCGGGTCAACTGCGTTTCACCCGGGGTGATCCTGACAGATATGGTTGCTACCGTTTCGGAGGATACCCTTTCTCAGCTTGCGGAAGAAGGTCTGGTTGGTAGAAACGGCAGGACAGAGGATGTGGCACAGGCCTTCCTGTATCTTGCAAAGGCGGATTTTGTCACAGGCCAGAATCTTCCTGTCAACGGGGGCTTAGTGCTTGCCTGAGAAGAAAAACACAAGATATAGATAGCCGCCAAATTTCTCTCAGGAATTTCTCTCTATTTCTCCGCCGTGTCCTCCTTGCTGTGAGGTGGGAAATGTGATATACTTAGAGTGTATCACTATTTTTTTACAAACCGACAGAATTTCCTGTCTCGGTAGATATAGAAGGAGACAACTATGCAAGCTGTCACATTGACCGGTGAAGAACTGAAACGATTACTGTCCTGCGGCTGTTCCGATGCCGTGAGTTTATATCTCTATCGCAGAAGCGGCGCTCCTTTGGAGCTGGCTATGGATGCACTGAGCTTTACCGCCCAAAGAATGCGGCAAAGTGCCGACACGCTCCGCACTTTGGGTATGTGGGACAGCGAGGATCGGACAGAGCTTCCCAGACCGGAGCGACCGGGCTATACGGAGAACGATGTCCGCAATGCCATTACGGGCAGGAACGGGGAATTTTCCAAGCTGGTGGGAGAAGCCCAGCGGCGATTGGGTAGGACGCTGTCTACAGAGGAGCTGAAGATCCTTTTATCCTTCGTGGATTACTTACGCATGCCTGTGGAGGTAGCGGCCCTGCTCATCTCCTTCTGCGTAGAGCGTAGCCGCCAAAAGGGAAGCCGTTCTCCCTCTATGCGTGCTGTGGAGAAGGAAGCCTATCATTGGGCTGATGAAAACATTGACACATTAGAGGCCGCCATTGCTTATATGCAGAACCGTATGCAGATCCGCTCCCGTATGAAGCATCTGCAGGATCTTATGCAGCTACGGGATCGCCGCCTGACCAAGGCGGAGGAGCAGTATCTGGATAGTTGGATCACAATGGGCTTCACGGATGACGTGATCATGCATGCTTATGAGAAGACCTGCCTGAATACAGGGGGACTGAAATGGGCCTATATGCATTCTATCTTAAAATCCTGGAACGAGAAAAATCTCCGCACCCTTCGGGATATTGCCGAGGGGGACGGAGCGCCCAAGCGGAAGAGCAGTAACAGAAACGATCAATATCAGCGTCATGGCGAGACCACAGTGACGGAACTGGAGCGTGAAGCCATTCGCAGGGCGCTGGAGGAGGGCTAAAGCATGGCATACAGTGACATTGTTTTGCAACGTGCCAGACAGCGTCTGGAGGATGCAAGACGGGAAAGGGAACGGGAGAATGAGCTTCAGCGCCGTCTGGCTTATGAGAAATATCCCCGTTTGCCGGAAATTGAAAAACAGCTCCGTCTGACCATGACCAAGCTCATTGCATCCACCCTCCGCAAGGGAGAAGATCCCGGCAAAGCCATTGCCGCCATTCGGGAAGAGAATCTGGCGCTTCAGAGGGAACGGGACTGGATCTTAGAGTCTGAGGATATGGACTACGAGAGTCCGATTTGCGGTCTCTGCGACGGTCGGGGCTATGTTGGCTCTCGGATGTGCTCCTGTCTCAGGGAATTGTGCCGTCAGGAGCAGAAAAAGGCGCTGAGCTGTCTTCCCGGCAATGCCAGGGAGAACTTCGACAGCTTCCGTCTGGATGTTTATCCCGATGAATATGACAGCAAGCTGGGTGTCAGCCCCAGAAGGCTCATGCAGAGCAATCTGAATGTTTGTCGTAAATATGCCCAGACCTTTGGCCTTGACAGCGGCAATCTCTTCTTCACAGGACCTACGGGATTGGGGAAAACCTATCTCTCGGCCTGTATCGCAAGGACAGTGGCAGATCGGGGCTACAGTGTGATTTATCAAAGTGCCATTACCCTTTTTGCGGAATTTGAGCAGGAAAAATTTGCAGTATCTCAGGAAGATAGCCGAGGGCTTACAAAGAAATATCTTACCGCAGACCTGCTGATCATTGATGATCTGGGATCGGAAATGACGACTCAATTTACCATTTCCGCCTTACATCATATTATCAATACCCGTTTGACGGAAAATCGGGCAACCATCATATCCACCAATATTCTGGACACCTCTCTGGAACAGCGCTATTCTCCCCAAATTGCATCCCGCATCAGCGGAATGTACCGCATCATCAAATTTGCCGGCAATGATATTCGCCGCATGAATATAGGAGGAAAATTATGAAAGTATTACTGTTTAACGGAAGTCCCAGAGCAAAGGGCTGTACCTATACCGCACTGCAGGAGATCGCAAAGGTTCTCCACAAGCATGACATCGAGACGGAGCTGGTGCAGGTTGGCACTCAGCCTATGGCCGCCTGCATTGGCTGTGGCAAGTGCAAGGACGGAAGCCCCTGTATTTTTGACGATCAGATCACCGCTTTGGGTGCTCGCTTGGATGAATTCGATGGCATGATCATCGGTGCGCCCATCTATTATGCAGGCCCCAGCGGACAGTCCACCGTATTCCTGGATCGCCTGTTCTACAGTGCCGGAGCCAAGCTTAGAGGCAAGCCCGGTGCCGCTATCGTTTCCTGCCGCAGAGGCGGTGCAAGTGCAGGCTTCGACCGTCTGAACAAGTACTTCGGCATCCATTCCATGCCCATTGTCAGCTCCCAGTATTGGAATCAAGTCCACGGCAACACCCCCGAGGAGGTTCTCAGGGACGAAGAGGGCATGCAGACCATGCGTACCCTTGCAGAGAATATGGCATGGCTGCTGAAGTGCATTGCCGCAGGCAGAGCGGCAGGTGTGCCTGAGCCCGTACAGGAGCTTCCCAAGATCCGTACCAATTTCATCCGCTGAGGAACAGAAGACAGCGATGAAGACCCGTGAATCTGTAGAGAATTATCTGGAAACCATTCTGACTCTGCAATCCAGGATCGGTGCAGTCCGCTCTATAGACATTGCAACAGAGCTGGGCTATTCCAGACCCAGTGTTTCCGTTGCCATCGGCAAGCTACGGGAGCAATCTATGATCCAAGTGGATGCCGGGGGATATATTACCCTCCTTGCCAAGGGCAAGGAAATTGCCGAACGTATTTCGGAACGTCATGAATCCTTGACCCTTTGGCTGGTCAACTTGGGTGTTCCCAGAGAAATTGCAGAAGAAGATGCCTGCCGCATCGAGCATGTGATCAGCGAGGAAAGCTTCTTGGCTATGAAGAACCATGCGAGAATGATGTATCAGGACTATCGGAAACAGAAGAAAGAATGTTCTGTGCAGACCTCTTCCGCACAGGAGGCAGAATAACAGAAGAACCGCAGGGAAGGATTCCGCCCTGCGGTCTTCTTTATCCTTTGGAAGCGGATTGTGGGAATATCCGTGCTTGTAATTCCTGTAAAATGTGGTATAATGCAATATAGAAAAGATGCGTTCGGAAAGGAGAGGCGCTTATGATGAGAATGAAATTTTATATAACCGGCATGACCTGTGCCGCCTGTTCAGCCCGTGTGGAGAAGGTCACAAGGGCTGTAAAGGGAGTCAAATCCGCAGAGGTCAATCTCCTTGCCGGCACTATGGTTGCAGAGCTGGAGGGGATGGAGCTTGTCCCCGTGATCTGTAAGGCTGTGAAGGATGCAGGTTACGGAGCTTCCACAGGGAAGGAGAGCAGGGAGCAGAAGACCCTTCCGGAAAGGGGAGAAGGGGAAATGAAAAAGCGGATCGTTCTTTCCTTCCTCTTTCTGTTTTGTCTTATGTACCTGACCATGGGACATATGGTGGGGCTTCATCCGCCGAAACTGTTCCACGGCCTAAAGAATACCCTCCTATTTGCCCTGACACAGTTTCTTCTGACTCTCCCTGTGGTATACTTGAACCGAAGCTATTTCAGCCGCGGTATCAAGTCACTTCTCCACAGAGCACCCAATATGGACTCCCTCATAGCTGTGGGCTCCGGTGCTTCTCTGATTTACGGCATGATCGCCCTGCTCCGAATGGCCTATGCCATAGGTCATGGACAGTGGCAGGTGGTGGAGCATTACGGCAAAAATCTCTATTTTGAATCTGCTGCTATGATCCTCACCCTCATCACCTTGGGAAAATTTCTGGAGGCCCGTGCGAAGGGAAAAACCGGGGATGCCATTGCACAGCTCATGGATTTAGCGCCGGATACCGCTACCGTACGACGGGGGGAGGAGCTTGTGGAGATCCCCTCATCGGAGGTTACGGCAGGGGATACGGTGATCGTGAAATCCGGTGGTAAGATCCCTGTGGACGGCACGATCCTTCGGGGACAGGCCTCTGTGGATCAGAGCGCCTTGACGGGAGAGAGTGTTCCTGTGGATAAGGAGGCAGGGGATCGGGTCACCTCCGGTACGATCAATCTCTCAGGCTATCTGGAGCTTCGGGCGGATCGGGTGGGGGAGGACACCACCTTGTCCAAGATCATCCGTCTGGTGGAGGAGGCAGGAGGCTCTAAGGCACCCATTGCTCGACTGGCTGATAAAATCGCAGGGATCTTTGTTCCCACGGTTATGGCTATCGCCCTTCTTGCGTTTACTGTCTGGATGCTTTTGGGAAAAGATTTGGAATTCTCCCTTTCCACTGCCATTGGGATTCTGGTCATTAGCTGTCCCTGCGCCTTGGGGCTTGCGACACCTGTCGCCATCATGGTCGGCACAGGCCGCGGAGCAAAAATGGGCGTTCTTTTCAAGAATGCAGAGGCGTTGGAAAACCTTCACAAGGTGGACACGGTTGTACTGGATAAGACCGGAACCCTCACGAAGGGGCAACCTCATGTCACAGAGCTGATCCCCGCCTTCGGAGAGGCTGATCATCTATTGACCTTGGCGGCCGCATTGGAAAGCTGTTCGGAGCATCCCTTTGCCAAAGCGATCGTGAACTTTGCCGCTGAGAAACAGCTCGCTTTACCGGCGGTGGCGGATTTTGCAACCCTCCCCGGCAGAGGTGTCACAGCGAAGCTTCAGGGGGATGTCTATTTTGGTGGCAACAGCCGTCTGATGGAGGAGCAGGGGATCTCCCACCCTGATTACAGCGCCCTTGCGGAGGAAGGAAAAACACCCCTGTATTTTGGCAAACAGGACGGCACTTATCTGGGTGCTGTTGTGGTCGCAGATGTGCTGAAGGAGGATTCCGGTGCCGCCGTTTCTTCTCTCCGTTCTCTGGGATTGGATGTGATCATGCTGACGGGGGATAATGAGGCCACTGCAAAGTCTGTTGCCCAAAAGGCCGGCATCCATCGAGTGATCTCTGATGTTCTGCCGGGAGATAAGGCCGCTGTGATCGAGAAACTGCGGAAAGACGGTCACGTGGTAGCTATGGTAGGAGACGGTATCAACGATGCCCCTGCTTTGGTCACTGCGGATCTGGGCATTGCCATCGGCTCCGGTACAGACATTGCTATGGAATCTGCGGACCTTGTGCTGATGAGCCGCTCTCTGTCTCGTGTCAGTGCCGCTTTCGAGCTGAGTAAGGCCACGATCCGTAATATTCGACAGAATCTATTCTGGGCTTTTTTCTACAATTCCCTTGGCATTCCCATTGCCGCCGGTCTTCTGTACCCGACCTTTGGGATTCAGCTCAGCCCTATGCTGGGTGCGGCCGCTATGAGTATGAGCTCTGTATTTGTGGTGAGCAACGCTCTGCGCCTTCGCTTCTTCCGCCCCCGATCTCTTACAGATGCCACGGAGGGACTTAAAAAGGAAGCACCTCTTCCCTCTACGCCTGCTGTTGCAGAGGATCAATTGGTCATCAAGGTCGAGGGAATGATGTGTCCCCACTGCAAAATGACCGTTGAAAATGCCTGCAAAGCAGTTCCGGGAGTAAGGGATGCAGTGGTAGATCTGCAAGCCGGTACGGTGACCGTCACGGGACAGGTCTCCCGTGGGGTATTGGTAGAGGCCATAGTCAAGGAAGATTTCATTGTTCCCTAACTGTATAGAAATAGCAAACACCTGCCAACAGAGGGTCGGCAGGTGTTTGCTATTTCTATAGAGCTTATTTTCCGTATTTTCCAACCAGATATGCCAAGGCTTTTACTCCCAAATTGATCAGAAGGATCAGAAGGGAAATGATGGCAGTTCCCTCCGGGAAGGATTGGGATTCCAACTGGGGGATCATAAGGGAAAGGGTGTTGGTTTTAAAATTGATCAGGAAGGATACAGCAGAAATGGTGATCATGGCATTGACGAAATAGTAGCTGTACATTTCAATCAGAGTCTTTGCGGTAGAGGGGATGTACACAGAGAATAACAACTGCATAGGCCCAATGCCGAGGGATTGTCCCACATCTTCCAAATTGGGATTAAACTTTCTCAGGCTGTTATAGGCTAAAAGGTAGGGAGAGGAGAAGAAGTGGGCAATATTGACCATAGCTAAGATGAAGATGGTGGAATATATCCGAAAACTGCGGAAGGTCAAGACATAACACAGACCTAACACAACACCGGGAACGGCCATGGATAGGAGGCTGATCAGGTGCAGTACCTTATTAGACAGGCTCTGTTTGCTTCTTGTGGTGATAAATGCGGCAAAATAGGACAGACACATACCCACAAAGGCGGTCAAGGAAGCAACTGCAAGGGAGTTGATCAGATACAGACCGATACCGGAGGAGAACACCTTTTTCACATGGGAGAGAGTGAAATGCAGATCCAAGGGATATTGCCGCAGGAAGCTCAAACACAGGAATGCGCCTACAGGCAGGAGCAATGTCAGACAGAACAGCAGAAAGAGGATCATGACAAGGCGGTCTCTCACAGGACGGCAGGAGATCTGATAGGGCTTAGCCACATTGGATACTGTGGAGCCTCTGTTGTTGCGCAGGTCGAAGAGAAAGGCCACAAAGGCAGGAAACAGCAGGATTCCACCGACCAAAGCACCACCCTTGTGATTCATCATGCCGATGACCTCCCGATACATATATACCGGCAAGGTCATGACCGTACCACCGGTCATCAGGGGTACGCCGTAATCAGTGAATACCATGGTGAATACCGCCAAGAAGGAGGCAACGATGCTCCTCTTCATAGCAGGGAGGGTGATTCCACGGAAGCTGTGCCAAGGGCTGATGCCCAATACCTGAGCCGCCTCATAGAGGTGGTAATCCTCATACTGAAACCCGTCCTGGAACAGCAGGAAGGCCACGGGAAAGGAGTACAGCACAGAGCCGAGAATGATGCCCTTATAGCCGTAGAGACCGATATTGATCCCCAATATATTGGTCAGGATGCCGTTGTCACCCAGCAGCAGTACAAGCCCCATGCCGTGGGAGATGCTTGGGATCAGCATGGGCAGGGTGAAGAGGACACAATACACGGTTTTCCCCGGGATATTACAGCGGTTCAGCCCCAAGGCCAGAAGGAAGGATAGGCTGACAGAAATTACAGTAGAGATCAATGTGGTCAGTAGAGAATCCCACAGCATGGGCAAAAAGCGTCCCTGAGACAGCAGAAGCCCTACTTCGTTCATTGGAATGCGAAGGAAAAGCTGTAGGAGAGGGAAAACCAAGCTGATGCACAGATAGCTGATCAGCAAGCACTTCAGGGAGGTGAATATACGCTTCTTCATCTTATATCCGTCCTGTAAAACGCAGATAGTCCCGATGCTTACGATCCAAATGCTCTACCACAGAGCTTCTGACATAGTCACTGACGGGATGGCGGTAGATCTCCAGAGGAGTGTCCAATTGCTCCACACCGCCATTGTGCATAATGAGGATCCTGTCACTGAGGAAGAAGGCTTCCTCCTGATCATGGGTGATCAACAGCATGGTGATTTTCAGCTTTTCCTGTAGCTCCTTCAGCTCTGCTTTCATGATTTCCCGATTTTCCACATCCAGGGCAGAGATGGGCTCGTCTAACAGGATCATTTCGGGGCTGGTGGCGAGGGTACGGGCAATGGCCACTCTCTGCTGCTGTCCCCCGGAAAGCTGGTGGGGGAGCTTGGAGATCTGGTCGGTGAGCCCCACGGTTTCTATGGTTTGCAAGGCAAGGGAACGGGCCTTTTTTCCCATATCTCTTCTAATACTTAGGGCGTACTCAACATTTTGCAGAACTGTCATATTGGGGAACAGAGCGTAATTCTGGAACACCATGCCCATGCCACGCTTGGCAGAGGGAACATGGGAGATCTCCCGACCCTTCATGACGATGGTACCGCTATCCTGTTGCTCCAACCCTATGAGGATCCGCAGGAGAGTGGTTTTTCCGCAACCGCTTGGCCCAAGGATAGACAGAAACTCTCCGTCGGATACGTCGAAGCTGATATTCCGCAGAACGTCTTTTCCGCAATAGCTTTTATTCAAATCTCTGACACTAAGCTTTGGAGTCAGTATTTCCATAAAGCAAGGACCCTTTCCTTTTCTTCATCGTCTTGGATTCCGGTCATATCGGCATAGGGAATTTGGGTAGGATAGTTATCGATGGCATTGTTCTGCCCATCGTAAATGGGCTCAGGGGAATAATACTGCTTATCATATTGGAGGAAATCATGGATCACAAAATCGAAGACCTCTTTTACCCCCTCCTTGTTCTCATGTCCCAGAACCATTGCAGTTCCGGTCAGGGAATAGGGAGAGCCGATTTCCGGGAAAAGTATCTCAAAGGGCTGTCCGGCATTCTTCTCTGTTACTGCCTGAAAGGTCAGGGCAAGACCGATGGCGACCTCCCCTTGTCTAAGGAGCTTGATGGGACCCGAACCGGATTCTGTGAATTGCTTCAGATTCCCGTAGAGCTTGTCTGCATACTCCAGGGCCTTTTCCTGCCCCATAGCATTGATCCAGGACTTGTAGAAGAAATAGCCGGTCCCGCTGGATTTGGGATCCGGCATTGCGATGAGTCCTTTGTATCGGGGATCTAACAGATCCTCGTAGCTTTGGGGCATGGGCAGACCGTATTTCTCAAGAATCTGACGATTGACTACGATCGCCCCGGCCTGTCTTTCCCAAGTTACCCAGCGATTGCCGTTATCGGCACAGGACAAGCCTTCGTAGTAGGGGATTCGGCTCAAGCCGTGAATATCAGCCAGCTGTTCTTTCAATTTACTCAGATAGCCGGTTTCCAGCCCCAGCAGAATGTCAACCTGAGTGGCACTGCCTTCGGCAAGAACCTTGGAGGCCAATTTGCCGGTAGGCATGTACATGACAACAATATTCTTGTGGGGGAAGCGCTCATCCAGTTGGGCTTGCAGGGCATCGTTACGGTATTGCTCTGCGGAGGAACAGATGACGATACATTCCTCATTTCCTCGAAGTGAGAAATAGCACAGCAGGGCAGTGATTACAAGAAGAAGGATCACGATTTTCTTCATTATTCTACAGATCCTTTACGCATTCTACGGATGATTCCTCAGATAAGGGGGAATTTTACCATAGTTTTCAATACACCGATTATATCACGCTTTCTCCGTAAAATCAAGAGGAACAGACAATGCAGATTTTTTACAAGAAAAATCCGCCTCCCGAGGATCTCTGATCCATCGGGAGGCGATGAGGTATTTAGGGTAGGAAATAGGCCTTTGCGCTGTCACTGTAGGCTATCAGCGCCTTACAAAGGCTCAGCAAAGTACCTGTCTTCCCGTTGCCGTAGGTATCGGGACTGTAACGGAGGGTGGCGGAAATCGGCTGCTCTCCCCCATAGATCCTTGCGCTGACTACGCATCTCAGCTCTGCGGCCAACAGACCGTCAAAGGAGAAGGCATAGAGCTGTTTCTCCGGGTTATATACCTCCAACTCTGTCACGGTACAGGTGCGTGGGTTTCCGTAGATATCTGTGTACTCCACACGGAGCTTCAGCTCAGAGAGCGGGCCTTCATAGGAAGCGAGGCTGAATATGTATTTCACTGCGATCTTACTTTCCAGATTCAGCGCCTTTCCTGCCCATTGAACAGCATTGCTTACGGAATCGTTCTCTGTTACATTGGTATTTCCGAAGCTTAGAGCCTCCATGTCACTGAGATAAGCTCTCTGCTCCTCGGTCATGGAGCTGTCTGCAAGGGCATCGGTGCGGTAGCTCTTATAGATCTGGGCAAGACTGCCGTATCTCAGGAGATCGGCACACAGCATCTTCAAGCTTTGGGAGGAGTTAGCCTTATTCATCTGAGACAGAGCATAATCACAAATGCTGTAATCGTCAATGGGGGAGCAGTAGAGTCTGCCATCCTTCCTACCGTAGAGAACAGAACGGATGCGGTCATTCATCTGTACTGCGGTCAAGCCCTCCAGGCTGAAGTAATAATAGCTCCCTTGCTCTACGGGCATAAGCTTCACGCTTTGGCTACCGATTTTGACATTCCCTTCATAAAGATCCAGCTCCGACAGAATATAAACCGTGCTCATATCGAAGCCGGCAAGAAGGCTCTTGCTTACCGCCAAATTCACGGAAATGTCGCTTGCCAGATTCAGGCTATGGTTGAGCTTCAAAGTAGCCAGCTCAACAGCCCCTGCTTCCACTGCACCGCAGACACAGCTTCCGTTTACAAAGCTGTGGGAG
>JAEIGA010017928.1_pt1 | contig 10784 bp, 8 predicted proteins | sample 9270691 | NCBI WGS metagenome assembly JAEIGA01 (sample SAMN17057246, study PRJNA624740) | gut metagenome | biome: biome; isolation source: fecal sample | host: Bos grunniens | place: China: Xizang | collected 2019 | reverse complement strand
TGCGCTTTGTTCTTGAACGTTTTCCAAAAAATAGGAGACAAAATCGGAAACGAACTAAAATCTGCCGCGCTGTTTTATTCCTTCGCTTTAATCTTTGGAACTGTTTTCCTTTTGACGTTCTCTGAATACCCCATCCTGGATGTTGTTCTTATGTCGGCAATAACAGTTTGCGTACATGGTGTGAACCTTATGCTCGTCTGCACGGTTCCAAAAAGATTTTCAAAATATGGCAGAAGCTCAACCATGTCAGGAATTTTCAACGCTTCCGTATATGGTGGCTCTTCCATTTCCACATATTTTATCGCACGTCTTTCCATGTCTTTCGGCTGGAAAAACGTCTGCGCATTTTGGTGCGTCCTTATCCTTTTGGCGTCTGTCCTCTGCTTCTCCAGATACAAAAAATATGGCAAAATAATTTGAAATCAACAAAATATTATTCGTGAAACGTTTTAAACATCATCATCATTGTTGTTTAAAACGTTTTCTTCTTACGACTGCTAAAAAACAGCGAAAAACTTTAGCACTAACAACGCAAGAGTGCCAAAGTTTACACATCGGACACGAAATAATATATATAAATTCATACTCTTGGGGTATAATGTAGCCGTACTCAATAGAGAGTGCAAATTGAACCCAATTTTTATATGACGTCATTGAAAGAGAAAAAAAGGGCGGTGGCTCTATAGAGAGTCAAAAAAATGTATTTAAAGAAAAGGAGAAAAGAGTATGTTTAATTTAATGCCATATGTAAGTATCAGAAGAGGATATGATCCATTCAGAGCACTTGAGAAGTTTGAAAAGGAATTTTTCTTATCAGAGAGAGCCTATGGGTTCAGGACTGATGTGAAGGAGCTGGAAGATAAGTTCCTTCTTGAAGCGGAGCTGCCTGGGTTCAGAAAAGAGGAAATAAACGTAGAGGTTCACGATGGGAAGCTCACGATTTCTGCTGAGAGAAGCAAAGAAAGCTGTGAGACTGAGGGAGCTTTTATTCACAAAGAGAGAACAAGTGGAACGTTCGTGAGAAGCTTTGATATTTCTCTTGTGGACGAGGCTGGAATAAAGGCATCGTATGCAGATGGAATATTGACACTTATTCTTCCCAAAAAGAAAGAGGAAGCGCCACAGAAGAGAAAACTTGAAATTGAATAATTGAAGTATGTTCGCAAGGAGAGTGCGGTTTTAATACGCTTTTCCGTACTCTCGCCCTCTGCCTGAATCACTCAGGCAGGGGGAAAACAGGTGAATGATGGCTTGTGTTTTGGCTCAAACTGAGAAATATATTTCGTAAAAAGTATTGACAAATAAAACGCATTGTGTTATAATTTTTTACGTTGAGTTAAGGGGCATTAGCGCAGTTGGGAGCGCACAACACTGGCAGTGTTGGGGTCACGGGTTCGAGTCCCGTATGCTCCACCAGTGGCAAGGTGCCACACCCAATCCTATCGAGCTTTATGCAAATTTAAAGTTTGCACGACGGGGGATGTTTTCGGGTGTTTGGCAGTCTGCTTCACCATTTAAAACGGCAAGTGTTGACTTGTCGTTTTTTAACTAAAGACGCATTTTTTTCGAGTGGCGGTATAAAAAGATAGTGCGTTTGTTTTAAAAAGGTGATTTACATCAAGTTTATAATAGCTTGATACAATGTTGATTGATAAGACGTTTGTATATCAGAAGGAGAGATAAAAAAGATGGCAGAAAAGGGCGGAATTTCCGTACAAACGGAGCATATATTTCCCGTAATTAAAAAATGGCTGTATTCAGATAAGGATATTTTTATAAGAGAGCTTGTTTCCAATGCTTGTGATGCGATTACGAAGCATAAGAGACTTGTATCGCTTTCCAATGCAGAGGATGACGGAACACCATACAGGATTGACGTTATAGTCAACAAGGAAGGGCAAACGATTACCGTTAAGGATAACGGAATTGGTATGTCCGAGGAAGAGGTTTCCAAGTATATAAATCAGATTGCACTTTCAGGTGCTCTTGATTTCATAGCGGAATATGAAGGCGAGTCTGAGAACACATCGGGAATAATCGGTCATTTCGGATTGGGATTTTATTCTGCGTTTATGGTTTCCGACGTGGTGGAGATGAATACGAAGTCATACACCTCTGCACCTGCTGTTTTCTGGAAATGTGACAGCGATGGAAAGTATTCCATGAAAGATGGAACGAAGGAAACAAAGGGAACAGAAATCGTTTTAAGAGTAGCTGAAGATGAGGTTTCATACCTTGACGGCGAGAAAATAAAAGAAATTTTAAATCGTTATTGTGCGTTTATGCCTGTTGAAATTTATCTTACTGTTGATGATAAAGAAGCAGAGCTTATAAATGATACACAACCTATCTGGCAACGTAATCCTTCTGAGCTTAAAGCTGAGGACTACAACGAGTTTTACAGAAAGGTATTCCACGATTACGAAGCTCCTCTTTTCTACATCCACATTAATGCAGATTTTCCTTTGAACTTCAAAGGAGTTCTGTTCTTCCCAGCGATAAAAAATGGAGTTGAAGCACCAAAGCCAGAGGCAAAGCTTTTCTATAACTCTGTTTTCGTTGCAGACAATATAGAAGACGTAATCCCCGATTATTTCCTCAACGTCAAGGGTGTGCTTGATTGTCCTGAGCTTCCACTCAACGTTTCAAGAAGCTATTTGCAGAACAACACATACGTTAAAAAGTTAAGCGGTCATATAACGAAAAAAATTGCTGACAAAATAACGTCGATGTTCAATCTTGAAAGAGAGTCATACGAAAAGATATGGGAAGCTATTCGTCCATATATGCAGTATGCTTGTCTCAGAGAAGAAAAGTTTTATAGCAGAATAAAACCTGCGGTTCTTTTCCAAAGAAACGACAAGACCTTCGCAACACTTGGCGAGGTGTTAGGAATGAGCGATGACGATCTGGCATCAGCAGAGGATATTTCTGAAAAGAGAATATATTATTATACTGATTCCAAGCAACAAAGCTACTATATTTCGCTTTTTGAAGAAAAGGGAATAACGGTTTACAATTTTGACAAGGTTATAGACACCCAGTTTGCATCGTTCATCGAAAGCAAAAATGACAAAATCAAATTTATGAGAGTAGACTCAGACCTTTCCGAAATAAGCGAGACCACAGAGGGCGAAGAGCTTGTTGAAACCTTCAAGGCTGTATGTAAAAAGGATGCTGAGATTACCGTGGCTACCATTTCTGAAAAAGAAGCCCCTGTTTTGCTTAAGAAAACAGAGGATTCAAGAAGAATGGCAGAAATGATGAAAATGTACGGACTTGATTCAGCAGGAATGGAAGGAAACGAAGAGCTTGTGGTAAATGCTGCTTCCCCTGTTTGTGCCAAGATAAAGACGCTTGTTGCAGAGGGCAAAAAAGAAGAAGCAGAGCTTATTGCGAAACATGCGTATATGTTGGCAGTTGTTGCTTCACGTCAGCTTACCGCTGATGAGCTTAAAGAGTTCATTGAGATGAACGTTAAATTGCTTGAAAAAAACTAAAAAATAAATAAATTTAAAATTAGGAGATACTAAAATGATCGACGAAAAGAAAAACGGAATGCTTGACGAAGAAATGGATAGCATGGCAGAATTAGACGCATTGGATTTTGGAGAAGCGGATTTTGTTGTTGAGCTTACTGACGAAGATGGAAAAACACAGAAGTTCTCCATCCTCGACACAATCGAGTACAACGAAAAAGAATATGCAGTACTTGCTACTGAAGAAGAGCCAGACAGCGTTGTTATTCTTGAATACATCGAGAATGAAGAAGACGGCACTTTCGTAACAGTAGAAGACGAAGAAACACTTCACGCAGTTTTCGATATTTTCGTAAGCTCACTTGAAGATTGCTGCTGTGGAGACGACTGCGATTGCGACGATGGTTGTGATGGCGATTGTGGATGCGGCTGTGGTCATTGCCACTAATATCCATTAAGTAAAAAGAGCGAAAAATCGTGCTTCAGGGCTGTAAAATCAAATTTTACAGCCCGTTTTACACGTTTATAAGAAGGAACAGAGAATGATACATATAGTGCTTTATGAACCTGAAATCCCACAAAACACAGGAAACATTTCAAGGACTTGTGCCGTAACAGGATGCCACCTTCATCTTATAGAGCCACTTGGATTTGACATAAGTGAACGTTCTATAAGGAGAGCAGGGCTTGATTATTGGAAATATCTTACTGTGAATACATATAAAAATTGGGAAGAATTCGTATCCAAAAACGAGGGCGAGTTTTATTTTTGCTCAACCAAGGGGCAAAAATGTCATTCTGAGGTGGAATATCCAAAGGACAAGGAATTGTATTTTGTGTTTGGGAAAGAGAGCTATGGACTTCCAGAACCACTTTTGAAGGATAACTATGACAGATGTATCAGAATTCCTATGAAGGGCTATGTAAGGTCGCTGAATTTGTCCAATGCTGTGGCTGTTGTTATCTATGAGGTGTTGAGACAGCTTGACTATCCCGATTTGACCGACGAAGGTAATTTGACAGGTCGTGCTGACTGACTTTTGTAGTCTTACTATTAAAGGCTTATAAAACGGCTGTCTGTATAAAAAACTGATAATAACCCTGACTTTCTTAAAAAAGGTCAGGGCTTTTTTGTGGGGATTGCAATTTTGAAAACAAAATTGCATAAGTTGGAATTTGGTTTTTGGAAGTGGAGACGTAAAAAATGATAATTTTGAAAATATGCTATTGCAATTTTTGTTTTTATGCTGTATAATAAAATAGTATATTTGGTTTTATTTTGGTGTGATAATGCAAAGTTATAATTTTTTCATAGCCAAAGTGGGTAAAACGAAGGATAAACAATATTATTTAAGGATAGGAAATATATTTTGAAAAACCTTTTTTCTTTACTGATACGGTTCAAATTTCGGACACTTTTGATAGAAGATACAGAGGATACGTGGATACAGCTTTTCAGGTCGCTTTTTGTTGGCGGAGTTGCAACGATTGTGGATTTTGGTGTTGCGGCGATTGTGAGAGAGGCTTTTGGCGGTGGTGAGATAATATCCAATGTTTCAGGATTTATTTTTGGACTTATTACAAATTATCTCATAAGTATCCTTTGGGTATTTAAAAAACACAATATGAATATGGCAGAAGAATTTGCTATATTTTCAGTTATAGGGATAATCGGATTGATTATCAACACGGGCATCGTTTATTTGCTCGGCTTGGTGTGGAATTTCGACGAGGTCAGAATAATGTTCTACGTGGCAAAAATGATTGCTACACTCATAACGCTGATATGGAATTTTGCCGCAAGAAAAATTATACTGTATAAAAATTAAGGAGAGGGAAGTATATGAAGAGAGTAGTTATTATAGGTGCAGGTCCTGCAGGACTTACAGCTGCATATGAGCTTTTGACCAGAAAGGGCGTTTCTGAGCAATACGAGGTTATAATTTTGGAGGAGTCCAACGATATAGGTGGTATATCCAAAACTGTTCGTCACAATGGGAACAGAATGGACATCGGTGGACATAGATTTTTCTCCAAAGACGAAGAGGTTATGAATTGGTGGAGCTCTTTTATGCCAATCCAAGGCTCTCCCTCCTTTGATGACAAAAAATTGGGAAGAGAAAAACCACTTTCTAAAAACGGACCAGACCCTGAGAAAGAAGACAGGGTAATGCTCGTTCGTACAAGAGTTTCAAGAATATATTATCTGAAAAAATTCTTTGATTATCCAATCTCCATGAAGGCACAGACCTTCAAGAATATGGGATTCAAGAGAACTATCAAGGCTGGTTTCAGCTACGTTAAATCAAGTATTTTCAAGAAGGACGAATCTAACCTTGAAAACTTCTATATAAATCGTTTTGGTAAGACCTTGTATAGTATGTTCTTCGAAGGATATACTGAAAAGCTTTGGGGCAGACATCCCAGCGAGATAGATTCATCATGGGGCGCGCAACGTGTTAAGGGGCTTTCCATTTTTGGACTTATCAAAGATATGTTCAAAAAGGCATTTGGAAAAAAAGGAGACAACAAAAACGTTGAAACCTCTCTCATAGAGCAGTTCTGGTATCCTAAGTTCGGACCAGGTCAGCTTTGGGAAACTTGTGCTGAAGATATTGAAAAATCGGGCGGTAAAATATTAAAAGGCTTTTCTGTTAAAGAAGTAATTATCAAAGACGGAAAAGTGACGGGCGTTAAATGTACGTCACCAAAGGGTGAGGGTGTTATCGAAGGTGATATTTTCGTTTCTTCTATGCCTGTCAAAGACCTTGTTTGCGGAATCAGAGGCGAAGAACCTCCAAAGGCTGTTGTTGAGGTTGCCAAGGGACTTCCTTACAGAGACTTTGTAACTGTTGGTCTCCTTGTAAATAAGCTCAACCTTAAAAACGAGACAGATATGAAGACCTTGGGAAATATCGTTCCTGACTGTTGGATATACGTTCAGGAAACCGAGGTTAAGCTTGGAAGAATTCAGATATTCAATAACTGGTCTCCATATATGGTTAAAGACCCTGAGAACACAGTTTGGATCGGTCTTGAATACTTTTGTAACGAAGGTGACAATTTCTGGAATATGAGCGACGAGGAATGTATCCGCTTCGCTGCAAAGGAACTTGCATCTATGGGTGTTATTTCCACAACTGACGTTCTTGATGCTCACAGAGAAAGAATCAAGAAGGCATATCCTGCATATTTTGATACTTACGACCGTATGGACGAGGTTGTTCAGTATCTTAATACCGTTGATAACCTTTATTGCGTTGGAAGAAACGGACAACACAGATATAATAATATGGATCACTCCATGGCAACAGCAATGCGTGCTGTGGATTGCATAACAGGTGCGCTTTCAGATAAAAAAGCAATTTGGGACGTTAACACTGAGAAAGAGTATCACGAAACCAAGTCTGAAAATAAATAGTATTGTTTTGTAGTTAGAGAGGTTTCATTTTGGAAAAAATAGAAAAAAATGAAAATTTAGAAAACGTTGTTGACGTTGAGACTTCCGTAGAAGAAACAGTTTGCGTAGAAGAAACTGTAGATGAAGTGGATTCTTGTGATAACAGGAAAAACGTCAATATTGCAGATTGTTTTCCGATTATGAAAAAGCATCCATATCTGACTTTGGGTGTAATATGCGTACTTCTTAACTTGGGAACAAGACAAGAGAGCATATCCCTTGTGTCAAGTTGGTTACCTGCGATAATCTTCGGATTACTTGCAGTTGGATGCGTAGTTTATATGTCAAAAACCACCGACGACTTCGTTTTGTCACCACGAGGAGTGCTGTTCCTTGTTCCTGTCTTTGCTTTTGTTGCTTTGACTGGTAAAGCATTTAACGGTGGAGAAAAAGGGACATTTATAGGAGCGCTTTTAACCTTTGTTGCGTTACTCGTGCTATTTCTGGTTCTGAAGCTCACCAAAAGGCTGACGTTCCAGAACGCATTACTCCTTGTTTTTGCCGTTGGACTTGTAACGAGAGTGATTTATGCCCTGTATACTCCTATTGCAGATAACTCCATCCGTCAGCACGATGTTTGGCGGTTTATAGCGAGTAAGGGTGACGAGCTTCTGGAACAGTTCAATAACAGAAGACACGCTGAATATATTGAGTATATAGCAAGATATTTGAAGCTTCCCGACGTTGATCCAAGCGGTGGACTATCCCAGTTGTATCATCCACCACTCCATCATATTTTTGCAGGACTTTGGTTAAGACTCAATATTACCTTGGGGATGGGATATAAACAAGCTGTTGAAGGAATACAGATGCTGACAGTTTTCTATTCCTCCACTTGTATGATAACAGGATACAAGATTTTTAAGGAATTGGGACTTGAAGGTAAAAAGCTTTTTAAAGCAACGGCGTTGATTTCGCTTTTCCCTTGGTTCTTCCTCTTTGCAGGCGGAGTCAATAACGATATGCTTAGTATTGCTCTTGGATTTGGCGCAATACTTATGACTATCAAGTGGTATAAAAACCCAAAAATAACAAACCTTCTCCTTGTGGCTGTAACTCTTGGACTTGCTATGTTTACAAAGCTTTCTATGGGACTTCTTGCCCCTGCAATAGCATATGTCTTTTTGACAAAGTTTATATCAGTTTGCAAGACGAAGCAGGGAGTTATCTCCACTTCTAAAGGCGAAAAGAATATAGGCGCATTGTATATGATTTGCGGATTTGCACTTTTTGCCGTTGTTATTTTCCCATTAGGACTTGGATGGCAGGTAAAAAACCTTATTCTTTGGGATATGCCGCTTACCTACGTTCCATCTCTTTCCCATACTAATGTTCAGTATATTGGATTCCATTCAATTCTTGAACGTTTGTTTGGTATAAATTTGGATTGCATTTCTAACCCATTTGTAATATGGGGCGATAAAGGAGAATGGGGATTCTGGGAATATAATATGTTCCTTGGTGCTTTGAAAACTTCGCTTTTTGGCGAGGACGCGTTCTTTGCATTGGGAACAGGAACGGACTTTAAAGCGGTTGTTGTTTCCACGATAGGTGTGTTGTTCAGCACCTTGCTTTATATTTTCGCACTTGGATTAGTGGCGCTGTCCTTTGTTTCCATTTATTATTTCTTCAAGAATAAGTTCTATGGCTTGAATAAAACGTTGGTAACTATGATAGTTGTTATTTGTGCTACAGTTATGGTGAACTATGTTATATTCTGCTTCGGGTATCCATTCACTTGTACTATGAACTTCAGATATATCGTTCCTTGTTTGTTACTGCCTGCAATATCGCTTTCGATGATGGCTGGAAAAGAAAAGACGGAGGTTTCATTGTTCGAAAATGTGATGATTACCTTCTCCGGTGCTTGTATACGTGGATTTTGCATATTTGGTGTAATTTCTTACGTTTTACTCGCTTTAATGCCTTTCTGATAAATAAACACCCTTGGTTTTTGTGCAATTTGTATAAAAACCAAGGGCTTTTTTTGTTTGTGCGAAAATTATGTTTACAAATAATTGAAGTAATAGAGATTGAAAAAAATAATAAATAATGTATAATTAAAAAGTATCTTGTGAAAGAGGCGGTAATTTGCCTTTTTTAAACTAAAAAATGATATAGGAGGAAAGCGTAGGAAACTATGCAGCTGTGAAAATGAGAAAATTTTCAAAGCCGATTATTTGTTTAATACTTGCATTAACCTTCGTTTTTTCTGTTGCTTCTGGAGCAATTCCAACTGAAACAGCAGTTAAAGCGGCAAACGTTTATTGCAACGTTAAATTTACCCAACCTGCCATCTGTTGTGATGCAGGAGACTCTATAGACCTTACAAAATGTGGGGTGCAGTTTTCTGCAACTTCATTGGTAACGTCTTCAGGTATAACTTGGACGTATAACGGTTCAACTGTTAAAAGCTTCAAACCTGCCAAAAGAGGTGTTTATACCCTCGTTGCAAAAGCTGGAAGCAGCAGTATGAACGTTTACGTTGTTGCAAAGAATGCTGAAGAAACGGAATACGTTCTCTATAGAAACGATTTCGATGCCGCACCAAACGATATAAGAGTTGTCGAAAATACATACGGCTCCAACTCTAATATATCCGTAAAGGACAGTAATTATATCATTGATGCATCAGGAAATGCAAATACTTACGTTCGTATCCTTTTCCCAGGCTTCCTCGATGCTTTTGGCGATGCTAAAATCAAAACAAGTATGAAAATGGCATCTGCTACCGATAACGCAAAATGGGCTTCCTTGATGTATAGAGTACAGAGTGGAAACTATCCTTATTACCAAGGCTGTATCCGTAAGGACGCAACCACAGCAGAGGGTGTTGAAATTTCCAAGAAAGCATCCGCTTCAGGCGCATGGGACGTTCTTTCCAAGGGTTCTTTCGGATACGCATACGCTTCTGACTATAACCTTTGTTCTGTAAACGTTAAGGGAACAAGCTCCGTTTTCACTGTGAACGGATATGAAGTTCTTACATATGCAAATACTGAATATGCAGTAGGTGCATGGGGTATCCAGACAAGAGGCACGAAGCTTATGATAGACTTCGTTGAAATCTCCCTTGATGGAAACAACCCTGTGAAAAAATCCAGCGACGTTAGTTTTGGAAAACCTGCAATTCGTGCAGATTTGGGAGATTCCATCGACCTTACAAAATGTGACGTTCAGTTTACTGCTAACGCAATTTATACAAAGGGTAGCAGTATAACCTGGAAAAAAGATGGAAGTGTTATTACGTCCTTCACTCCTGATAGAGCTGGTGTTACAACACTTACAGCTACAAGTGGCTCTACAACAAAGAATATTTACGTTGTGACGAGAAACCTTTCTGATGGGGAATATGTTCTTTATAGAAACGATTTCAATTCTGCTCCATCTGATTTCAGAGTTATTCAGCAGACTGGTGCTTCTGTTTCCCACGATGGAAACGGTCACTATGTAATCGATGCTTCTTCCAGTGATACAGCTTACGGAAGAGTATTGCTTCCTGCATTTTTAGATGACTTTGGCGATTTCAAATTTGAAGCAAGCTATATGGATGTTACCGCTGGAAGCGAGAGAAACTGGTCTTCTCTTATGGCACACGTTCAAAACAGCAACTTCCCATACATTCAAATGTGTGTAAGAAACAATCCTGCTGCAACAAGTGGTGTTGAGATTGCAGAACGTACTGCAAATGACGATTGGAAGGTGCTTACAAATACAACCTTCTCTGGCAAAACAGCAAATGCGTATAATACATATGCTTTGGTTGCACAGAATAATAACGTAAAAGGATATATCAACGGCAAAAATGTTGTTTCCGTTGGTGAACATCAGTATGTAACAGGTGC
>JAEIGA010017927.1_pt1 | contig 10785 bp, 10 predicted proteins | sample 9270691 | NCBI WGS metagenome assembly JAEIGA01 (sample SAMN17057246, study PRJNA624740) | gut metagenome | biome: biome; isolation source: fecal sample | host: Bos grunniens | place: China: Xizang | collected 2019 | reverse complement strand
CTTTATATTTTCCCCGGAGGAAATTTTCGTAAAACATTTTTGGAAAGGAGGGCCCATCCACAAATGAGATTCAATGATTTTCTAGAGCATCATGGCGTTAAAGGACAAAAGTGGGGAGTCCGTCGTTACCAAGATTACGAAGGCCATCACACAGAACTTGGTAGGAAACGAGATAGACGCAGAGGTAATGTGTTTATATCTGGTACTTCCAAACTCCAAGACAAATCTTCAACTTACTATCGTAAGGGATTACCCAAACCAATCAAAGACGAAATCGATGGTTATATTCGTGACAAGAAAAAGATCATCGTTGGAGATGCTCCAGGTTTGGATACTGCAGTTCAGGAATACCTTGCTGAGAAAGGTTACAAGAAAGTAGTAGTTTATGGCACAGACTACACTCGTACAAACAAAGGTAAATGGAAAGAACATATTTCTGATGGTTCTCAGTATGAGGAGGGTTCAAAAGAATGGCACGCAGTAAAAGACAAAGCTATGCAGGACGATGCTATGTCTGGTCTTGCAGTTATATTGGAGAAAGGTGGCGCTGGGGCAACAAGGAAAAACGTAGAAGCCTTAGTTAAACAGAACAAGAAAGTCAAGATTTACGAGTTAAGAGGTTCGGAAAAGGAGAAACTGGACACGTGGATTGATCAACTTGACGACTAACATATTTTTACACTACTTCTACCGGGGCGCAAGTGATTGTACAAATCTGGGCCCGGTGAACCCAGACTCCTTTCACGAGTAGTCTCCTACAACATTTGTGCCCTGATAAAAGTAGTGTAAAAGTCTAGTGAAAGGATGTGAAACACCATGAAAAAGAAAGTGGAGAGTATCAAGTCCTCACCAGATCAGATGCAAACCACTTCAATACTCATCTCTTCTACACCAGAAGGACGAGAAAACGAGCTAATTGACATGGCTTACAACGAGGTAGCTAGACGAATTGCCAACCACGAAGCCACTTCAGCAGAGTTAGTTCACTTTTTGAAGATGGGATCTGAGAAGGAGAGACTTGAAAGATCCAAAATTGAAGCAGAGATGGAGTTACAACGAGCAAAGACAGTTGCAATTGAGGAAGGAAGGTCTATGGAGGCTATTGCTAAGGAAGCGATGGAAGCTTTCAAACGATACAGTGGAGTAGAGGATGAAGAGGTATAGAACTTACGACGAACTAATCCTTCTACCAACCTTTGAAGAACGCTTCTCATATTTGCAACTTAATGGACAATGCTCAGTTGAAACTTTTGGAGGACATAGACTCCTCAATCAAATGTTATACAGGTCTCCGCAGTGGAAGGAGATTAGACAAAGAGTAATTATTAGAGACGATGGCTGTGATCTAGGTATACCTGACAGACCGATTAGTGATAAGATTCTGATTCACCACCTTAATCCTATTACTATCGAGCAGGTTACCAACTTTGATCCAGCCATATTTGATTTAAATAATCTTATCTGTGTCTCTAAAGCTACTCATACCGCAATACATTATGGGGATAACAGTAAGTTGACCCCAACAAATCCAATAGAAAGGAAACCTGGTGATACTAGGTTGTGGTGAGCCTTATGAACGAAGATAGTTTGTATCATCACGGTATTAAAGGTCAACGTTGGGGTGTACGTAGGTTTCAGAACAAGGATGGTACAAGAACTGAAGCTGGTAAAAAGCATCAAAAAGAACTAACAGATGATGAAAAGGCAGCTAAAGATAGGCGAAACAAAAATATTAGAAACGCAGCGATTATTGGCGGTATAGCAGTAGTGGCAGGTTTAGCTGCTTATGGATCGTATAAGTATGTTAATGGTCCTAAACAGGATAATTATGTAAAAGTAATTAACGATTCTCTTTTAGAAATTGGAGATTTTCCCGTTGATGGGATCATTTTACCCAAGGGATCAAAACTTTATAGAATGGCTGGTCAAAAGGAAGAATTAACAGATAACCCTATATTTGCAGCCCATTTAAAAAGTGATGCTCGCGCTTATAAGAATGTTATGGATACAATGCATGATGCTAAGTATCAAATGAAAATGAAACTAAACAAAGATGTAAAGATTGCAGGTCAGCAAGATGCTGCAAAAGCATATATGAAATCCACAGGTAAGGACAAGATAGTTAATTACGAATTCGATAAATTCGCAACTACATTAATTGATCGAAACGACCCACAAACTAAGGCGTTTTATAACGAACTTAAGAAACAAGGGTTTGGTGGCGTTATAGATCTTAATGATGTAGGGCATTTAGCAAAATCTCCAGTAATATTATTTAATCCTAAAGATTCTGTGGATTCTTTAAAGATACATGAGGTTAAAGCTGGCGAAAAATTAATAAATGCAATTCTAATGCGGTAGATAAGGAGGATAACAAGATGGGGTATTACGATGATTACTTAGAGCACCATGGTATCCTCGGTCAGAAATGGGGAGTGAGGCGTTATCAAAACAAAGACGGTACGCTTACGCCAGAAGGTAAAAAGCATCTCGATACTTATTCAGAATCTAAACGATTACGCGGAGAAAGAGATAAGGCATATGCCGAATTCAAAAAGTCCGGTGCAAATGCTATAAATAACAACCCAGAACTAAAGAAAGGGTTTGTTAATATTGATATGGTTGATGACCCCGAGTATTTACTTCAAGTGGCAAACGAAGAGTATTCTGTTGGCTCCAAAATTGTAAAAGATCTTAACGATAAGTATCAGAAGTATATAGATGCAAGATGGGCTTCTGTTGATTACGATAGAATTAATAAAAAGTCGATTGCTGAAGGTAATAAGATAATCGAAAAGCTAAATGCAAAAAATTCCAATGCCGGTATCGATAAAACAACACAAGATAACAACTACAAAAAGATGGAAAAGGGTGGTTTTAGAGACCTAAACACTGTGAGAAGCATTATGTCAAAAGACGACATAAAGAAAGTTGCAGATTTGGAAAAGCAAGTCATGGACGCGAGAGCCAAGTATGCAAAAAATACGAACAACTCTAAATTAGAGAAACAGCTTAGAAATGCTGAGAGTAGTTATTATAATGAATGTCAAAAAATCGCAAGGGATTTGATTGGTGAAAATGGCAAGAAACCATCTTCAGATGATGGCGACAATTCCGATTATCGAATGGAAGATGTCGTTACTGAATTAGTGGCTAACGCTGCTTCTGAACAGAACAGAGAAATTAAACATAATGATTACTTACAGCATCATGGTATACTAGGCCAAAAGTGGGGCGTACGGCGATTCGAAAACAAGAATGGAACTTTAACTCCCGCAGGAAGAAAACGTTATGATACAGACAAAAATGGCGACTATAAGAAAGTAAGTAAATCGCCAGCTCCTAAATCTAGTAGTTCTGAAGGAGAACCAAAGAAAAAGGGTCTTTCTGATAAACAAAAGAAAGTTATTATTGCTGGTGCAGCTATTGCAGGTACTGCTCTCGCTGCCTATGGTGGATACAAGCTTCATCAGTTGAATACAAAAGCGACAGAGGGAATAAGTAAAGAGTTTAATAGAAAAGCCGCTGCAAACTATCGAGCATCTAGTAAACTTCAGGTTGAAGGATTCAATAATCACGATCAGGGATTTAAGATTGCACGGGAATCAGGAGCAGATGCTGGTAATAGGCTTATGGATCTCGGTAAAAACTATTTCGACCAGGCATCGCTTCATAAAGATTTAGCTGATCAATACAGATTTAAAGCTAATTCTAAAAAGTATTCTGTTAAAGAGAAATACAACTATCTCAAGAAAGGTAAAGTTGAGGATAGTGCGCTTTCTAAACTTACCAGAAACCAAATCAATGACACACAAATCAAAAGATCAGGTCTTAAAGTATTAGCAGACGATGCAGTTAAGAAAGCCCAAACTTCTTCTAAGCCTGCTCAAAATGGAGGCCAAATTAAGCCACAGTCTTCAGCTCAGAAACTGAAAGCGAATCGTGAGGCTAATAAAAAAGTAACTTCAGATACGTTAAAGATTGCTGGACAGGCAAAGTTTAATCAGGCTGCTCAAGCTAACGACGATTTTGTTCAGGAATTACTTAAGAAGAATGCAAAGAATTTAGGTTTATAATTTCACCGAGAAAGGAGGGTATGATGGCTAAACAGCTAACTATACTCGAGGACATCAAGAAGCTAATCGGCATTGTGCCGGAATACGAGGCATTTGATGATCAATTGCTAATTTGTATAAATGCTGCTTTTGCAACCCTCCATCAGCTTGGCGTTGGCCCTGAGGAGGGTTTTTTAGTTGAGAAGGACACAGATTGGGACGAATACATCTCAACAGAACGACTCAACTTCATCAAAAGTTATGTCTCAATGAAAGTCAGAGTAATGTTTGATCCACCAGCAAGTTCTTTTGCGTTAGATGCTCTCAACAAACAGATTGCAGAGTATGAGTGGAGGATTACATCTGAAGTAGAATGCTATGGACAGGAGGATTAGTGATGTACGAAGAAGTAAGAGAAGACGAGCTCCAGCATCACGGCATCCGTGGACAGAAGTGGGGTATCAGAAGATTCCAAAACAAAGACGGAACGAGAACTCCTGCTGGTAAGCGTAGAGAGAAGTACCAAACAGTTTCTCAAGAAGCAAAAGAAGTGCTAAAGAACCGAAACAAGTATACTGACCAGGAATTACAAGCCAAAGTCAACAGATTAAACAATGCTGCAAGACTTAGAGATCTTTCCGGTAAGGATACAGAGAAGTTCGATGCTTTAGATACTTATACCAAAGGGGCAAAGAAGGTGCTTCTTGCAGCAACTACGACTGGAGCGCTGATTACAGTAGGCTCCAAAGTTATGAAATCAGATTTCATGAAGGATGCTATGGCTGTAGGTATGGAAACCCTTAAACATGGCGGAAAATCCAAGTGGGTTGTGTAAGGTGGTGATTGAATGCTATCCAATACTGCAACTCCGAAATACTATGGTAAGTTCCGCACGGATGTAGTAATGGGTGTCATTCCAGTCAACGAATACGTTTCAATGGAGATGAATCGTATTGATGCTTTAATAAAGGACCCACGATTCTATTACGATGACAAAGCAGTAGAAGGATGGATTCAATTCTGTGAAGGAGAACTTACACTAACTGATGGTTCCGACTTTAACATGTTGGATTCCTATAAACTTTGGGGAGAAGAAATATTTGGTTGGTATTACTTCGAAGAACGTTCAGTTTGGGACCCAAATGCTCGTGGTGGTGGACGAGGTGGTTACATTAAGAAAAAGTATAAGAAGAGACTTACATTAAAGCAGTATCTCATCGTAGGAAGAGGTGCTGCTAAAACTTTGTATGACACTTGTATTCATGCTTACTTCTTAAACATCGATACTTCTACAACCCAGCAAATGACAACCGCACCAACAATCAGGCAGAGTGAAGAGGTATTAGCACCATTCAGAACAGCTATTGCTAGAGCTCATGGACCGTTATTTACGTTCCTTACTCAAGGTTCTATACAGAATACTACAGGTAATAGGGCTAATAGGCAGCAGCTTTGTTCTACAAAGAAAGGTGTTCAGAACTTTGTTACTAATTCACTTCTAGAGTCGGTTCCTATGTCTATAGAGAAATTACAGGGACGAAAAGACAAGATTGCAACTGTGGACGAGTGGCTTTCTTGTGATATTCGTGAAGATCCTATAGGCGCTATAGAACAAGGTGCAACTAAGAACAAGGATTACCTTATAGTTGCAACTTCTTCAGAAGGAACTATACGAAATGGTGTTGGCGATACTATTAAGATGGAGCTTATGAAAATCCTTAAGGGAGATTACTATGCTCCATTTGTTTCTATCTGGTGGTACAGACTGGATGATATTTCTGAAATGAGCAATCCAGCTATGTGGGTTAAAGCTAATCCTAATATTGGTAAGACTGTGACTTATGAGGCTTATCAGAGAGAAGTAGAGAGAGCTGAGAACTCACCAGCCGCTAGAAATGATATTATTGCAAAAAGATTTGGTATTCCTTTGGAAGGATACACTTTCTTCTTTACATTCGAAGAGATACAACCGCATGATAAGCACGATTTCTGGCAAATGTCTTGTGCATTAGGAGCAGACTTATCTCAGGGTGGTGACTTCTGTTCATTTGTCTTTCTATTCCCTTTGAGGAATGGTCAATTTGGAGTGAAAACTCTCAATTATATTTCTGATTTTACTCTTCACAAACTCCCAGGAGCTATGAGAGATAAGTACCAACATTTCATAAATGAGGGTTCTTTAGTAATCATGGATGGAACAATTCTAGACATGATGGAAGTATACGATGATCTCGATATGCATATAACACAAAGCGGGTATGACGTCAGATGCTTCGGATACGACCCATATAATGCCAAAGAATTCGTTACTAGATGGGTTACAGAGAATAGTGAATTTGGAGTGGAGAAGGTAATTCAGGGAGCAAGAACAGAATCTGTACCATTAACTGAGCTTAAGAAGTTAGCTTCAGAACGAATGATTATATTTGACCAGGAATTAATGACATATACAATGGGGAATTCGGTTGTAATAGAGGACACAAACGGTAATAAAAAACTACTTAAGAAAAATTACGATGCAAAGATTGATGCTGTGGCTGCTATGATGGATGCATTTGTCAGCTACAAACTCAACAAAGATGCATTCGAGTAAGGAGTAGAGATGAATAACGATTGGAGAGAATACTACGATCCACAGTATGTCCTTATGCATCACGGTATAAAAGGTCAGAAATGGGGAGTAAGACAGTATCAGAACGCCGATGGAACCCTTACCGAAGCAGGTAAAAAGAGGTATGGTTCAGCTTCCGGTAAAGTTGAAAAGTTCGCTAGGAAAGCTGCAAGTTGGGAAGGAAGAGCTATCAATGCTAAAACCAATTTTGGTAGAGATTTTAGTGCTACTATGGCTAGTTCACGTCGAGCTAAAGCAGATAAGATTGGTGCTAAAGCAACTGGCGATTATAAAATGTTCCAGCTAAACAAAAACGCAGCGCGTGGAGCTCGTTCGGCAGCAGAATCCCAGGCCAATATTGCCGCAGGACTTAAAAAGCGTGCAGAGGGTGCTGAAGGTAGAAAACGTGAAAAACTCATGAATAAGGCTGTAGAAGCCCTTGCTAGAGCAGAGAATGGCGAGGGTATGGGTGCAAAGTATTCAGCAGTTGCTAAGGCTCCGATTGGCGCAAAGACTGCAACCTTTATCAGCAAAACATTAACCGAAACTACATATACTCCTGCTGGTAAGAAGTCAACGATTAAAGATAAAGCAATTGAGGCAGCAGGTGATTATGTTATTAAGAAAGCAATGGGAACAGCTACAAATAAAGCTCATGAGGCTATTGATAGAAACATGACTCCTGGTGCTGGTAGAGTTGCAGCTACGGTTGCTGTTAATACTGCTCAGAATGCTCTTGGAACCGGTACTACTAGAAAGGCTAGAGATCTTATTTACAAGAAGCAGAACACAGCTTCTAAGCGTTGGGACAAGATCGTGAAGGGGTGATTCTATGGGATACTATGACAATTACTTAGAGCACCATGGTATAAAAGGTCAGCGTTGGGGCGTCAGAAGGTTTAGAAATGCTGATGGTTCGCTTACACCGAAAGGTAAAAAGCGTTATGGGGAGAACCTTGACATCAATGATCGTTCTAGACAGAACATAGCTAAGATTCGTTTGGGCGAAGCTAGAAGACGTCTTGACGTTGCAAAAGAAAATTCAAAGACTACCAATAACAACTACAGAGTAGCTGAACTTAAAGGTAGGGAGAGAATGGCTAAGCAAGCCTTAAGTAAGTCTAAGAAGATTGATAAAGGCGCAAAGTATGCTGCTAAGGGTGAAACTATCTCTAAAAACAACCTAAAATCAGATGCTGGGTTTATAGCAGCTTATGTTGGTTCAAGAGCTCTTACTAGTTTCTTGAATACTCGTATGAAAGATCTTGGCAATGAAGGCAGACTTAGTCCAGCTCATATTGCAGTTGCAAAGCAGATTAACACCTATGGCACATTGGGTATGTATGCTCTCGCAGGTGGAAATGCAGCAAGACAGACATATAAGAACACAGCTCTTAGAGCGTATAACACTTCTAAATGGGATGGAGAGTCTACAATAAAGGCTATCGGTTCCCAGGAGTATAAGGATGTTGTAAAACGTAAGAAAGGGGAAACGTAATGCCGACTTTAACACAAAGAATCCGTTCTGGATGGAACGCATTTATTGGACGTGACCCCACTAAAGAGTTCCAGTTCACACAAGATTTGACTTATGGTGGATATGGTTACGGAGTGAGACCAGATCGAATGCGATATTCTGGAGGTAATCAGAGGTCGATTGTCGCTTCTGTTTACAACCGAATTTCAGTAGACGTGGCCTCAATCAATTTCGAACATGCTAAACTGGACGACAATGGGCACTTTAAAGAGTCCATGAGATCCGGACTTAACGAATGCATGAATGTGTCTGCAAACATTGATCAAACAGGTAGAGCATTCCTACAGGATATTGTTGAATCGATGTTTGACGAGGGTGTTATAGCTGCAGTCCCGATAGAGACCGATGTGAACCCAATGAACACAGAATCCTATGATATTCGTAGCATGAGAACCGGTAGAATAGTTGCTTGGTATCCTGAAGCGATTAAAGTACATCTCTACAATGAGATTGTTGGTCGTTATCAGGATATTATTATGCCCAAATCTAGGGTGGCAATAATAGAAAACCCATTCTACTCAATCATGAATGAACCAAATTCAACGTTGCAGAGACTTATAGCCGCAATAAACAAGTTGAATGCAGCCAATGATAATTCAACCAGTTCCAAGCTTGATCTTATTATTCAGCTTCCTTATGTGACTAAATCACCTCAGAGAAAGGCAGAAGCACAAAAGAGAAGAAAAGAGATTGAAGACCAGCTTGCAACATCAAAACTCGGAATAGCCTATACAGATGGTACAGAACGAGTAACTCAGTTGAATAGGTCATTAGACAATAACCTCTGGACTCAGGTAAAAGAGTTAACAGAACAGTTATATTCTCAGTTAGGTGTCACACCTAGCATCTTAGATGGTACTGCTGATGAAGCTACCAGAATCAATTACTTCAACTCAACAATTGCTCCCATATGTTCAGCTATATGCGATGAATTTGGAAGGAAGTTCTTGACAAAGACAGCAAGAACTCAGAAACAAGCAATTATTTACTTCAGAGATCCATTTAAGTTGGTACCTGTTAGCCAGTTGGCTGATATAGCAGATAAATTCAGACGTAACGAGATTATGACTTCTAATGAGCTCAGAGCAGAGATTGGCTACAAGCCTTCAGATGCTGCTCAGGCTAATGACATTAGTAATCCTAATCTCAACAAGTCTAATGAACAGCTTGCTCAGCAGAACATGGACATGGGTATAAACGAAGCGACGGATAGTGACTCCTCCAAAATCGATGGGTTACTACAGTCATTAGGCAACCAATCAATTTAAAAAGGAGGTAAGAACGATGCCTAAAAAGCTATACGATTTCTCGGGTTGGGCTACTAGGAATGACATTCTGTGTTCCGACGGTAGAACAATCAGACAGGGCGCGTTCTCTGGGGACCACGGTAAGACAGTACCTCTGGTATGGAATCACAGGCATGACGATGCAAATGAAGTTCTTGGTCATGCATTGCTGGAGGAGAGACCTGAAGGTGTCTATGCTTACTGTTCTTTCAATGGTACCGAAAGAGGACAGAACGCCAAAGAATTAGTTCAGCATGGTGACATCGTAGCCCTCTCAATTTATGCTAATCAGCTTAAGCAGAGAGGTGGAGATGTACTTCACGGTGCAATTAAAGAAGTTAGCCTTGTGTTAGCAGGTGCTAATAAGGGCGCACTGATCGATTCAGTTATGGAGCATGGTGAAGAGTCAGTAGATGAGGCTGAAATCCAGTTCGTTGGATACGGCGACATCGAACTCTATCATGCGGAAGGAGAAGATATGAACGACGAAAGATACTTTGAGCACGCAGACGAAGAGACTAATGAAGCTGAGTCTGGTGGAGAAGAGACAGTTCAGGACGTTTATGACTCCATGAACGAAAAGCAGAAGAAAGTCGTAGCATTCCTCGTTGGAAAGGCTGTTGAAGACGCTAAAGGCGGTAGCAGCGACGAAGGCGAAGTAAAACATGCTGACGATGATCAAAATGACGACTCAGAAGAGGGTAATGAAGATGAAACCGTACAGGACATCTACAACTCTATGAATGAGAAACAGAAAAAGGTCGTAGCTTTCCTTGTAGGAAAAGCAGTCCAGGACGATGAAGAAGATTCTAACGAAGGAGGATCAGAAGATATGAAGCATAACGTATTTGCAGGTGAGGAGTATACACAGAACGTACTTTCTCACGACGAATTCCAGGAGATCAATAGAGTAGGACGCCAGATGGGATCACTCAGAGAGGCTTTCCACGCAGCAGAGGATGAAGGATTCCTTCAGCACGATGGAGTAGCAGGTGTTAACTACGGTATCACAGATATCGAGTTCCTGTTCCCGGATGCTAAGACCATCAACACAACTCCTGAGTTCATTAAGAGAGAGATGAACTGGGTTGACAAGGTTCTTGGTGCAACACACCACACACCTTTCAGCAGGGTAAAGTCCATCTTTGCTAACATCACAGAGGATGAGGCAAGAGCAAGGGGTTACATCAAAGGTAAGCTCAAGAAGGAAGAGGTATTCTCACTCTTGAAGAGAACAACTGATCCTCAGACTATCTACAAGAAACAGAAGCTGGACAAGGACGACATCGATGACAT
>JAEIGA010017926.1_pt1 | contig 10785 bp, 9 predicted proteins | sample 9270691 | NCBI WGS metagenome assembly JAEIGA01 (sample SAMN17057246, study PRJNA624740) | gut metagenome | biome: biome; isolation source: fecal sample | host: Bos grunniens | place: China: Xizang | collected 2019 | reverse complement strand
TGTACTCCTGACTCATACTTGAGAACGCCATAAACGCCTTCTCCAGACACCTTGCAGACGATTTCCTTGAAACCACCCGCAGCACCTTCTGCCTGATTTGTGACCTCCATTCTCCAGCCACGTGTCTCGCAGTACTTTGTATACATACGGAACAGGTCGCCGGCAAAGATAGCCGCCTCGTCTCCACCTGAACCGCCACGGATTTCAAGAATAGCGTTCTTGCTGTCCTGAGGGTCTGCAGGAATAAGAAGAAGCTTGATCTTCTCCTCCCACTCAGGAAGAGTAGGCTCGATCTCAGCGATCTCCTCCTTAGCCATTTCTCTAAGATCCTCGTCCTTCTCTGTAGCAAGGATTTCCTTTGCCATCTCGTAATTCTCGAGAATCTTCTTGAACTCGTTTCCAGCCTCAAGGATAGGCATAAGCTCCTTATACTCCTTATTGAGCTGAACGAATTTCTTCATATCCGAAATGACTTCAGGATCTGAAAGCTGTTCCTGTAGCGAATCGAATTTTTCCTGAAGGCCCAAAACCTTCTCCAAAAGTGAATTATCTGCCATATATCGTACTATTTTATTTTTCTTATCCAACAACGGCGGCGGAGCCACAACTCCTTCTCGTCGTATTTTTCCCAGACATTGACCGCATTATTGGTCTCTATCTGAGGGTTTGCAACAGCCCATTTCACGCCATTGCGTCTGAACTGGTCGGCCATGATGCAGTGGAACACAGCGGAAATTCCTGTCTTCTGCCACTTCGGTGCCGCACCGTTTAGCATGAGGTCGATTGTATTGAAGTTGTTCTTAGCCTTCAGGATATGATACCATCCGAATGGGAAAAGTCTACCCTTGGCCTTCTTCATTGCCTCAGACATCCATGGAGTCGCCACGCCAAATGCAGCAACCTCATCTTCCTCATCAAGAAGCACACAGCAGAGACGTTTGTCAAGCTGACCGGCAATCTCCCCAATCTCCTCCTCAACTTCGGCATCAGTAAAAGGAATGAAGTTATATACAACACCATCGAAACTCTCGTTGTATGCCTTGAAGAACTTACGGAAATTCTCCGGATCCTTCTTCATCTTATCAAAGTCAGCTACACGGAGCTTATAACGCTCCATAAGCCTCTGAGAGATGTTCTGCAACTTCTCAGGAGCGCCCTGATCCGCCACCATCCTGTACTGGATCCAGTCACACTCCTTTTCAAAGCCCAACTGTTCCATCAGGTCGTTATAGTAAGGATAATTGTAGAGACATGAGAATGGAGCGACCTTGTCGAAACCGTCCACAAGCATTCCCTGACGTCCGAACGTGTTGTACTGGAGTGGTCCGTGTATCTCATCCATACCCTTCTCTGCAGCCCAAGCCGCAGCTGTTTCGATCAACAGTCTCGCAACCTCAACATCGTTTATCGTATCAAACCATCCGAATCTTGTTCTTTTCGTTCCGTATCTTTCGTTATATCGGCGGTTGATGATTCCACAGATACGTCCTACGACATTCTCACCGTCCTCTACAATCCACATTTTCCTCTCACAATGTGCAAGAGCAGCTGAATGCATGAGTGTCTTGGCCTGGCCCATATGAAGAGCCGGCACATACTGCTCACATCCCTTGTAAAGGGCATCAGGAAACTTGATGAATCTCATCAGATCCTTCTTTGTGAGAACCTCTTTTATTCTGTATTCCGCCATAATGCAAATGCAGGTTGTATCCCTAATGATACAACCTGCAAATATAGCAATAAGTAACGTAAAATGAAAGCAGTTATTTACGTGAGACCTCGTCAAGCGCAGCGCGAGCTTCTGCTATGATCTGCTGCCATGGCTGGGTGTAGTCTGTTGAATCTGTAGCACGTATCTTTGCCAAAACAGCCTCTACTGGAGCTGTATCGACACCCTCGCGACGAAGCTGACGTACCATTTCCGCAACCTCGAGACCGTCTCTAAGGCGCTCGAAACGTACCGATGAGCGATTGTACGGATATACAAAATACGTATCGCCGCTTGTCCAGCCGCCATATCGGGAGTCATACTGCGGATCTGCGGCCCATGAATTATAAGCCCAACGAAGCATTCCGTCATAGTCATGAGCCACATTATACCATCCCATGATTTCTGCCTCATAAGGCTGGGAGGTAGAGAAGGTATTCGGGAACGAAGGTGAACAACAGATGTAGAATGTTGTGTAATGACCCTTCTCACGTCTCATATCTATATCTTCCTGACTTACAGTACTCTGACGCATTGCCACACAGACATCACGCATCATAGTGAATTTCTTATATGAAGCATGGTTGTCGGCAAGAGCGAATCCCATTTCAGGAGCACATTCCATGAGCACATCCGCTGCAGACTGCATAGCTTCTGGCGAACGCTCATCCATTGCAATATTGGTAAACTCAAGCCATCCCTTAGCCGCAAGATGCTCCTTGAAGTCCACAAGGAAAGGTTTCCACATCTTCGGAAAAATCGGTTTTCCCGGTTCGGCTACAACCGTAACAATTTCACCTTTCGCCTCATCAAAATATTCGAGCTCACAGTTCCACGGCACCATCGAATAGCAGTTGATTTCCCTGTTTATTCCAAGATCCAGCATAAACTGCACCCAGCGGTCGAAAACAGAATAATCGAAGCTCCAGCTGCCGTCCTTATGCTTAGTCCATGTGATCATGGCCTCGTATGCATCATAGCACTGATGATTCCACGGATCCTTGTTCAATGTGGCAGTCACAACCTTCTGGCCTGCATCGGCAAGACGTTTCATTACAGGCTTCATCGCCTCAAAATGCTCATCACTCCATACTTCGAGTCCCTGGGTACGGGCCACAGATGTAGGATGCTGCCACAGATCGAGATGATACTCCCATTTGTCAGGAGTCGGAAGCACATGATCCACGACTTCAAGTTCGAGAGGGAGCACCTGCCTTCCCCTGCCGTTGTATGTGACAGTGACTGATGTCTTATATATTCCTGCCTCAGCATCACGTGGAACATCGACAGTCACCCACACAGGACGGGCCGTACGGGCCGGCATGTCATATCGTGCCAATGTATCGAGCATATCTCCACTTATCTGCGCCGGAGTTTCATTCCTGAGATAATGGCTTGTCTCCATGAATCTTTGTGTAAGCTGGTCTGACAAGGTATATCTTACGAAACGAGTCTGGGCGATTGAAGCCGGCAGCGAAGATTCTCCGACAAAATCGCCGACCTCGCATTCAACACCATCTTTGGCGGAACCGCTCCAAAGGATAATCTGAGCAGAAGCACGTTCACCCTTCCAAGCCGTAATCCTATATACATCACCCTCAAATCTGTCCGGAACGATACTGCGGGCATAACGGTAATCAGGACTTGCCCAAGACGCATTCAGGGCATTGCCTGCTGCATCCCAAGCAGCCTCCTGTTCTGCAGTAAGAGCAACAGGATCATCCGCCTCAACGAATGTCTCAACCTTCTGATAATCAGAGCTGCAGCCAAGTGCTACCATACCAGCTGCCAATAGTGTAAAAATTCTGTTTTTCATATCATTCAAATAACTTATTCTTCTTTAGGCGCCATCAGGCCCTGTACAACCGCCTGGGCACATACACAGCCGAACACCGCAGGAATATACGATATCGTACCGACCTGTGACTTCTTGTTGCGGTCCTCGCATGGAACGATCGAATCCTTATCCGGAAGTTCTTCAGAAAACACAACCTTGAAACCTTTCTTGACACCCATATATCTCAAGCGCTTTCGGACGATGTACGCAAGCGGGCAATTGAACGACTTCGACACGTCAGCAATACGCACCTTCGTCGCATCGAATTTTGCTCCCGCACCCATCGACGACACAAGAGGGATACCGTTATCCATACAATATTTGATCAGATGAAGCTTCGGTGAAAGAGTGTCAATAGCATCCACAAGATAATCTATCTTATATCCACCAAGCACTTCACCGGCCTTCTCCGCCTCAAGATACTCCTGTATGATGATAAGGTCCAGCTCCGGATTTATATCCTTAAGGCGCTCTGCAAGCACTTCACATTTCGGTCTGCCGACTGTTGAATCCATAGCCAGAAGCTGGCGGTTCTTGTTTGTGACCGAAACATCGTCACTGTCCAGAATTATAAGATGACCGATACCAGCGCGTACAATCATCTCTGCTGCATAACCTCCTACACCACCTACACCGATGACCGCCACAGTGGAATTACGGAAATGATCAAGCATTTCCTCCCCTACAAGCATCGCAGTCCTTTCCTGCCAATCGTATATCATAGTCCTCCCTCCGGTTGCGATTATAATCCCTTGGCCTTGCCTTCATCCCAGATGGCATCCATCTCCGCAAGAGTCATGTCAGTAAGATTGCGGCCCTTTCGGATGGTCTGTTCCTCAAGATATGTGAAACGACGTCTGAACTTTGCACATGTACGTTCCAGAGCAGTATCTGGATTCAAGCCATAAAGTCTTGCGGCATTGACAGTTGCAAAAAGGAAATCTCCAAGTTCGTCCTCTGCCCTATCATATGCAGCAGCCTTCTCCTCTTCGGTCTGAGCAGCAGCCATGGCATCAAGCTCCGCCTGGTATTCTCCCATTTCCTCCTTGACCTTCTCCCATACGTCTTCCTTCTTCTCCCAGTCAAAGCCTACTCCACGAGCCTTATCCTGCATACGATAAGCCTTGAGAAGCGGCGGAAGGCCATCCGGAACACCAGAGAGCACGCGCTTGTTTCCATCCTTCTCTGTAGTCTTGAGCATCTCCCACTGCTTGATCACATCTTCCGCATCACCTACCTGGGCAGATGAGAACACATGAGGATGACGATATATCAACTTGTCACAGAGGAAATTTATGACATCCACGATGTCGAAATTCTGTTTTTCCTCACCGATCTTGGCATAGAAAAGCACATGAAGCAGAACATCGCCCAACTCCTTGGAAAGTTCGCGCTCCTCGCCCTTCAATATTGCGTCACTGAGTTCATAGACCTCTTCAAGGGTCTGCGGCCTCAACGATTCATTTGTCTGTTTTCTGTCCCATGGACATTTCTCCCTCAACTCATCGAGGACATCTATAATTCTTCCGAAAGCCTGAAGCTTCTCTTCTCTCGTATGCATAATTATTTATTCTAAACATACAAATATACATATAATTTTGATAACGGGCTCTGGCTCACAAAGGCAGATAATTGTTTATTAGACAAATCTTATTATCTTTGGCAAGCTAACAAAAATCATATGCGTAAAGATATTCATTTCGTTTCAGCAGAAGAGGCTGTAAAGGTTGTAAAGTCAGGAGATCACATCCATCTGAGCAGTGTTGCAAGTGCGCCACAGATACTCATCAAGGCCTTGTGCAAAAGAGGCGAAGCCGGAGAGCTTCAGGACGTGCGTATACATCACCTTCACACAGAAGGAGAAGCGCCATATGCAGATGAGAAGTTCAACGGGGTATTCTTCCACCAGGCGTTCTTTGTAGGATCAAATGTCCGCAAAGGTGTACAGGCCGGCTACGGCGACTATATCCCTGTCTTCCTCAATGAGACACAGAGACTGTACAGATGCGGAGCTCTTGCCTGCGATGTTGCGATGATACAGGTTTCATCTCCAGACAAACATGGATTCGTATCGTTGGGTACATCTGTAGATGCGACACTTGCAGCGATAGAGTGCGCCAAGACTGTCATTGCTGTCGTCAACAGTAATGTCCCACGTTCATGGGGAGACGCAATGATTCCACTCAGCATGATCGATATATTCGTCGAGGATAACACTCCTCTCGAGCCTGCTCATTTCAGTGAGCCTAACGAGGTGGAGACAGCCATAGGAAAACATTGCGCAGCTCTTATTGAAGACGGAGCATGCCTCCAGATGGGTATCGGAGCCATTCCTAACGCAGTTCTTGCTCAGCTTGGCAACCATAAGAATCTTGGAGTACATACCGAGATGTTCGCAGACGGAGTTCTTGAACTTGTGGACAAGGGCGTAATCAACGGTTCAAACAAGGCAATTGACAAGGGTAAGCTTGTATCTACCTTCCTGATGGGATCTCAGAAAGTATATGATTTTGTCGATGACAACCCTATGGTTGCAATGATGGACGTAGGCTATACAAATGACCCGTATGTAATTGCCAAGAATCCAAAGATGACATCCATAAATTCAGCCCTGCAGATTGACTTTACAGGACAGGTATGTGCAGATTCATTGGGTAGAAAGTTCTATTCCGGAGTGGGCGGACAGGTAGACTTCGTATATGGAGCATCTCTGTCTCAGGGAGGAAAATCCATCATAGCTATGCCGTCATGCACCAACAAGGGAGCCAGCAAGATTTCACCTGTCATCCTTGAAGGCGGCGGAGTCGTTACAACCAGAGCTCACGTACACTACATTGTTACAGAGTTCGGAGCCGTCGACCTCTACGGCAAATCACTTCAGGAGCGTGCAAAACTTATGATAAGCATCGCACACCCTGACCATAGAGAAGAACTGGACCGCGCCGCATTCGAGCGATTCGGTCCTCATTATCACACCGTAAAGATCTGATGATTATTTAGATGCAGCTCTTGCGCGCCTGCGCTTGGTAAGTTCACGCTGGAACTCACGGGCATTCTTCAGATGTTCATTGTATGTCACTGCAAATCTATGAGTTCCATCAAATGCAGGACTAGCACAGAAATAGATGTATTTGTGTTCGGCCGGATCCAAAACCGCTTCAAGACATGCCTTAGGAGGCACATTGATCGGTGTAGGAGGAAGGCCGACATATTTATATGTATTGTATGGAGACTCGACAGTAAGGTGCTTCTTAAGGATACGGTCGAGAGTATACCCGTAACAATATGCGATTGTAGGGTCTGCCTGAAGTTTCATACCGATCTTATATCTGTTGAGATACACTCCTGCGATGATAGGATATTCGAATGTCTTCAATGTCTCGCCGCTGACAATCGATGCCATCACTGACACTTCCTGTCTGTCAAGTCCCTGAGCCTTCGCCTTGGCATCACGCTCCGGGGTCCAGAACGCCTCATATTCCTTCTTCAGACGGTCAAATATATCCTTTACAGACGCTGTCCAATACATTTCATATGTATCAGGGAGAATCATTGCGAATACATTATCAGGTGTGAATCCGTATTCCGCAAGGAACTCCTTGTCATACAATGCATCAGCAACGGCAGCAGAATCCACCATCATCTGCAGTCCGATCTTCTGGGCAATTCGCTCCTTGGTACGGATAGTGCCGGAGAGAGTCATCATCTGCGGTGTCTGCCATCCAAATACGAGCATTCTCGCAACATATATACTTGGTACTGAGGCATCTACAACATATCGTCCCGGCTGCATCTTTTCTGACGCCTCCATTTTCTTCAATGCACGTTCCAGACTTTTCGGACGAATTGTTCCGGCACGAAGGGCAAGTGAGTCCTTAACCTGAGCGACGGTTGTTTCCGGATACACATACAGCACATATTCATCGGTGAAATTAGGAACCTTGTTGTCAATCCAATATCTTCCGAACACAAATCCGCCGACACCAGCCAGTACCGCCATTACAGACAGCACCACCAATACAATCTTTACTTTCTTGCTCATCATCTTACCTCAATCTTATTATATCTCCTTCCTTTGGAACATACCATTCGTCCAGACCATTCATTAAATATATTCTGTCAAGCTTGACACCGTATCTCTGAGAGATTCCCCACAAAGTATCACCCTCATCAATCACATGCTTATCCAGCCCTTTTGAAGCCTCCCTCTTTTTAGCCTGAACATACACCACTGTTCCCGGCTTTATTTCCTTGTTCAGATCCGCCTTCTCGTTAAGATCATTGAACTTGAGGATCTCCTTAGGGAAAAGGTCAAAAGATTTGGCGATGCTCGCATAGGTCTCACCTGGAGAAGAATAGACAAACGGAACGCCATTCTGCGAGAACATCTGACGTGAAAGGTTGAAATGGAACTCGCCTCCATTGATCTTGTCAATCACCTTCACAGCTTCTGCCTGCGTAGGAGATTCAGGGATTTCCATAGCCATCTCTGTCTCAGGCGCATGACGGTCATTCTTTCTCGCCTTCTGGTTCTTTTTAGCTTTCTTATCTTCCTTTCGCTGCTCCTTCCTGCTCATTGCATCGGCATTCTTCTTTCTTCTGTCCTCATCCCTCTTCACTGCCGCTGCATAATCCTCCACATCATCTGCCTCAAAATTGCCATAGTCCGATGGGGCTATATCATACATATAAAGACGGTAATCCTCGATAAGCTTGATCAGTTTGGTCGGGTATGCCGGGTCAGTCGCATAACCTGCCTTCTTCAATCCATATGCCCATCCTTTATAATCATTTACCTCAAGGTCAAAAAGGAATTTGTACCTGTCGCGATAGCGTAGAAAATCCGAATGATCACGAAAAGACTGGTCCGGTGAGTCATATTTGCGGAAGCATTCTCCCTTCCTGTCATCATCGTGATACACCTTTCCACCCTGCCAGTCATTATGGCATTTAATTCCGAAATGATTGTTTCCCTTTGTTGCCAATTCAGAAAGGCCATACCTTGATTCCAATAGTCCCTGAGCAAGTGTTATACTTGCCGGAACACCACTACGATACATTTCCTCAACAGCAAGCTTTGAATATTTCTCGACATACCTGACCTGGGGTGTTTTATCTGCAGCAGGGTTTGCAAAAGCTGTCAGCACCAATATCAATATTGCTATGAAAAGCGGTTTTATCAACATCTTAATCATTTAATTGTTTCCGAATGCGAAGATAGCAAGAAGTGACAAATATTTTATATCTTTGTCTGATAATAAAATTTCACAAAACATTTAATCATGAGAAAAATTTTCCTCTTTACCATCATGCTCATCGCAGCTGTTGCATGCTGCCAGACAAATGAGCAGAAAGCAAAGCATGTATTTGTCGTTGCATTTGACGGTTGGGGTTCATACTGCATGGACTCTGTCGAGATGCCTAACACCCGCGCACTTATGGAAGAAGGTGCATACACACTTCAGAAAAGAACTGTGCTTCCTTCAGACAGCTCTCCAAACTGGTGCGCAATGTTCTGCGGTGCTCCTGCAGAGTTCAGCGGCTGGTCAAACAACGGCGACGGTCCGGATGTAGTTCCTGTATATACTAACGAAAGAGGCGTATTCCCTACAATCTTCACCCTTCTTCGTGAGCAGCAGCCAGAGTCTAAGATTGCATGTATCTACGAGTGGGGCGGAATCAAGCCACTTATCGACTATCAGGTTCATGATTACGAGACTGCAATGAATCCTGCAGATATCGCAGCAGCTTCATGCGAGTATATCAAGAACGAGAAGCCTAATCTCATGGCTATCATCTACGACGATCCTGACCACGTAGGTCACAGCAAGGGTCACGACACTCCTGAGTACTTTGCTAAGATGGAAGAGCTTGACGCTTGCCTCGGTCAGATCGTTGCTGCAGTAAAGGAAGCCGGCATCTACGAGGAGAGTATCTTCATCATCACTTCAGACCACGGCGGATTTGAGACCCGTCACGGCGAGAGAACACTCATGGAGATGGATACTCCATTCATCATCGCTGGTAAGAACGTAAAGAACATCGGTGAGTTCCAGGAGTATATGATGCAGTTCGATACAGCTGCAACTATCGCTGAGATCTTCGGTCTTGAAATGCCACAGGCTTGGAGAGGTCAGTCTATGACTCAGGTATTCGAATAAGAATAACCCACATAAATGAAGAACATCCTGATCCCATACGGGGTCAGGATGTTTTTTGTATATCAAGTTCTATTACGTCCATGTCATGCGCGAGCATAGCCTCAGGGAACACTGACTTTATTTCATCGAGATAGAAATCCACAGACGGGAAACGTGAAGAATAATGTCCTACAAGCAATTTTCCGACTCCAGCATCCAAGGCAGTCTGAGCAGCCTGAACTGTTGTAGAATGGAATGTCTTCTCTGCCATTTCCGCCATTTCTTCAGGGAAGGTAGCTTCGTGATACAAAAGCGTGACACCCTTAACCCATTGAGCCAGTTCCGGGAAAGGAGCCGTATCACTGCAGTACGCATAGCTTCGTGGCTGATATGGGATATACGCAGCGTCTGATACCTTTATGATTTCTCCGCTATCACGGACAACATCCTCGCCTCTTTTCAGGGTTCCGATTTCAGTAAGACTCAAGCCGTACTTTGAAATGGCTTCCTTATATACATTATGAGAAGGCATCTTCTCGCGGATAATGAAGCCGAAAGTCTCCACACGATGATTCAACGGGAATGCCACCAGCTCGACATTACGGTTTTCATAGACAACTTCAGGGCTCTTCATATCGAGTTCCACATAGTTCAATTCGAACTGCAGTCCCTCTCCAAAGTTCTGCATAAAGAATTCCAGAGTAGGTCGGAATGCAGGCGGAGCATAGATATTGAGCTGAGACGAACGTCCGAGCATGCCCATTGTTGAAAGCAGGCCGAAAAGCCCAAAAATATGATCGCCATGGATATGACTAAGGCATATATGCTCTATCTTCAAAAACGACACCCCTGCCCTTCTGAGCTGGATCTGCGCACCTTCTCCACAGTCAATCATAAATAAGCGCCCACGTACATCAAGTACCTGGGCGCTAGGATATCTTTCAGTTGTGGGCAGGGCCGAAGCCGTGCCCAAAACTTTAAGAGTGAAATTCATAGGATATTACTTACCCTCGAGCTGGCTCTTAAGAGCTGCGAGTGCATCGAGGTCACCAAGAGTAGTCTTCTCGATGTTAGAGTTGATCTTCTTCACAGCCTTCTTA
>JAEIGA010017925.1_pt1 | contig 10785 bp, 8 predicted proteins | sample 9270691 | NCBI WGS metagenome assembly JAEIGA01 (sample SAMN17057246, study PRJNA624740) | gut metagenome | biome: biome; isolation source: fecal sample | host: Bos grunniens | place: China: Xizang | collected 2019 | reverse complement strand
TACTAGGCGTAAATGAGCATTTTGAGGGCAAGCGTAACACAGAAATCACCTTGTTAGACAGCTTCTTTTTGATATCGCAATATCTATATATCGTTGACTATCAGCTTTTAATCGTTTATACAAAGGCGAGGATGTGTAGTTCTCGTTGTCGAGCAGAACATCACGAATCGAACGCAGAGAATTGGTGTAGTTGCTCATCTCATTTTTCAGTGCAACACCCTCCTTCGAGGAGCAGATAATCTGCGAGAGCGAGAGCTGTCGCAACTTCTCGCACACCCCACTCAACACAGGCAAAACAACATTATCCATCAGCGTGTGGCCGTGCATAAAGAGGTAGGTCAGCTCGGGTTCGACACCCTTCTCGAGCAGGCGCTCGGCAAAGGTCGAAATCTCGCTCGCCATATCGGGATTATCGGCCTCGAGCGAGGCGAGACGACGCTCGACATTGCGCTTCAACCACGCTATTGTATTGGCTCCATTATGCTCAATATCGAGATAGCCGATACGCACCGCCGACTTGAAATCTGCCAGGGGCAAGACATTCTCCGTCTTGCGAGATGCAGAGTAGACATACCACAAAAAGATGGGATATATCGCACGAGAGTAGTCTGCCATAAACTGCTCGAAATCAAATATATGAGCATCATTCTTTACCGCTTTGACACAGACATTATGGAGCGACGGAGCATAGCAGAGATAGTTCTCGGTGGCATAGGTGTAGGTGTGGAACATATAGGGCGAGGAGACGATTTGGCGTGACACCTCATCCTCGTCGGAGAGGAGGTAGTCGAAGTCCGAATCCATACAGAGCAGCAGCTCCTCGTCGGCCTCCTCGGCCATCGAGAGTAGCACCTTTTTGCCTTTGGGTAGATCTTTGCGTGTCGGCACCGAGATCTCGAAGCGGAGATAGGGGTTGGCGAAGTGGTCGAAGATGCCTCGCCAGAAGGCGACATCCTCGTACCCCTCGACAAATACTCGCACTAGTCGTTTTCCGTCGTTTATCGGTAGCGACGAGGGCAACGATGCAACATCAATCTTGCCTCGCACAAACGCCTTGGCTCGCATCTTCTCGAGCATCTCCAGCTGCTTTTGCTCCCTATTTCTCTTTTGAGTAGCCATTTTTGTGATATTTGTTTTAACAAATATACAAAATATCGTCGAGAAACAAAAATAATTGCTACTTTTGTAGCGTTAATTGGGATAATGTAAACATACTAAAAAGGCCAATGGCTAACGGCTAAAAATTATGGCAGATTGGAAAGAGCGACTCGGAATGGTCTATTCGACAAATCCGGACTTTACATACGACTACGGTAAGGAGCAAGAGGCGGAAACTCTCGTTCCCGCACAGCAAAAGTTGCGAGTGTGGCGTGATACGAAGGGTCGTGGTGGCAAGGTGGCTACGATAGTCAGAGGTTTCGTCGGCTCGGAGAGCGACTTGAACGACCTCGGTCGCACCCTGAAACAGGGTTGTGGCGTGGGTGGCTCGGTCAAGGAGGGTGAGATTATCATCCAGGGCGACCACCGTGATCGTGTGACCGACCTACTCATCAAAAAGGGTTATTCGCAGACAAAGAAGGTTTAACATACCGACAACAGCGTGAAGGGTAAGATCAGACATATAGTTATCGCCATAGTTGCGCTCATTGCAGCTTCGTCGGCCTCGGCACAATACTACTCGTGGGGTGCCGACCCGACCTATATGCAGTGGCAGATACTCAAGGGCGACAAGATAGATGTCATCTACCCCGACACGGCTCGCACGCTCGGCTACAAGATGATGCACTATGCTCGTGCAGCACAACCCGACATCAACTTCGGTTTCCGCTATGGCCCGATGAAGATTCCGTTTGTCATCCACCCCGAGAACTTCTCGTCGAATGGCTTGGTAATGTGGCTGCCCAAGCGTGTGGAGATTCTCTCCTCGCCAGCGGTGAATGGCTACTCGATGCCTTGGCTCAAGCAGCTTGCGGCACACGAATATCGTCACGCCGTACAGTACAACAACCTCAACAAGGGCTTTGTGCGCTTCTTTAGCTTTCTGCTCGGTCAGCAGAGTTCGACCATAGGTCTCTTATTTATGCCTTTGTGGGGTTTGGAGGGAGATGCCACCTTGTCAGAGACACAGATGTCGTCGTATGGTCGTGCCTTGCAACCGTCGTTCACGATGCACTATCGTGCGATGGGCAACTTTGCTATGGAGCGAGGCTCGAACAAGTGGTTCTGCGGCTCATATCGGGAGTATATCCCCGACCACTACCAACTCGGCTACCAGATTACATCCTACGCCAACACCAAGTACGACGAGAATATCTGGGATAAGATTGTGCACTACGCCGTGCGCCATCCGTATGTCATCGCAACCACCTATTTCGGCATGCGTAAGTTCTACAACACCTCGACAACAAAGCTCTTCCGAGAGACCTTTGCCGACCTGAACAACTATTGGAACTCGCTACCATACCAACCAAACACCTCGACGCCGCTCTCGAAGGATGTGCAGAAGGGCTATACAAAGCATCGCTATCCACAATATCTCGACAAGGAAATGGTCCTCTCGCTCTGCGAGACGCTCGATAGGCCAAACGCCTTTGTGTTGACCAACAGCAAGAGTGGAGAGCGACACCACCTCGCCTACACGGGTGCAGTTTCGACCCGTCCGAGCGAGATTACCAATGGCAGAGTGTGGTGGACAGAGTATCGCCGCAGCCTACTCTTTGCCGAGCGCATCGACTCGAAGTTGTGCTATATGGATGTGGAGCGAGGTCGCACACGCACCATCAACCGGATGGACAAAGTCCTCTACCCTACACCTATCGATCAGCACGAATTGGCTTGGGTGGAGTATTTCCCGAATGGCGAGTACAACATCGTGCGTGGAAATCCTACGCCTCGTTACGAGGAGTATCTGCGTGTCGAGATCCCTTCCGACATCGAAATTCACGGCTTGGCATATGACAACTACACCCACGCACTCTACTTCGTCGCTACCGACGATAGCGGTATGTGGCTTGGTCGTGTGGGCAAGAACCGAGAGATTGAACACATTACACAGGGGGCTTATATAACATTGAGCGACCTGCGAGCCAAGGATGGCGTATTATACTTCGGCTCTATTCAGTCAGGCAAGGATGAGGTACATTGCTACGACCTCCGCACCTCGACCGAGTATCGCATCTCGGCATCGACCTACGGCTCATTTGCCCCTATGCCGAGCAAGCAGGATACCATCTTGATGACCACATACGACCGCTACGGCTACCATATTGCCGAGCAGAAGATGGTGCGAGATACTCTGCCAAAGGTAGCTTACTCGAAGTTGCCGATAAATCTCGTAAATCCACCACGCAAGATGTGGAAAACCATAAATCTTGACACGGTGCGCTTTGTTGGAGTAGACTCAATGCGCATGGAGCAAGCCTCCAACCGAAACACCAAAAAGCCACTCAAGGATAAACGATATAGCGGCCCAGCCCACCTCTTCAACATCCACTCGTGGGCACCAGTATCGTACGATCCGTTTACCCTTGCCGAAGAGGGGGCTTTGGACTTCAACCTCGGAGCAACGATTATGTCGCAGAACATCCTCTCCACGGCCGATGGCTTCCTCACTTGGGGCTGGAATGGTCGAGAGGGACACATCTTCAAGGGTGCATTCCGCTACCACGGCTTGGGTGTAAACTTAAGCATAAATGCCACCTACGGAGGTACTCAACAACTCTATTCGGCATATACATTCCTCTATAACCCTATAACCAAAGGCTACCAAACGGTGCTCCCTGGCGGTAAGGAGGAGTATGTGCGAAACCCTATCACAGGCAAACAGGAGCTTGTGCTGAACGAGGTGCCAGAGTTGGGACACTACTACAACATCGGCCTTATGGCATCGTTGCCTCTCTACTTCCAGGCCGGCTACCACACTCGCTATGTACAGGTATCGGCGGGTTACAACTACACCAACGGACTGGTGGCGAAGATCGACAAGTTGTCGGTCAACATCAACAACGGCAGTGTGAGCAACCTCGCCAAGGTGGGCTACAAGGAGGGTGTACACCTTTTGCAGTTTGGCGGGGGCTATCAAGACCAGGTGCGAATGGCGCACAAAGATTTTCTGCCTCGCTGGGGTCAAATCTTGTCGGTGAACTACGCCCTCAACCCTGCGGACGATAACTTTAGCCACCTTGTATCGGCATATGGTAAGGCCTATCTGCCTGGTGTGGTGCGTCACCACTCGCTATCCGTAGCTGCGGTATACCAGACCTCGCTCGGCGGTTTCGACCACGAGAAGGCGTTGTCGAACCTCGCATTCCACTCGGGACGACTGGTGCCGAGAGGCTTCTACACATCCGAGATCGAAAATCGTCACTATGTAGCGACATCGCTCAACTACGCCCTGCCCGTATGGTATCCCGACAACGGCTTCGGCTCGGTCATCCACTTCAAGCGACTGCGCCTTAACCTCGGCTTCGACTACGCCTCGTTCTACCACAAGCAGATGTACATCACCGAGAACGATGCGCTCTCCTCGCAGTTGGAGCGCCACCACATAATCTCATACGGAGGAGATGTCTCGATCGACTTCAACCTCTTCCGTATGCCCGACGCAGCAACCACATCGCTCACATTGTCGGTCTACCAACCAACCGTGCTGACCAAACACAAGGGCGACAACGAGAGAAGAAAACCATTCATAAAGGTAGGTTTCGGCTTGCCATTCTAACAGATAGACTATGCAGACAAAGAAGAATACAACTCGCAAAACCACACGCAAGGGTGGTGCAACAAAGAAGAGCAACAAGAGCAAGCAGATAGTGAAGTGGCTATGGGTGGTGGCTATGGCACCATTTGTGGCGTTGGCCGTAATGCTAACGCTCACCGCACTCGGAGTCTTTGGCCGTATGCCATCGTTCGAGGAGCTGGAGAACCCAAAGAGTAACCTCGCAACCGAGATCTATGCCGACAATGGTCAGGTCATCGGTAGCTTCTTCGTGCAGAACCGCTCCTATGTGCAGTACTCCGACCTCTATCCGCAGGACTCGACCGCAGTGCTCAACATTGCAGGTCACGATGTGCCGCCTTTGGCCGCCGCACTCATCGCTACGGAGGATGCTCGCTTCTACACCCACTCGGGCATAGACCTCGTATCGTTGGCTCGTGTAGGCGTGAAGACCATCGCCTTGCAGCGCTCGTCACAAGGTGGCGGTAGTACCATCACCCAGCAGTTGGCCAAGAACCTCTTCCCTCGTGGCAAGCGAGATAGCAACAAGATTGTACGCACACTCAAGCTCGTGGTGTCGAAGTTCAAGGAGTGGATCACCGCCCTCAAACTCGAATACAACTACACCAAGGAGGAGATTATTGCAATGTACCTCAACACCGTGGAGTATGGCTCGAATGCCTTCGGTATAAAGTCGGCTGCGGCAACCTTCTTTGGCAAGACACCTGCGGAGCTGAACATACAGGAGGCGGCCGTTTTGGTGGGCGTAGTGAATGCTCCAACTCGCTACTCGCCAGTGCGCAACCCCGAGAATGCGTTGCGTCGTCGCAACACCGTACTCAAGCGCATCGAGGCAGCTGGAGGCATCACCAAGGCGGAGTGCGACTCGTTGTCGGCGCTCCCTATCACGCTGAACTATCGCCCCGTATCGCACAACTATGGTCAGGCGACCTACTTCCGTGAAATGTTGCGTCTGACAATGAATGCTCAACGACCAAAGCGTCGCAACTACTACACCACCTGGGACTACGAACAGGCGTGCAAGGAGTATGACGAGAATCCGCTTATCGGCTGGTGCCACAAGAACCACAAAGCCGACGGCACAACCTACGACATCTATCGTGACGGTTTGAAGATCTACACCACCATCAACGCCACAATGCAGGAGTATGCCGAGACATCGCTCCAGAAGCAGATGTTGACGGTCATTCAACCAATGATGGACAAGAAGGTTAAGGAGACCAAAAAACTCTTCGAAAATATCACCGAGGAGGAAGAGGAGGCAATCATCAAGCGAGCAATGCGCAACTCCGACCGCTTCCGCAATATGAAGGCGGCAGGTGTTGGCGAGAAAGATATCTACGACAGTTTCGGCAAAAGGTGCCAGATGAAGGTCTTCACCTACAAGGGTGAACGAGATACGCTGATGACCCCTCGTGATTCGATCCTCCACCACAAGCGCATTATGCGTGCTTCGTTCGTGGCTATGGAGCCACAGACGGGCTATGTCAAGGCCTATGTTGGTGGCCCTTCATTCCAGTACTTCAAGTACGATATGGCGAAGCAGGGTAAGCGACAAATTGGCTCGACAGTCAAGCCGTTTATCTACACCTTCGCCATCGACCACCTCGGTCTGACACCTTGCACTATGGTGCCAAACCTCCCTGTGACCATCGAGACGGCGGTAGGTGCGGCGTGGTCGCCAAAGGAGTCGGGAAATGTGGAGTACGATGGAGTTTTGCACCCACTGCGCTGGGGCTTGGCACACTCTCGCAACAACTACTCGGCGTGGATTATGAAGCAAGCAAAACAACCCGAGGCCGTGGCTGACTTTATCCACAATATGGGTATCTTGAGCTTTATCGACCCAGTCTACGCCTTGTGCGTAGGCTCGTTCGAGTCGAATGTCTATGAGATGGTTAGTGCCTACTCGACCTTCGCCAACGAGGGCGTTTACAACACACCTCTATTCGTAACCCACATCGAGGATCGTCAGGGCAACCTCATCTCCTCGTTCTCATCCTCGTCGCAGGATGCCATAAGCAAGGAGTCGGCCTACACGATGCTGACAATGATGCAGAATGTAATCACCCACGGCACAGGTCGCCGTATGGTTTGGGGCTACGGTATGCAGGGTGTCGACATCGCAGGTAAGACTGGTACAACGAACGAAAACCGAGATGCTTGGTTTATGGGTATCACCCCGAAGCTCGTTGCTGGTGCGTGGGTAGGAGCAGAGGATCAATCCATCACCCTCGGCAAGCGAGGCGAAGGCTCCTATATGGCACTGCCTATCGTGGGAGACTTCCTCCGCCGAGTACACAACGACCCGAATATCAACATCGATAAGACGGATAGGTTTGTTCGCCCTGCATCGTGGAAAGAGGTGGAGTGCGAGGATGCCGTAGCACCCGCTTCGTCAGCCGTAACCACACAGGACGAATTCTTCGAATAATAGAAAAACTGAAAAAATAATTTTTAATTTTTAATTCTTAATTTTTAATTATGAAAGTAGCTGTGGTTGGCGCAAGTGGCGCCGTAGGACAGGAGTTTTTGAAGATACTCGACGAGCACAACTTCCCACTCGATGAATTGGTGCTCTTTGGCTCATCGCGCAGTGCGGGACAGACACGTGTATTCAGAGGTAAGGAGATTGTAATCAAGGAGTTGCAGCACAACGACGACTTCAAGGATATAGATCTTGCATTGGTGTCGGCCGGCGGTTCAATCTCGAAAGAGTATGCCGAGACAATCACAAAGTATGGCTGTTTGATGATCGACAATTCGAGCTGCTACAGAATGGACTCCGATGTACCATTGGTGGTACCCGAGGTGAATGCCGAGGATGCTTTGAATGCCCCTCGTCGCATCATCGCAAACCCTAACTGTACAACTATTCAGATGGTTGTGGCATTGAACGCCATCGAAAAACTCTCGCACATCAAGCGAGTACATGTTTCGACCTATCAGTCGGCAAGTGGCGCAGGTGCACAGGCTATGGCCGAGTTGGAGGAGCAGCACGCATCACTCGCAAAGGGCGAGGAGGCAAAGGTCGAGAAGTTTGCTTATCAGCTGGCTTTCAATGTGATACCTCACATCGATGTATTCACCGATAACGACTATACCAAGGAGGAGATGAAGATGCACAACGAGACTCGCAAAATTATGCACTCGGACATTTCGGTGTCGGCAACTTGCGTGCGTGTACCCGTTATGCGTGCCCACTCGGAGAGCATCTGGGTGGAGACCGAGCGTCCAATCTCGCCAGAGGAGGCAAAGAAGGCCTTTGCCGAGGCCGAGGGTGTTATCGTGGTGGACAATCCTTCGGAGAAGGAGTACCCAATGCCGCTCTTCATTGCTGGCAAGGAGCCTGTATATGTTGGTCGCATCCGCAAGGATATCACCTCGGAGAATGGTCTCTCGTTCTGGTGCGTAGCCGACCAGATCAAGAAGGGAGCAGCCTTGAACGCTGTGCAGATTGCCGAGTGGTTGATTGCAAAGGGAGTGTTGAAATAGGTCTATTTCGACGGAAATTATCGCATAAATTTTGCGGTTTCGTTTATTCGTTATAACTTTGCACGATTTATTGCGTGTATGTGCGCCACGCACACGCACGAGAGAGCGAAAGAGAGAGAGTTTTTTATGATGAAGTTTACAGCTAAAATCACCCTAATATTGTGTGCGATGTTTGTCGTATGCACCGCTTCTGCCAAGAAGGAGCGTATGACCGTTCGTGAGCAGGTCGAGGCTGGCAAGAAGGTGAGTGTTCACCGAATCATAAAGAGCGACGACCCTGCGCTCATCTACTCGGAGGGCTTGAAGTACTATGGCCGTGAGAAGTGGAAGGCGGCAGCCGACTTGTTCGATGCTTGCCAGGCCTACTATGTGGGCGATGTTCGTGAGGACTCGGTTGCGTTCTTCTCGGCACGAAGCAAGTTCAAGAATCGTGACTACGCCGATGCCACAACCCAGCTCGACGAGTTCCGTCGCAAGTTTGGCCGTAGCGTCTTCATCGAGGACTCGGAGGCGATGTTGGCAATGTGTCACTACTACCTCTCGCCCGACCCAACTCGTGACCAGACCGTCACAAGCCAGGCTATTATCGCCTTCTCGGAGTTTATCGAGCGCTATCCCAACTCGAAGCGAGTGGAGGCATTCTCGAACCTCATCACCGAGTTGACCGAGCGATTGAAGAAGAAGGCATTCCTCAATGCCTACACCTACTACAAGATTCAGCGATACAAGTCGGCGGTGGTGGCTCTGCGAAACGCCTTGAAGCTCTACCCCGAGACTCCGCACCGTGAGGAGATACTCTACCTTATCGCAGTATCGAACTATCGCCTGGCGCACAACTCCATCGAGGAGAAGCAGGGCGAACGCTACCTTAATGTTCTCGATTCGTACTACTCATTCATCAACGAATTCCCCGAATCGAAGCACCGCAAGGAGTTGGAACGATACATTAAAGAGGCAAAAGATCATTTGGACAAAAACAACATAGAAAAACAAAAATAAAGTTATGGAGATCAAGAAGAACATTCCGAACAACACTGTAACCCGCAAGCTCGCAGATTTCGACCACGAGACTGGCAATGTTTACAAGAGCATCAATGTTATCGCTCGCCGTGCAAACCAGATTGCAGCGGAGTTGAAGAGCGAGTTGAACCGTAAGCTTGCTGATTTCTCGTCGCCAACCGACACTATGGAGGAGATCTCCGAGAATCGTGAGCAGATCGAGATTTCTCGCTACTACGAGCGTCTTCCAAAGCCAGTGATTATCGCTACCGAGGAGTATCTTGATGACGAGATCTACTTCCGTGATGGCAAAGAGTAAGAGCTAACGAAGCGAAGATATGTTGCAGGGTAAACATATTCTGCTCGGTATAACCGGAAGCATAGCGGCATATAAGGCGGCTATGCTTTGTCGTCTTTTGCGTGTGGCAGGAGCCGAGGTGAAGGTTGTGATGACTCCGACAGCCAAGGAGTTTATCACACCTGTAACTATGGCCACTCTCTCGAAGAATCCTATCGCCGTGGAGTTCTACAACCCCGAGAATGGCGATTGGCATTCGCACATCTCGATGGGCGAGTGGGCAGACTGCTACCTCATCGCACCAGCTACGGCAAACACTCTCGCTAAGATGGCTTACGGCATTGCCGATAACCTCTTGCTTACGACCTACCTCTCGGCACGCTGTAAGACCGTTGTCGCACCTGCTATGGATTGCGATATGTTCTGCCACGAGGCCACACAGGAGAACCTCGCAAAGTTGCGTGAGCGAGGAGTCGTAATTCTCGAGTCGCCCGAGGGCGAATTGGCAAGCGGCTTGATGGGCAAAGGACGAATGATGGAGCCAGAGCAGATTGTAGAGGCGGTGGATAATCTCCTCTCGACAAAGCAGAGCTTGAAGGATAAGCGTGTATTAGTTACCGCAGGAGCAACCATCGAGGCTATCGACCCCGTGCGCTACATCTCGAACCACTCGACCGGCAAGATGGGTTACGCCATAGCCGAGGAGTTGAATAGGCGTGGTGCCGAGGTGGTGCTCGTAAGCGGAAAGACCTCGTTGCCAGCTCCGCAAGGCGTTTGTCGTGTGGATGTTACCTCGGCCGAGGATATGTACCAGGCTGCGGCCGAGTTGTTCGATATGGCCGACTGCGCAGTGATGTGTGCAGCGGTTGCCGACTACACTCCAGTGGAGGTTAGCGAGACCAAGATCAAGAAGAGCGATGCCGAGTTCAAGATCGAGTTGCGCAAGACGAAGGATATCGCCGCCGAGTTGGGCAAGGTGAAGGGCAATCGCAAAATTGTGGGCTTCGCACTCGAGACCGACAACGAGCAGGTGAATGCCCAGAAGAAGCTCACCGAGAAGAACCTCGATATGATAGTGCTAAACTCGTTGCGTGACGAGGGTGCTGGATTTGGCTACGATACCAACAAGGTTTCGTTCATCGACCGATTTGGTCGTGAGAATTTGCCACTCCTCCCGAAGAGCGAGGTTGCCAAACACATTGTAGATCGCATCGAAGTACTGCTTTCTTAATTGAGGATTAAGGATTGAGAATTA
>JAEIGA010017924.1_pt1 | contig 10785 bp, 10 predicted proteins | sample 9270691 | NCBI WGS metagenome assembly JAEIGA01 (sample SAMN17057246, study PRJNA624740) | gut metagenome | biome: biome; isolation source: fecal sample | host: Bos grunniens | place: China: Xizang | collected 2019 | reverse complement strand
TACTTGGGAGGTTGATGCAAAGCGTCGACCTCTCTTTTGTTTTATAACTAGTCTATCCCATAAGCCAATGTGTGTTACCTATCCCCCAAACCCCCTTTCTGTAAAGGGGGCTTATAGTGTCTGCGTTACTTATCCCTGTACCGACGGTATGGGGATTTGTTGTGTTTGTACGATATGGTTAGGTTGTGCAGAATGCAAAATGCAAAATAAAAAAAAGCTAATGGCTAATGGCCAATGGCTAATGGCCCCAAAAGAAAAAAGCCAATGGCCAATGGCTAATAGCTAATAGCCCAAAAAATATAGAGAGCCTCTCCGAAACAGGAAGGCTCTCTATATTTAATCGTACCGAGGTACAGATTAAGCGTACTTGAAAGTTGATTCGTCAGAAACAGTCAACTTCTTACGACCCTTTGCGCGTCGTGCAGCCAAAACCTTGCGGCCGTTAGCTGTCGCCATTCTCGCACGGAAACCGTGCTTGTTGATTCTCTTGCGGCGAGATGGCTGGTAAGTTCTCTTCATTGCCATAATTGTATCGTTTTTATTGTTTTAATTTCAAGCAACTCGCGGGAAAACCCTTTTATGCGAGGGGCAAAGGTACAACCTTTTTTTGATTTTGCAAAAGAAAACGCAAAAATATGCTTTTTTTCTCTTTTGCACCACCTCTTACAAACGAGCCTTAATGGCCTTGCTCTCCTCCTCGTAGCCAGGTTTATCCAAGAGTGCGAACATATTTTTCTTGTATGCCTCAACTCCTGGCTGGTTGAATGGATTTACGCCGAGCATATAGCCACTGATACCGCACGCCTTCTCAAAGAAGTAGAGCAACGCACCGATAGAGGCCTCGTTGATTGAAGGCAACTCAATCAAGAGGTTAGGCACGCCACCGTCAATGTGAGCCAACTGAACGCCCAACTCGGCCATCTTGTTGATCTCGTGAAGACGCTTGCCTGCGAGGAAGTTCAAGCCGTCAAGGTTTGCCTCGTCAGCCTCAACCTTAACCTCGTGTGCTGGCTTCGCAACCGAGATGATGGTCTCAAAGAGGGTGCGCTCGCCCTCCTGAATGTACTGACCCATAGAGTGAAGGTCGGCAGTAAGGGTTACCGATGCAGGGAAGATACCCTTGCCATCTTTACCCTCGCTCTCGCCGTAGAGCTGCTTCCACCACTCGCCGATGTTCTGCAACTTTGGCTCGTACGAACCGAGAATCTCAACCTTCTTGCCCTCCGAGTAGAGAACATAGCGGGTAGCGGCGTATTGAGCAGCGAGGTTGCTGTCAAATGGAACATCGTCGGCGGTAGCCTTCTCCATCTCAACAGCACCTGCAACCAAAGCCTCAACATCTACACCTCCAACAGCCAATGGAAGGAGTCCTACCGGTGTGAGTACCGAGAAGCGACCACCTACATTGTCAGGAATTACGAATGTGGTGTAACCCTCCTGTGTGGCGAGTGTTTTGAGTGCGCCACGAGCCTGGTCGGTGATAGCGACGATGCGCTCACGAGCCTCCTCCTTGCCGTAGCGACGCTCAATCTCCTCCTTGATGATGCGGAAGGCGATAGCAGGCTCGGTAGTGGTACCCGACTTTGAAATCACGATAGTAGCGATTGAGTGACCCTTGACAGCCTCCAACAACTCTGCGGTGTAGTCCTCCGAGATGTTCTGACCGGCAAAGAGTACGATAGGGTTCTTATGCTCTGTGTGAAGCAACTCAAAAGGGTTGCTCATAGCGTCAAGCACAGCCTTTGCACCGAGGTACGAGCCACCGATGCCGATGCAGATTACGACATCTGCCTTTGCGCGGAGCGTTGCGGCGCAAGCCTTGATGGCAGCCATCTGCTCTGCGTCAATTGACGATGGGAGGTTTACCCAGCCGAGGAAGTCGTTTCCTGCACCCAAGCCGGAGTGGAGAAGACGGTTTGCCTGCTCGGCGATAGTCTTCTGCTCGGTAGTGATCTCAACACCACTCTTCGCGGTTGATAATTTCAAGATTTCCATTGTTCTATATCTATATTTTTAATTGTTATTTCGTCTGTTCAGATTCTTTGTTGAAGAATCACGGCGCAAAGTTAGTAAATTTTTGCTGAAAAATGTAAAAAGTTAAATAACTTTTCCTACCTTTGCGTGGGATATGTTGCAGTGAAAACAAAAACAAAAAAAGATATACGAATATGGGATTTTTTTCATTAACACAGGAGTTGGCGATTGACCTTGGAACGGCCAATACGCTGATTGTCTACAACGACGAGGTTGTAGTAGATGAGCCGTCGGTGGTGGCGGTAAATGTTCAGACAGGACAGTTGGCTGCTTTGGGTAGCGAGGCGCAACCATTTATTGGCCGTACAAACCCTACATTGCGCACAATTCGCCCATTGAAGGGTGGTGTGATTGCCGACTTCAACGCTACGGAGATGATGCTTCGCGGTATGATTCGCAAGATTAAGACTCGCTCGTCGCTCTTCTCGCCATCGCTCAAAATGGTTATCTGTATTCCGTCTGGCTCAACCAATGTTGAGATTCGTGCGGTGCGCGACTCTGCCGAGCACGCAGGTGGTCGCGAGGTTGCGATGATCTACGAGCCAATGGCTGCTGCACTCGGTGCGGGTATAGATGTTGAGGCTCCAGAGGGAAATATGATTATCGACATAGGTGGAGGTACTTCGGAGATCGCCTGCATCTCGCTCGGTGGTATCGTATGCTCGGAGTCAATAGATATTGCAGGAGATGTCTTCACTACCGATATTCAGGACTATGTTCGCCAGACACACAATATCCGTATTGGCGAGCGTACAGCCGAGGATATCAAGTGTAAGATTGGTGCTGCGCTTCCAGAGCTTGAAGATGCTCCGGAGGACTATATCGTTACAGGCCCAAGCACCTTGACCGACCTCCCAGAGACAATCAAGCTTACCTATAACGAGATTGCATACGCGCTTGACAAGTCGCTTGCAAAGCTTGACTCAACTTTGATGAAGGTTTTGCACGAGATGCCGGCAGAGTTGTACTCTGATGTTGTTCGCAATGGAGTATATCTTGCAGGTGGTGGCGCGTTGATTAAGGGACTTGACCAGCGATTGTCAAAGAAGACAGGTATTCCGTTCCACATTGCCGAGGATCCACTTCGTGCAGTTGTTCGCGGAACGAATATCGCGCTTAAAAATATCAGTCGCTTCTCCTTCTTGATAAGGTAAAAGGGAGTTTAGGGAAATTAGGGAATTTAGGGAGATAAAAGTTCTCCGCTTTCCGCTTTCCGCTTTCCGTTTATGCAGAAGCTGATATACTTCATACGCAAGACCTCGGTGGCGATTATCTTTATTGTATTGGAGATAGTCGCTATCCGCATCTATGCCTACTCTACGCCATACACGCAGGCGAGAATTATCGTCTGGTCAAACTCGGTGGTAGGCGCTGTGCGTTCAACCTTTGCGGGGGTTAGCAACTACTTGGCACTGCGACAAGAGAATACAGCCCTTACGGGGCGTATTGCCGAGTTGGAGAACAGGGTGCGCGAGTTGGAGGAGTACGCTCCAAAGGGGGTGGATAGTATGTCGATGATATTCCGCAAGTACGAGTATGTGGCGGGTCGCGTTATTGCGAACTCCACATCGCGACCTCGCAACTTCTTCACCATAGATAGGGGCATTGCCGACGGCGTATCGGTAGATATGGCGGTGCTGACACCCGACGGAGCCGTAGCGGGTGTGGTGGTAGATTGCTCGGAGCACTACGCTGTGGCGAAGAGCATTCTCAACACCGACTTCCGCATCGGCGGAACGATTCTGCGTGACGGCAGCTCCGGCTCGGTGCATTGGCTCGGAGGCGACGGAGGGGTGGTTGAGTTTGACGAGGTGTCAAAGTATGCCTCAATTGCCGAGGGGGATATTGTCTGCTCGGCGGGCTTCTCGCACTACTTTCCGCGCGAGGCGAAGGTGGGTGTTATTGAGGAGTTTGAGTTGTGCGAAAATGGCACATCTTATAGCTGTAAGGTGCGCCTTGCAGCCGATATGGCAAGATTGTATAATGTTATTCTTGTGCGCAACACCCGTGGCGGTGAGGCAAAAGCACTTGAAAAGGCGGTATATGGAGGGGTTGTGAATTGATGCGCTGGCAAGGACTTATACTATTTTCGTTTGTGGTGTTGTTGTTGCAGATGGTTCTGCTCAACAACCTTGCGCTATCGCCCTATGTTGCACCGATGGTCTATATCGCCATTATTGCAATGTTGCCTGTTGAGACTTCGCAGTGGAAGATGTTGGGCATAGGACTCCTGCTCGGAGTGCTTATGGACCTTACGATGGGAACTGCTGGGTTGAATGTTTTGGCGACACTTCCGGTGGCATATTTCCGCCGCTTTATTCTCGGCTTGTTGTGCGGACTCTCCTCTATCTCAAACGAGGAGGGTATACCTACGGTTAAACGATTTGGAAGCCGCTTCCACCGATACCTCATTGTGGTAGTGCTTCTCCACTCGCTGATATTCTACTCGTTTGAGTGGCTTTCGTTGTCGGGTATCGGATTTTTGATGTTGCGTATATTGTGTAGCACGCTCATATCGTTAGTGATAATATATCTGTTGGTTATCATCTTTGCAAAGCAACTCTCACGACGACAATGAATGGTGGCGTAACAACTTCTCCACGCTCTTTTGTGGTGCGCATCATCGTAGCGATAGTCTTTACGGTGTTGCTTGGTCGTCTGATATATATCCAACTTATTGACGAAAGTTACGGCAACCTCTCCGACCAGATACAGTACCGTGATGTTGTGGTGCATCCTCCTCGCGGAGAGATTTATGACCGCAACGGAGAGTTGTTGGCGCAAAATAGATTGTGCTACGATGTCTCTATCATTCGCCGAGATATGTCAAAGGAGGGCTTTGATACGGTGCGTGTTGCGGCATTGTTGAAGATGACCCCAGAGGTGTTGACCAAGCGCATCAAGGAGTCTCCGTACCGCGTGGAGAAGCGAATAACAACCTATCCTATATCGGTTGAGGATAAATTGTTGCTTGACGAATTGAATGTTGCGGGACTCTACACCTCGCAGCGTACCGTGCGACAATATCCGCGTAAGATTGGTGGAAACCTCTTGGGAAGTATCAGCGAGGTGCCAGAGGAGAAGATACGCCAGGACGAGAGCTACTCGGTGGGTGACTATATCGGCCGAGAGGGTTTGGAGTTGGCCTACGAGAGCGTGTTGCGTGGCGAGAAGGGTTTGATAATGCAGGACAAGTACGCTGCACTTGATAGCCGTAACACGGTGCTGAAAGAGCCTGTGTCGGGACGCTCCATTGTCTGCACGATAGATGCCGAGTTGCAACAGTTTGCCGAGGAGCTGATGGAGGATAAGGTCGGCGCGGTAGTGGCGATTGAGCCATCTACGGGCGAGATTTTGGCATTGGTCTCGGCTCCGACATTTAACCCCGACGAGATGATTATTGGCCGTGAGCGCGGCAATAACTATATGCGAGAGCTGAACAACCCACGCCGTCCGCTGTGGAATCGTGCCGTGAGGTCGCGCTATCCGCCAGGCTCTACCTTCAAACTCGTAACGGGACTTGTCGGAATGCAGGAGGGGGTCTTGCGCTCGTACTATCAGTACCCGTGTCACAAGGGCTACCACCTCGGCGGAGAGCATATCGGTTGCCACGAGCATCGCTCGCCTGTGGATTTGCGCTACGCGATAGCGACTTCGTGTAACGCCTACTTCTGCTATGTCTTCCGCAATATATTGGAGAACAAGAAGTTTGAGCGCGCCAAAGACGGCTTTGAGGTGTGGAGAGATTATGTGGAGTCCTTCGGCTTTGGACATAAGTTGGAGAGCGACTTCTTGGGCGAGGGTCCGGGCTTTGTTCCGACGCGTGAATTCTACGACGAGAGGTTCCATAAATCGTGGAACGCCTTGACTGTTCTCTCACTCTCAATCGGTCAGGGTGAGTTGGGTTGCACTCCGTTGCAGATGGCAAACCTTGCGGCGATAGTCGCCAATAGGGGCTACTACTATATTCCGCATATTGTTCGCCAGGTTGAGGGGCAGGACTCGCTTGATGCGCGATTCTATAAGCGAAACTACACAAAGGTTGACCCGAAACATTTTGATGTTGTCGTAGATGGTATGTGGCGCGGAGTCAATGTAGACGGAACGAGCCAGGGGGCATATCTGCGTGGTTGGGATGTCTGCGGTAAGACGGGTACGGCGCAAAACTCGCGTGGCGAGGACCACTCGACCTTTATCTCGTTTGCACCGCGCAAGAATCCGCGTATCGCCATTGCTGTTTATGTGGAGCACGGTGGTTGGGGTGCCTCAATGGCGGTGCCTATCGCCTCGCTTATTGAGGAGAAGTATCTGACCGACACGGTGTGCAGACCACACCTCGTGGAGTATGTCAAGAAGACAAAGATAGCCTATCCGATGTACGACAGAAAGAGAAAAAAGTAGTGTAAGATGGAGTATGGAACGGGTAAAATATCGCTCTTCAAGGGCGTTGATCGTGTAGCGGTACTCCTCTACATTGCGCTGGTTGTGGTCGGTCTGGTTGCTATCTTCTCGGCTTCGTGGATTGAGGATAGCGAGAACTTCTTCTCCTTCTCGCACAACTACATAAAGCAGGCGGTTTGGATTGCCATATCGCTGGTTGCGGGTGTGGTGATGCTGTTGCTTGATGCGAGTCTGTGGCACAAGATTGCCTACTACCTCTATGGCGCGGCGGTGATGCTGCTGCTTGTGACCTATCTCTTTGGTACGGAGGTGAATGGCGCGAAGGCGTGGTTTAAGTTTGGCCCCGTACAGTTGCAGACGATGGAGTTCGCCAAGATTGCTATCGCATTGGCGTGCGCCCGCCTTATGAGTGAGTACAACTTCTCGATACACTCGGCAAGAGATTTGACAAAGGTGGCTCTGTTGCTCCTGGTGCCTCTCGGTATTACGGTCTTGCAGAACGATACAGGTTCGGGTCTGGTGCTGTGTTCGTTCCTCTTTATGCTCTACCGCGAGGGGTTGAACAAGTGGCTCTGCATACCTATTATATTTATAGCGGGACTCTTTATCCTCTCGTTTATCTTCTCGCCGACGGCTCTGCTCGTTACGCTGATATTGGTCTTTACCGTGTCGGAGGGTTTGAGCGACGGAAGGTGGCGTGATTGCGTGATATATCTTGCTGCGCTGTTTATGGCGAGCATTGTGATATACTTGGTGGTCAATATCTTTACCGTGTCGTCGTTCTCGTACTTCACATCGCTCCTTATAGCAACGCTTCTGTCGCTTGTTGGCGTGTGTGTCTACGCGTATCGCGCGCGCCTGCGTACGCTATTTGTTATGGTAGCGCTGTTTGTTGTGTCGGTGGCGATATTGCCGACCTCAAATGCGGTGTTTAGCAGGTTGCGCCCACACCAGCAGAAGCGTATAGAGGTCTTCCTCGGCATTGAGGAGGATTTGAATCTCACCTATAATGTGCGCCAATCAAAGATTGCTATCGGCTCTGGTGGCTGGTTTGGTAAGGGTTACTTGGAGGGTTCGCAGATACGCTACGGCTTGGTGCCGGAGCGACATACCGACTTTATCTTCTGCACCGTAGGCGAGGAGTTCGGCTTTGTCGGTACAGCCTTTGTGTTGCTCTTGATAGCCGCCTTTATATTGCGACTTATGCGTATGGGCGACAATCAACGCGAGACCTTCGGAAGGGTCTATTGCTATGCGGTGGCCTCCATTCTTCTGTTCCATACGCTTATAAATGTCGGTATGACTATCGGCATTGTGCCTGTTATGGGTATTCCACTGCCTCTTATCTCCTACGGAGGCTCCTCTCTGCTCTCGTTTACGGTGATGATATTTATCGCCTTTACGCTTGATGCCCAGACGCGAAGCGAGTTGCCGATTAACCGTTAGTTTTTGTGGGTAAAATTCCACTATCTTTGATAGTGGTGGCTAATTTTCAGGCGGTTAGGTAGATTTTATTTCATTTTTTTGGATAAATAGTTGCTTTTCTTAAAATGAGTTGTTAATTTTGTAGTGATGTTAAACCTTAAAAACTTAAATGCTATGAAAAAGACTCTTTCATTGGTTGTATTGGCAGTTGCTGCCGTAGTTATGGTTGGTTGTGCTGACCTTATGAATAAGGTTTCCGAGATTTGCGCCTCTTGCCCAGGTTGTGAGGAGCTTGCTCCTGCAATTGAGGCTGCTGCCGAAGAGCTTGCCCCTGCTGTTGAGGCTGCTACTGCTGAAATCGCTCCTGTTGTTGAGGCCGCTGCTGCTGAACTTGCTCCTGCTGTTGAGGCCGCTGCTGCTGAACTTGACCCATCGGTTGAGGCTGCTGTTGTTGAGGCTGTTGAAGCCGTTGAGGCTATTGAGGCCGCAGTTGAAGCTGCTAAATAGCTCTTGTTATACAACTTTTGTCAAAAAGAGCCTGTCTATACAACTTGTTAGATAGGCTCTTTCTCTTTTACTCCTCCATAAGTACAAAGTCGGTGTAGGCGGGTGTTTGGCGATTGCGTCGCTTGCGTTGTCGCGATAACTCTATATACTCGGCGTAGACCACCTTCGTATGGGGGTTGGTGCTTACAATCTCTTGGCGGATAGCCTTCGTGCCGAAGCGAAAGCAGAGGAACTTTCGCGGTACGCGGTGGAGAATTTGGCGAAGCGTATCCACACTCTCAACCCTACACTCAACCCTCTTGTTGAGTATAACACCCTTTACGGTAACCCAATTATCGCTCCACTCAAAGCTCTTCCCGCTGTCAAGTATCGGCTCAAAGCCGATGCGCGTAGCGAGTGTGGAGCAGAGGTCGGTGCGAGCGACGGTTGTGTCGCGTAGGGGTGCTTCAATAGTGAGCTGTGTTGCCGTTGAGGTTGTTGCAACGCTCTCAACGCGCCGCAGGGCGATGTTCAGCTCCTTGATGCGCTCGGTGTCGCGCTGTCGCATACGCTTAAACTCTGCGAGGTGGAGTTCAAGAGACTGAATTGTCGCTACGGCCTCGCCCCTCTCCGACTTGTAATGCTCAATCTCGGAGGTTAGTGCCTCCTGATTTCTTCGCAGACGCTTGTTTTCGTTGGTGGAGTGGTTGAGCCACGCCACACCGCCGACAAGCAGTAGGGTTACGCTTGCCGAGTAGATAAGTAAAAATTTTCTCATATATCTCTCTTTTAGGATTTTTTAGACTCCGACAAAGATAGATATAGAGTGTGCGGAATGGTATTTTTGAGATCTCTGAAAAGGGTGTAACAGGCTCTGTGTCAGCCTATAATTTTTCTAATTTTTTTACCTCTTGAACGATGCGTTCGGCTACGATATTTGAGAGTTGGCGACCCTCAATACTATCCAATGCCACAACACCGCGATGGTCTATGTAGAGTAGCTCTTTGTAGTCGTGGGCGTTGTTGTAGAGTATCTCGCCTCGAACTACGCGGTGCGAGGTCTTCTCTATTGCGCGTAGTGCCAACTCAAACTCTACACCCTTGCCGAGTCGCGAGAAGATAACCTCATCTTGTGTGACCGCCACCACCGAAGCACCATCTATGGCCGTGATTTCGTTGTTGTGGTCTACCCACATTGATATAGACTCGGAGGGCAACGCGCTCTCGCTCTTGCAGATGTCAAGCAGGGCATCGCGTGCGGAGGTCGGCGCAAGCAACAGGTCGCTTGTTATGCGATAGGGTGTGGCAACGGGGCGAATGGCTCGTAGTGGAAACGCCTCCAAGTAGAAGGCACTCTCGGTTACGACCTCAATCTCTCCCGACGGGTAGAGTCGCAACTCAACGGCGTGTATGGCGTGTTGCGAGAGCCTTTCGCGAGTGATTGCAGCCGCGATTTTAGAGCGCACCTCATCTATGTTGAGTGTGATTTGGCGGTGGAATATCTGCTCGGCCAACGCCTCTATTGAGCGTATGATATAGGTAGGGTAGAGTGGCTCCACACCGCGTGTGCGAAGTCGCTGATAGATGTATGCGCCTCTCTCTCCCATAGTGCTGTTATAGGGCAAAAATTTTAAGTATCAACTCTCTCAACAGCTCGCTTGACGAGGCTCCGCCATCGTCAATACCCTTGCTCTTTGCGTCAAACTCGGCCGAGAGTTGCAAGATGGTGAATACCTTTTGGTTTGGCCACATAGCGGCTCTGCGCCTGATGTCGTTCAGGAAGAATGGGCTATTCAGATGTAACTCCTTGCACAACTCCATATCGTTCGGCATTGGGCGACCGCTCTTGCGCGACTCCCACGCAATGTAGTTGTAGGTAAATATCTGTCTAAAACTCTCGTAGACCACCTTCACGCTCAACAATAGCGGATAGGCCTTCGGATTTTCGCCCATATGTTGCGCAATCTGCAAGGCCTGCTCAATGCGCTTGTCCATTATGGCGTTGCAGAGTTCAAAGTTGTTGAATTGGCGCGATATGCCGATGTGCTGCTCAATATCCTCGGCTGTAACGCGCTTGCGGTCACTTGGGAGCGAGATTATCATCTTCTCCAACTCGTTGCTTATCTTTGAGATATTCACTCCGAGGTGTGCGACCAAAATTTTACCGCACGCCGAGTCAATCTCCAACCCCTTGCCACGCGCAAAGCCCGACACCCAACGCTCCGCCTCGTAGTCGCGTGGGCTGATTGAATCAAAGACCTCGCCGGCCGCCTTTATACTCTTGTAGAGCTGTCCGCGCTTGTCAAGTGTCTTACCCTTGTGGCAGAGTACCAACACGGTGGACGATTGAGGCTTTGAGGTGTAGCCCAGCAACCCCTCAATCTTGTCAAGTTGTTGAGCCTCTCTTACGATTATAACCTCCTTCTCGCCCAACATCGG
>JAEIGA010017923.1_pt1 | contig 10786 bp, 13 predicted proteins | sample 9270691 | NCBI WGS metagenome assembly JAEIGA01 (sample SAMN17057246, study PRJNA624740) | gut metagenome | biome: biome; isolation source: fecal sample | host: Bos grunniens | place: China: Xizang | collected 2019 | reverse complement strand
CTGGTATTCTATATTCAAAAAGTGCTATATTAAATTCTGTTACTATTGAAGGAGATAGTAAATTTACTATTGCTGGTAAATTACAGATTGGTGGAGATAATCCAGGTGCCAATGCTAATGGTGCAATCTATACATATGGAGATAAGTGGTATGTTGGTTTAACCGATGATGTAAAAGTTACTCAAACAGTTGTTGTAGGAGGATTTTCATCATGGACTAAATTAGTGTTTGTTAATGGATTATTTGTAGGTATTGGATAGAGCGGTAGCGATGATACTACAGTGCCAAGTCCCACTGAGCCGACCAACCCTCCAGAATAATGGGAGAAATAAATGATAATTACTAATTATTAGATTGTTTAGTATGCAGAAAATTTAAAATTGTCTTTTATGGCTGAAGATAATAATGATTATATTCCAGTGCAATTGGATTATATAGTTCAAACAAATTTAGCAGAATTAATATAGAATTATATATCCATTGATAAAGCCAAAGAGAAAATTTATAAATATTCTAAAATGTTGCCAGAGAATGAAGTGGAGTTATTTTTAAATAAAGAATTATAGTTTTTGTATAATATAGAATTAGATATTCCACTTCATTTTATTTTATTAAATACAATTTTAGATTTAAATCTCACAACTGCATAGATGGAAGCTATTCTATTTATGATAAAAGATAATGGTGAAAAAGGAGATGTGTATATGCGATTAACAAATCAAGAAATTTATTCTTACGCATTAGCTTTAAATAATGCTTTTACTGACAATACTCAGAAACTTCCTGTAAGAGTGAATTTTTATTTACAAAAAAATAAAGCTCTTTTAACTTCTCTGGGTCAAAACCTTGAAGAGTCTCGTATGAAAATTATCCATGATTATGGAGAGCTTTCTGAGGATGGCGTTTAGTATATTATTCCAAAAGATAAAATCGAAGAAGCTCAAAAAGAATTAAACGATTTATTCACTTTGGAACAAGAAGTTAATATTTATAAAATCAATATTGATAGCCTACCAGAAGATATTAGTTTAACAACTGGTCAAATGGAAGCTATTATGTTTATGATTGATTAATATAGTAAAGCGGGTTGTAAAATATTTTATAACCCGCTTTTTTATAAAAGGCGAGAAAGGAGAAAATAAATGGCACTTGAAAGAAAATTAAATCCACCTCAAATCAATAGTAAATTACCTGCTTTTGCAGCGAACAATTTAATTGTTCCATTCAATTTGAATAAAGCAGTTTCTCCTGTTGATTTTGATTAGGTGGCTATTATTGTAAAAAGTGTGCAGACTAATTTGATTAAACTACAATGGTCTAGTTCACAATATTATTATGATAGTGCATCTCGTACTTATAAAGTTGAATTTAATATTGATGATTATAATGGAACTGAAGAAGGTCAAAATAAACCTTTCCATCCTCAAATTGGTCAATATTATAAAGTTCAAATTGCTCTAATTAATAAAATTGATAATTCATATGGATATTATTCGAGTGTGGGAACACTAAAATACACTTCCGAGCCAAGATTATCAATTAGAGAGCTTGATAATGACAATATAAAGCATACGTATGAATATACTGGTGTGTATTCACAACATCCCATTGATGAAAATGATGTGAGAGATATTACTGAAAAAGTGTATTCATATTACTTTAATTTATATAATGAAAATAATGAATTGGTTGCTTCAAGTGGGGAGCAATTACATAATAGCTCTAATGATAAGGAAATTGACCAATCCACTGATACTTGGAATGTTAGAAAAAATCTTGAACCAAATGTTCATTACACTATTGAGTATGGAGTAACCACTATGAATGGATTAACTTCAGGCCCAGTGCGTTATTCCATTATTGAATCTGAAACAAAAGCTCCCAATGTTCATGCGACATTGCAAGTTTCTAATATTTATGATGATGGATATATGCTTGTAAAATTGGTTGGTGATAATAGCGGCATTTTGGTTAATGGACGTTTTATCCTGATGAGATGTTCATCCGAAGATAATTTTGAGAGTTGGTATGAGTTAACAAAGTTTGATTTAGCACAATGGGATAGTAAAACTTTTAAGGTGATTTGTAAAGACCATACGGTTAAACAAGGAATCCAGTATTTATATGCTATTCGAGCTTATAATTCAACTGGTCTATTTTCTGACCGAATGAAGAATATTGAAGGTCCAGTTTAGTGTGATTTTGAAGATGCTTTCTTATATGATGGTGAACGCCAATTAAAAATTCGTTTTAATCCAAAAGTAACAAGTTTCAAGAATACGATTCTTGAAACCAAAACAGACACTATCGGCGGCAAATATCCATTTGTTTTCCGCAATGGCAACGTGTCTTATAAAGAATTCCCAATCTCAGGATTAATTTCTTTATTGGGTGATGAAAATAACGAATTTTTATCTAATTTACCACCAGCCGCAGGAGATACTATAGAAGAGTTTGGCCACTGGTTAACAACCGACAATATTCGCAAAGAACGCGAGTTTAAAATGCTTGTTCTCTCTTGGCTAACCAATGGTAAACCTAAGCTTTTCCGCTCTCCAGCTGAAGGTAATTATATTGTTCGTTTAATGAACACTTCTTTATCACCTAATGATACTCTTGGAAGAATGCTACACACATTTTCTTCCACTGCATATGAAATTGCAGAATACAATTTTGATAATTTAAAACAATTTGGTTTTGCAATGGAAGACTATACTGAAACTCGTACATTACGAATTAATCAAATTGATTTAAATAATCCTCCTGCTGAAATGGTAAATAGTGATGGTAGTATTTCATTACCTGCCGCGATTTTTACTTCTATTTCAGCCTCTCCGAGGACAACTTTTAGATATAGTTTACAAGGAATTAATATTCCAGGACAAGCAGCGACCGGATTGACTGGTACTTATATTTTTCCAGAAGAAGTTTTAAAATCTACTCCGTTAGTTTCTATAAAATTATTATCTAACTCTTGGGGAGATGTAGCTACATTAACTTATGGCTATTATGATACTACTGCTGATAATTTCAGTATTGTACATAATATTAAGCTAATAGATAAAATGGTTCAAGTTGTCGGTTAGGGCTTAACTGATGAATCTAATAACCTAGTTGCAAAGTTCGAAGATATTCGTTTGTCTACTGGAGCTTTCCATTATATTCGAGTACAGCCTCGTGATACTGTAAACATCTATCAAGTTGGTAGTGCTTATTATTATAATAACAGCATGGACCAAGTTACTCGATTAAATAATAATACTATTTATTATATTTATGATAGCTTGGAAGTTGATGCAAAGCCTTCTGGTTATTATTTAGATGGACAAGACGGTTATGCTAATAGCGCTGTAAAACGCAGAGTTAAAGATATCAATTATGATTTTAGAATTGCTGGCATGAAAGAGGGTCAAATCGTAGATTTCAATGGTCAAGGAGTTACTACTGGCCGTTATGAAGCTTTAACTAATTTAAGCGAAGTTAAAGAGATGTACGCTGGCAATGGTTTAATTCTTGATATTGTATATCAACAAAAAGAAGTTGTATATGTGGTCGAAGTCGGTGACAGTGCATTTGCTGATTACAAGACTATTCAAGCAAAAATTGCTTGGGGTGAAGAGATAAATAAATATCAAGCTTTAATTGAGATTGGGGCTACAGCTTCTCAATTAAACACTCAAAAAGAAAAAGTTGATAATGCTTATGAGGCTTATATTTATTGGTTAACATTGGCTTTAGAAAGTTTATAGGAGGAGTACGGCGTTGAATATGCTTTATGATAAAAATTTTTTATTAAAGCTTGATAAGAGCAAAAATAAAACTATTTACGCTCGTATTACTGCTTTAAAATTTAATGAGTCACCTATTGAAACTATTGAAGGTCGCGTCACCGGAGGCTCCATCAATCTAGATGGGGCCTCCGCAATGCGCCGCACTTGTTCTTTGACAATGGTTGCTCAAGACTTTAATTATAATGATTATTATTGGGGACTAAATACCAAATTTAAATTAGAAATTGGTGTAGAAAATTTGGTTGACCCGATAATGCCCGATATTATTTGGTTTAATCAAGGTATTTATTTAATTACAGGATTCAATACTTCCAGAAGTACCAACAACTTTACTGTATCTATCAACGGTAAAGACAAAATGTGTTTACTTAACGGAGAAGTCAGCGGTAGCTTAGAATCATCTGTTGATTTTGGAACTATTGAAGAAGAGTCTGCTGACGGCGTATGGACCATCCGCAAAATTCCCATTCCTGAAATTATCCGCAATGCAGTTCATACTTATGCAGGAGAACCATATTGGAATATTATTATTAATGATTTAGACACTTATGCCTTAGAGCTTTTGGAATATCGCTATGACACTCCAATGTATCTTCACAGAGATGTTGATGATAATGTTTTTGATAATACTTTAATTGAAAATCGAGATAGAAAAGTATATAAGGCTATTAGTAAAAATGATGATGGTACTTATGAATTTTCTACCACTCCTTGTCGTCTTGAAGATTTAACTGCTTCGCATTTGGATTTAATGGTTGATGGAATGACTGGAGTTGCTGAGCCTTGGCCTGTTAAAATTGATACCAATGATAACCCTGTTATTTTAGCAAAGATTGAATATGGTCAAACCGCAGGTTATCGTACCACAGAATTAACATATGCTGGAGACTTAATTGCTAATGTTGGCGAAAGTATTACTTCGGTTTTAGATAAGATTAAAAATATGCTTGTTGAATTTGAATACTTTTATAATACTGATGGTCAATTTGTATTCCAAAAGAAAAAATCTTTTGTTAGTACGATGTGGTCACCAGTGTCTACTGACGAGTATGGCAATTCAGCTGTTACTGAAAGCTTGATGTTAGCTTCTTCTACTGCTTATACTTTTAGTGGCAGTGAGCTAATTACTGCATTTAATAATAATCCCAACTTACTAAATATGAGAAACGATTACTCCATTTGGGGTGAGCGCAAAGGAGTAAGTGGGGCAGCAATTCCTGTTCATATGCGATATGCCATTGATAATAAACCTACAAAATATACTTCAATTGAAGTTGACTATGGTTATTATGAAAAAAATGCCAATGGCGATTATGTGCTTGATGAAGATGGTGAACCAATTTTCCATCCAGGAAGAGATTTTGAAGTTATTGACGCATATAATCAAAAATATGGTACAAAACTAAAAGGTCAATCTTCTTTTACTTATGATGTAGATAATGACTATGAGTGGAGAGAACTTATTTACTTAATGGCTAAAGACTATTATAAATATAATCATTTAGATGATTTTGAATTAAGAATCATTAAACACAATCCACATTATCCTACTGGATAGACTGGTTATGAATCTTATTACATCGATGTTCAAGGCTTTTGGCGAGAGCTTTATTATCCAGGGCTTCGTGAAGAAATTCTGGATTTAGAAATCAGAGTTGGGGAAGATGGAAAAGGTGGAAGCATTGTTGGTGAACTGGAATCTAAAAACGCATATGCTAAAACTCTTGAAGAGCGTATTAAAGTTTTGAATGAAATTTTTGATACCGAAAAAGAAAATGGTGTAGAGTTAGATTCTACTACACTTCAAAATTATTATAGCGAATTCATTGAGAAACAAGCTGAATGGCACAAAACCAAAGATACAATCCTTTTACTAGAAGCAGAGCAGGAAAGCAAAGCTGCTTTATTAGAAGATAAGAAAGAAACTTTGATGGAATATTATTATGATGAATATGATGCAGATGGTAATGTAATTAGCACATATGACGGTTATGATAATACTAAACCCGTGGGCGACCCAGATAAAAAATATTGGAATCGTAATGTTTTTGAGCATCCCGAATTATTAAACTTCTGGTTTGACTTCTTAGACACAGAGGGTGAGTTGCAAAATTTTAATGTACAAACTGTTGGTTCTAGGTCGAAAGCTATTAATGATACAGCAGTAAAGTCCATTTACTTTAGAGAAACTCCTTCGGTTATTTTCCAAGCCCCTGGAGTAACTTTCGATATTTTACCTGGATATAAATATATTTAGGTTCCAGAAGCAAATTTAGATGCGATGTTTAGTATTAGCGCTCAAGGCAAATCCGCAAAGGATAGATTAGATGAACTAATTTATCAACATGGCTATTGTGTTGAAAGTGCTACTATTAATGCAATTCCAATTTATTATTTGGAACCAAATGTTCGTATCTATGTCCACGATGAAGATACGGGCTTAGACGGTGAATATATTGTAAGTAAAATTACTTTGCCATTAGCCTATAATGGAACAATGTCAATCACTGCAACTAAAGCCGCTGAATCTTTGTATTAAGGAGGTTGGATAAATGAAAAAAATTATGCAATTCAGATTTGAAGGTTTCCAAAATGCCAATAATTATCCAAACTTCGTAGACTATAATGCTGTTTTGACTGCGGGCAATATTTTTAATGATTATAAACTGATTTCCCAAATGGGAATTCAAGCGCCCGCAGGTCTAAAATTTTATTTGAACAATGGTGATTATCCAATCACAGTTGGCGAAACAGGAATTTATGAATTGGATTTGGAAAATATCGGTCGAATTAATGCAATTCGATTCGATAAAACAGATATCTCAACAATGTTCCCAGAAGATAATAAATTGAATAGATTGTTGATTGATATCATTTATGAAGGAGGAGCAACTGTATGAGTTTTTACGGTAACGTATTTTATGAATTAACAAATGCTTTTTCTTCTTTCATTATTAAAAATAGTGGTAAGGGTAAAAAAACTTTTATCACTCCAAGCGATTCTCCAGTAGAAGTAACTTCAGTCGGACTGGGCGGAAAATTTAATCTTGATACTGGTAATAAATGGCTTGGATTAAAAGGTGACTTTGACAATAAATCTTGTCATATTTATCACGCTGAGCGAGACACCACAGACCAATCAAATAGTGCATCTTCATTAACTAAGCAAGACACTGCGGTCACTGGCGCAATTGAGCTTTCTCCTGGTGATTACGTCAAAACAATTCAGTTCTTCTATGACAATGCAGGTCATGTGACTGGTACGACGCCTGTCTTTTATCGTTTACCCCAGAGTGAAACTGAAAAAGATATTGAATCTCTAAAGGATAGAATGGATACTATTGAAGCCGCAGATGAGGCGCAAGCAACGCAGTTAGAAGGATTTACTGACCAATTAAAAACAACAAATGATAATGTTGGTAATGCGGCGGAAAAAATTACTAAACTTGAGGGTATTGTGGGCAATAAATTTGATTTTACATTTGGCGATAAAACATTGGCTTCTGTAATGGGACCGACAGATGGTTTTAACACTAACTATGGTAGCAGTACAGTATCAGGTGTTTTTGAGTCACTATCTAGTAGAATTGGAGATAATACTCGAAGCATTGGTAATAACGACTTAGTTGTTAAAGTTGCAATTAAAAATTTATGTAGCGCATTAAATGCGGAGGGTATAAATGTAGATTATGATTCTCTTTGGACAGAAGAATAATCTATTTTATATATTAAATAGAATATAAAAGAAAGGGGAGAAATATATTGGCTAATTATGTAAAGTTTCTAAGAGGCACTCCAGCCGCTTATGAACGACTAGCATAGAAAAATAGTGACACTCTTTATTTTATTTATGAAGAAGACGAGTCTACAGGTGTCTTATATCTAGGCTCTAAGCTAATTGCTGGTTCTACTGGTGAAGGTAGCGTAGTGGGAGTTGAGTATTTATCTAAATTAAAAGATGTTTTGCTATCTGAGAATTTAGAAAATAATTCATTCTTAATTTATGATACAGATGCTGCTGCTTGGGTAAATAGACCAATTGAAGATTTGCTGTTTGTTGGTGCAACTAGCGCATCTTCTGGACTTGCCGGTATGGTACCCGCACCTGCCGCAAATCAATTAGATTTGTTCTTAAAGAGTGATGGTACTTGGGCTAAACCAAGTATTGACCATACTATTCTCACTTTAGAAAATACTGACCAATCTTCTCACGCAGATTTAATTATCGCAGCAACTGACGGATTAGACAGTATCTCTGGTGATATTGTTATTGTCAAAGATTTAATTGCCGATGGCAAGTGGCAGTATACTGCCTATGTATTTGATAATGATGAATGGCATGCAATGGATGGTAATTATAATGCAGAGAACGTTTATTTTGATGAAGATTTAATTACTACTAGTGCAGTCGGTAATATCACTTTAACTGACGGCCAAGCAACAATTGCGGCCGCCGGTAAAAATCTAAAGCAAGTATTTGAAACCATTTTCGTAAAAGAAGAAAATCCAACTAAGACTAATCCAAGTGTTACTTTAACATTTAGTAATGGTAAAGAATATGAAGTTGGTTCTCTTGTAAGACCCAATTATGTTGCTACTTTTAGTTCTGGTAAATATACATATGGACCAGCAACTGGAGTAACGGTATCTAGTTGGGAAGTAACTGATAGCGATGGTAATATTTTAACTACTGACAAAGGTAGTTTTGAAACAATTACCATTACAGATGATACCAATTATTCTATCACTGCTGTTGCAAATTATACAGATGGCGCTATTCCAGTTACAAATTTAGGCAATGAATATTCAGACGCTCAAATTTTAGCAGGTTCTGCTTCAGCTACAAAAGGTGGTTTAATCGGTTATAGAAATACTTTCTATGGTACTTTAGACAATAAAAATGAAATGACTTCTGCAACCATTAGAGGATTAACTCCAACCAATAAAGGTTTGAGCAATGGAAGCGCAATTAAGTGTCCTATCCCTGTAGGTGCTTATCGTGTTGTTTTTGCTTATCCTGCAGAATTAAATGATTTAAGTTCTGTTACAGACACCAACGGTCTTGGAGCAGAAATTTCATCTGGATTTACTAAGATTACTATTGATGTTGAGGGTAAAGACAAGTACGAGGCAAAATCTTATAAGGTTTATTATATTGATTATGCCGAAGCTAATGATGTGGAAAACTCTTATACATTTACAATCGGTAAGGAGGGTTAATGAATGGCGTTAGATTTTGGTAAATTAAATTTCAGCGTTAGCTTTAACCCTACTTCTGCGTTCCCTTTAGACGCACGAAGCTACTTTGAAAGCTATGCTGATGCAGTTGCCGCAGCCGCCAAGGCGGTTCCCGCAGGCAGTACTGATGCAGTTTACTATTATGGTCAAACTTTAGTAGTAGTTGAAAACAGTAAAGCTAGTTTCTATATTATCCAGCCTAATAATACATTAAGCGGTATTGAAGGTGCGAGCGGAGATAGCTCTATTACTGTTAATGAAAATTTATTTGAATATGATGCAGAAGGTAATTTAAGTCTTAAGGGCTTTGATACCGCTGCTCTTGGTAGCGTTTTTTCAGTTGGACCTGGTGGAACTTTAGTTTGGGCCAGTGTTTATACAAAAACTGAAACTGATGCTAAGATTGGTGAAGCAGTAGCCGCTGCCGCTCATCTAAAGAGAAAAATTGTTGAATCTAAAGATGATATTGATGTGAACACTGCAGACGCAGACCAATACATCTATATGGTACCTACTGGATTAACTGATGATTCTAATAAGTATTATGAATATATGGTACTTATTGTTACCGATTCTGAGGGTACTGAAACTCGCTTTGTTGAACAGGTTGGCTCTTGGGATGTAGATTTAAGTGGTTATGCTACTACCGCTCAGTTAATTGCTTTATAGCAAGAAGTAAATAAGAAAGTTGATGCTGTTGAAGGCTCTCGCTTAATGACTGAAGAAGAGGGTCAAAAGCTAGCATCACTTGAAGAAAGCTTAATTAAATCAGTTGATGGAACTTCTTTTGAAGTATCTGATGAAGGTAAATTAAGTCTTTTAGATATTCCCATTAGTAAAGTTACTAATTTAGATAATATTCTCAATAAAGGTCAAGCTTCTCCAGGCGGCTATTATTTAATTACTGCCGATGATAAAGAAAAGTTAAAGGCTTTAGTTATTAATGGCGAAGACGGTAGTTTAGAAATTTCTGGTACTGTTAGTGCAGAAAAAGTTCAAGGATTAGATACTTGGATTACTGAGCACTCTACTGGAGAAAACTATGTTGTTGGATTATCTGAGAATAATTTAACCGATGAAAGATTAGCTAAATTAGAAGCTGCTATTACTGAACAGTTTATTGAATCAGTAGATGAAGAATTTACTGTTGAAAATAAAAAATTGAGTTTAAATAGTATCGCTATTTCCAAAGTAACTAATTTAGATTCTATTTTAAATAATAAAGTTGAGTCAAGTCAATTTGTAGCTTTAGCTGCTCGAGTGACTGCCAACGAAGAAGATATTGCTTTGCTCCAAGAATATTTAACTTGGGGAGAGCTTACTTAATTAAAGGAGGATATATACAATGGCAATGTTAAACTTTAAATATGGTTTACATCAAAACCTGCCTGCTGCGATTACAAATGGTACTATTTATGTAACTTCTGACGAGCATGCGATGTATGTTGACCTTGCAAATGAACGCATTCGCATTAGTCAGATTGTTTCCTTGCCTACAATTACTGATTGGCAAGATTTAACTCCCCCATATTCTACTGAAGCTTTCTATTATGTTATTGAAGCTAATGCTTTATTGAAATATAATGGAACTGAATGGGTGCAGATTAATAGCACTAAGGCTTTACAGGATGAAATTGATGCTTTAGAAGTAAGAGTTAAAGCTATTGAAGATGCTAAATATGGTGATAAGATTACTTCTATCCAGGGAGATATTACTAATTTACAAGAAAAAGATGAAGCTCACAGTGAAGCCATTT
>JAEIGA010017922.1_pt1 | contig 10786 bp, 5 predicted proteins | sample 9270691 | NCBI WGS metagenome assembly JAEIGA01 (sample SAMN17057246, study PRJNA624740) | gut metagenome | biome: biome; isolation source: fecal sample | host: Bos grunniens | place: China: Xizang | collected 2019 | reverse complement strand
TGCACTCCACGAACAGTGCTGCTTCTCAAACATTCTTACATGTTTTTACTGCAAAAGTACCTATCGGTGTCACACTGCAATATGCTAATAACTCCGTTGGCACTGGTGCTGCATTTACCTGGGTGACAAGCAGAGGTGGTACTGGTGAATGGCAAACCTACGCATATACATTGCGTTGCGGAGCATCTGGTACATTTAGTAACTTTGGATATGTATATGCCAGCGGCGGTTCAGACCCTCTAACTTGGTATGTTGCGGATTCCAAAATGTACAACATCACGGAAACAAAGAATATTAACAGAGATTTATATATCGGATATGAGGGAATGGGAACAATCACTGCAAACTGGGGAGTCCAGGTCGGTAATGGCATAATGCCAGAATCATCGGCATCGACATTTTTGATTTCAGGTCCTGACTTCAACGATAGAATTCATAAGAACGCTGAGAGAATAGTATTTACTGATATCAAGGCACCTAAGGACAAAACTGTTATTGACCTTTCATTAGACCTTGATGGAGGAGTCGTCTCATGGTTTGATTCCTTTGATAACACATTCTATGTATCGTCACAAAGAGCTGGCGTTAAAATCAAAGCACATACTAGCTGCGCAAACATGTTTGCACACTGCGCGAATATTACAGAGATAGACTTTTCGAATCTGGATACATCTGGCGTAACGTCAATGTCGTCAATGTTCTTTGGATGTTCTGGTTTAGCTGAGTTGGATTTGTCAAGTTGGAACACTTCAAAGGTCACTGACATGTCATCTATGTTTGCTCGATGCACAAAGCTTTCAACATTGGATGTTGGACATTTTAAAACAGACTGCGTTGTTACAACTGCAGCTATGTTTGAAAGATGTTCAAAGCTGACAGAAATCAATGTTAAAAATTGGAACGTTGGCCTTGTTTCTTCCTTTACAAGTATGTTCTCTGGATGTTCTGGAGTCACAAAGCTTGAAGTCGACAATTGGAATATGGGAAGTGCTAGGGCAATAAACAGCATGTTCTCTGGATGTTCAAAACTCACATCTTTGAATGTTAATAAATGGAATGTATCAAAGGTAACTAACTTCGATGCAACATTCCAGTCGTGTTCTAAACTTACAACTATCGATGTGAGCAAGTGGAACACCTCGAGCGCAACGTCCATGTATGCTATGTTCAATGGATGCTCTGGCCTAACAAGCTTAGATGTAAGCGACTTTAACACAGCAAAGGTCACAAATGTCCGATACATGTTCGCTGGATGTTCAAAGTTAACGACCATTGATGTATCGAAATGGAGCGTATCAAAAGTTACCAATGCTGAGTATATGTTTAATGGATGCCAAAAGGTAACGACCTTAGACACATCGCTGTGGGTTGCAAATAGCTTGAACAATATCCGCTATATGTTTAACAACTGCTACGAATTGCAAAAGCTTGACCTGTCTGGCTTTAATACAAAGAATGCAACTTACCTAAACAATATGCTCGACGGATGCAGAAAACTTAAAGAACTCAAACTTGGAAGCAACTTTAAATTTGAAGGCAACGGCGTTTCAAGGTTGACATTACCAACACCAAATGCTACATACATTCCTGGAGCAACTGGAAAATGGTATAGCAAAACTACTGGAACAGCATATGCTCCAAGTGCGATACCAACACTAAGAGCGGACACATACGTTGCTGTGCCATAAAAAAATAAAACAACAGCCGCTTGGGGCTCAAAAGCCCTTGGCGGCTTTGCTTTTTTTCAAAAACTGCTATATTAGATGATGGCGGAAAAAACAATAACAAATCCGTCTAAATTAATCTTGAGAATATGTCGTAAAAAGTACGAGAAAGAGGACTTTTATGCTTGAAATTAAAAACATATGCAAGCAATATAAAACTGGCTCTTTTGTTCAAGAAGCGTTGAAAGATGTAAGCTTAAATCTCAGAGACAATGAATTCGTGTCTATTTTAGGACCTTCTGGTTCAGGTAAAACAACGTTGTTAAACATTATTGGCGGTCTTGACCAATATGATAGTGGTGACATTATCATTAATAATGTTTCAACGAAGAATTACAAAGACAGAGATTGGGACTCATACAGAGCGCACTCTGTGGGCTTCATTTTCCAAAGCTACAATTTGATTCCACATCAAACTTTGTTAAAGAACGTAGAGTTGGCGTTAACAATAAGCAATGTGCCTCAGGGGGAGAGACATGACAGAGCCTATGAAGCGCTTGTTAAAGTAGGTCTTAAAGACCATGTAAACAAAAAACCTAATCAATTGTCTGGTGGACAAATGCAACGTGTAGCAATTGCACGTGCGCTGGTCAATAATCCAAAAATCATTTTGGCTGATGAACCAACAGGTGCATTGGACTCAAAGACTTCCGTTCAGGTTATGGAACTCTTAAAAGAGGTAGCTAAGGATAGATTGGTTGTTATGGTTACACACAACCCTGAATTAGCAAAAGAGTATTCCAGTAGAATCGTCGAGTTAAGAGATGGCGTGTTAGTATCTGATAGCAAGCCATTCGAGCCAAAGAAAAAGAAGAACACTGCTGTCGAGAATAGAAACTTTGGCAAAGTAGGTATGTCTTTGTTCACATCTATGAAGTTGAGCTTTAACAATTTGCTCAGCAAGTTTAAGAGAACTTCTTTGGTCTCTGTTGCGGGTTCGATTGGTATTATTGGTATTGCTTTGATTATGGCAATTTCCAACGGTGCAAATGCTTATATACAGTCAATGGAAGAAAGTACCTTGGCTGAATACCCGTTGACCATCTCAAAGTCAACAATGGACATGAGCGCATTGATGGGTCTAGCATCTAGCATGTCTAGCACAGAAGATAATGGCAAAATCAACGAGCAGCAAATTATGACAAGCTTATTTGGTACGGTCCAAGAGAACAACTTATCTAAATTTAAACAATATTTAGAGAATGAAGTCCCGAATCTATTGGACTATGTAAATGCAGTTGAATATGGATATAGCATTACTCCATATATTTATTCAGTAAATGACGAATCTGTGAGACAGGTTTCACCAGATAAAATCATTGATTCATCTGGTTTAAATTCTATTGCATCGTTAGTGGCTGGACAAACAACTACATTCGCATCTTTACCATCTGACAAATCTATTTATGAAAATAAATATGATATTGTCGCAGGTAAATGGCCAACATCGCCATACGAATTGGTCGTAATTCTTGGACCTGGCGGAACATTGTCAGACTTAGCGTTGTATAACCTCGGTCTTAAAGATGCTACGAAGCTCGAAGATTTGCTCGCAGCAATGCAAGGCGGCGGTTCTAATGGCGTTGATTTGGGAGAACCAGGTTCGTGGGAATATACAGAGGTGCTTGGTAAAGAATTTACATTAGTAAGTTCAGCATCAATGTACACTTTTGATGAGCAGTCTGGTTGTTGGGTAAAAATCACAGAGCCTGATTCTATTGAAGAAATGGCAAAGAATGGAGATAAACTAACAATTGTGGGTGTTGCAAAGCCAAATGCGGAAAATACAACTCCGACAATGACGCCTGCAATGTATTATCCATATGAGTTAATTTATGAATTAATTAATAAAGCAAACGAGAGCGAAATTGTTAAACAACAGCTTGCCAACATGGAAGTAAATGTATTTACAGGCAAGCGATTCGATGAAGAGTCCAATGATTTTGATATTTCGAAATTGTTTAACTTCGACCAAAGTGTTTTTGATGAAATGTTCGCCTTCGACCCCAACGACTTCGATATGGACACTTCTGGTTTTGATTCAATCAATATCGGCAATTTCAACATTGCAGACTATATTGATATCAAAGAGCTTGCTGGTGCAATGGGCGAAAGCACAGAAGGAACAATTGAGAAATTGTTTGAGGGTGTGAAGACTGATATCTCACAAGAGAAATTACAGTTGTTGTTTGAAGACCTATATAAGGATTTCTTAGATGCAAACAATAACGACCCATCAATGAATATTGAGAATCTGGGTCCAGCGATTGGTGAATTCTTGGAAACCGATGAGGCTATGAATGTAATTCAGAATACTATTCAGAAGCATTTAGAGAATAGTAAAGATGTGATTTTCTCATCTTCTGAATTTACGTCTCAGGCTTCAAAATTGGTCACATCTTATATTGCTTATGCTGAGGCCAATGGACTTGATGTTGCCGACTCTGCAAATGTTGAAGCTTACATCCAAACAGCAGAGGCCCAACAAATCATAAATGCTATGGCGGAGGCTGCCGCAAACGCCATCAAGTCGGCTTTGGCATCCAGCTCTGTTACAACAGACATGATTCAAGGGTTAGATGATGCTTATAAAGCATGGGCCAAAGAAAACAATAAGCCAGTCTCTGACGAGATTGCAAAGGCTTTCGCCGAGTATTTATCAACCGATAGAGCATTCAAAATCATGAAGAATTATGCGGCGATTATGATTGACCTCGAAACATTGGAGTCGAACTTCGATGCTATATCTAAGGATATTGGCGATTCGATTTCTACACTGGTAGGCTCTCAATTGCAATCTGCGGTTAGCGATTTGGCATCCAGATTGGCTTGGCAAATTGAGTCAGCTGTAAAAACAGCAATGACTAGTTATATGGATGAGTTGAAGAGTAGTATCGATTTCACGCCTGAATCTTTGATGGCTATTGTTGATGCGAATTTGTCTATGGAAAACATGAAGACAATCTTGACAAATATGCTCTCAGGTGGTAGCCAAACCGCAAGCGGTAACTTAAAGACTCTAGGCTACGCCGAAATTAACAACCCAGACTCAATCACATTTTATCCAAAAGATTTTGAAACAAAAGCAGAAGTAATCAATATCTTGGATGGATATAACGAGTTGGTCAAAGACCAAAACGATGGGAAAGATAAGATTACGTATTCAGATACCGTCGGCTCGTTGATGTCTTCCGTTACCAACATTATCGATATTATCGGTTATGTTTTGATTGCATTCGTGTCTGTTTCTCTTGTTGTTTCTTCCATCATGATTGGTGTTATTACGTATATAAGTGTTTTGGAGAGAAGAAAAGAGATTGGTATTCTGCGTGCGATGGGCGCTTCGAAGAGAAATATCACACACGTGTTCAATTGCGAAACGATTATCACTGGTTTCTTAGCTGGTTTGATTGGTGTTGTATTCACATGGTTGGTATTAATTCCAACAAATGTTATTGTTCAGCATTTAACTGGCGAACCAAATCTGGAAGGCTTCTTGCCGCTCTCAACAGCGATAATCTTAGTTGTGTTGAGTATGACTCTTACCACAATCGGTGGTCTAATCCCATCTAAGAGCGCTGCAAAGCAAGACCCTGTTATTGCTTTACGAGCTGAATAAGAAATTAACCCCTGGTCTATGACCAGGGGTTTTCTTATTGATTAACTTTTTGACCAAGTTCTCTTGCTAAACAAAATCAGAACTGGTAAAATTTCAAGTCTACCAACCATCATAGCAAACGTAAGAACAATCTTAGATAACATACTATATCCTGCGAAGCTAGCATAACAGCTGACAGCTTCAAATCCAGGACCAATATTACACAAGCAAGCAATAGTTGCTGTAAAATTTGAATAGAAGCCATGTTGAACTTCATATGTGCCAGCATCTGAAACGATTGTTGTAATAGTTCCGTTGATGGGGTCGAATGATAATACTAACAATGTAATCAAAACAATAAACAGATACATTGTGAAGTATGCAAAAACATCGTTAATGATTCTTGGCTCTAGTGTTTTACCTTCGAACTTAGCTTTCGGAACGTATCTAGGATTAATCATCTTACGCACGTTGATATATGTTCCTTTAAAGGCGATGACGCTTCTTGACAATTTTGTGCCACCAGCAGTAGAACCAGCCATACCACCAGTAAACATCATCATAAGCAGAACCATTTGCGCCAACATTGGCCAAACATTAAAGTCCGTTGTGCTAAATCCAGCTGTGGACACAAGCGTTGCAACTTGGAATAGAGAGTGTCTAAATGCTTCTTCGGTAGTGTACGACTGAGGAATCTCCCAGAATCCACTCACTAAACTAAAGAATACTAGTCCAACAGCAACAGCGACCATAACTACATAAGTGCGAAGTTCTTCGCTTTTTAGAACGCTCTTTACCTGACCAATAAGAATCAGATAGTATAAACTAAAATTAACGCTGAAGAACAATAGAGATATGGCAACAACATACTGAGAGAATGGGTGATACAATTCGATGCTACCAGGAATCAAGCCAAAGCCACCAGTACCAGCACAACCACAGGCTGTTAAGATACTAAGAAAAGCGTGGTCGCTCTCGTAACCAGGAATAGGAGCATCACACATTAAAATGATTGCCACAAGCACAGTCATACCAAGATAAATCATATACAGGATGCGAGTTGTGACTTTCATTTTAGACACCAGTTTGCCGACCTGAGGGCCTGGGCTCTCTGCTCTCAGTAGATGCATTGCAGAACCGTCGTTACTTTCTGGAATAAAAATCAACACAAACACTAGAACGCCCATACCGCCAATCCAATGGGAGAAGCTGCGCCAAAATAGGGAAGAGTGGGCTAATACAGTAACATCTGTCAAAATGCTAGAACCAGTCGTTGTAAAACCAGACATGATTTCAAACAGAGCATCAACATAGTTTGGAATGTCGCCATTAATAACAAATGGAATTGCGCCAAAAACTGCCATAACAACCCAAACCAAAGTCGTCAAAGCAAAACCTTCTTTTTGATATAGATTATTACGCTTTGGTTTTGGAATTTGAAGGAGGGCGCCAATTCCCGCCAACAAAACAATTGGTATAACAAAACTGAGAATGTGTCTCAAGTCCTCTTTGTAGATAAAACTGACAGCTAGCGGGAAACACATCAAGATTCCTTCAAGAAACATGATTTTTCCCAAAATCTGTCCCAATTTTCTATAGTTCATCCCCGCACCTCTTATTCAAAGATGTCGCTCAGGTCATCGAAGTCAGTGTGTGTGGTGACCACAACAACGCTATCGCCCAATTCAATTGCGGTATTACCATTAGGAATAACAACACGATTGTTTTTAATAATTGCCGCGACCAAACAATCCTTCTTAATTGTCAGTTCCTTCAAAGGCTTTCCGTAGAATTTTTCATGTTTTTTAGCGATGAATTCCAGCGCCTCTACCTTGCCATGAACAAGTCGATATAGAGCTTGGACATTACTGCCCTTGGAGTTTTCCAGGGCTCTAATGTAACTTGCGATATTATCAGTAACGACATCTTTGGAAGAAACATTATTCTCAATTCCAAGAGCATTGACCATATCCCACAGGTCGTCGTTTTGGACTTGTGTGATAGTCTTTTTAACACCCTTAGAATTTGCAAACATGGAGATAATCAGGTTGTCTTCATCATCTCCCGTAAGCGCGGCAAAAACATCCATATCTTCAATGCCTTCTTCAATCAAAACATCGTGCCTCAAACCAGAACCATGAACGATTGTAACTTTTGGTAGTTTTTCTGCCAAATCATCGGCAATATCAAAGTTTTCCTCAACAAGTTTTACTTTGTATTTCTTCTGAGACAACTGATTTGCCAAGTAATAAGCAATTTGGCTGCCACCAACAATCATAATATTGCGCAATGGAGTCTTGACAATGTTTGCCTCTGCCAAGAAATCACGCAAGTCTTTCGAATTTGCAGTAAAGCAAATCTTATCCCCAGTCTCGATGGTGAATCGTCCATTTGGGATAATAACATTTTCGCCTCTTTGTACTGCGCAAATCAAAATCTTTGTCTGAAATGTTTGTCCTATTGAAATTAAGTTTTTACCAACAAGAGTGCTATCTGCACCAACAGCAACCTGAGCCAACAAGACTTTGCCGTTCGAAAAACGCTCCAAATCAACAACAGCAGGAAGGCTGATTAGGTTAAAGATTTCGTTAGCGGTATCCTGTTCTGGATTGACGACCATCGAAATGCCAAGTTCTTCCTTCATAATACCAATTTGCTGCTTATACTCTGGATTTCGCACACGAGCAATTGTATTTTTTACACCCAGTTTTTTTGCGACTAAACAAGCAAAAATATTCATCTCGTCGCTTTGAGTAAGCATAATCGCGACATCAGCGCTCTTCATTCCAGCCTCTGTCTGGATATCAATGGATGCGCCGTTACCAACGACACCTTGTACATCATATTTTTCAATTAAACTTTCAACAAGTGCCTTGTCCTCATCAACAACGGTAATATGATGACCGTCTTTTGATAAAATCCGCAAGACATCTCCACCAATAGTACCCAATCCAACAATAACAATTTTCATCTATTTCCACCTCAATTATTGGTTAATACTTTCACAATATCATTGTAGCAAAGTATATAAGATTTGTAGGGGCGCCAATTGTAAAAACATGGATTTGCCCTGACATAAGCCCAAAATCTGCTATAATACTATTGTGATTTTGTCACATTGAAACACTAATAGAAGGGTATTTGATATATGAGTTTAAATAATTACGATGTGGTCATTGTTGGTGGTGGCGCGGGCGGTCTATTTTCCGCATATGAGTTTACAAAAGTAGCACCCCACCTCAAGGTCTGCATTTTGGAAAAGGGCAACCGATTGGAAAAGCGCAAGTGCCCTATCGATGGAAATAAGATTAAGACATGTATTAAATGTAAAGATTGTTCGATTACCACTGGCATAGGTGGAGCTGGCGCATTCTCAGATGGTAAATACAATATTACCAATGACTTCGGTGGAACATTCTACGAATATGTTGGTAGAGAAAAGGCAATCGAGTTGATGAAATATGTTGATACCATTAACATGAGTATGGGTGGAGAGGGGACTAAGATGTATCCTTCGGCAAGCAGTGAACTGAAGCGTAAGGCTTTGCAACATGACTTACACCTGCTCGATGCCAATATCCGCCACCTTGGCACAGAAAAGAACTATTTCATCATTCAAAACATGGTCGAGTATCTTGAACAGCACATTGATATTTTCTACAATCAGCAAGTTACAGACGTGACCAAGCAAGACGGCTTGTGGGTGGTACATACTGAGGACCAGTATATTATCGCAAAGAATGTCATTATTGCTACTGGACGTAGTGGTTCAAAGTGGACATCTGAACTTTGCAAGAGTCTTGGAATTCTTGGAAAAAATAATCGAGTAGACATTGGTATTCGATTTGAGTGTCCTGCTGAGGTTTGGGCTCCTATGACTGATGCGGTCTATGAGAGTAAGATTATGTATCGCAGCCCTCGTACTGGATGCGTATGTAGAACTTTCTGCATGAATCCGAAGGGCGAGGTCGTTTCGGAAAACACGAATGGTATCGTTACTGTTAATGGTCATAGTTACGAAGACCCTTCTCTACAGACTGAAAACACCAATTTCGCATTGCTTGTAACACATCACTTCACTGAACCTTTTGAAGATAGCAACGCTTATGGTGAATCTGTCGCAGGTTTGGTGAATATGTTAGCTGGCGGAGTTATGGTTCAGAGATTTGGCGACCTTGTAGCAAACAAGAGGACAAATACTCACAGACTGGAAAAGTCTTTTACAAGACCCACTCTGTCTGCGACTCCTGGCAATCTGGCGCTTGGTATCCCTAAGATTACTTTGGATACTATCATTGATATGATTTATGCTTTGGACAAGTTGGTTCCTGGCACAGCAAACTATGATAATTTGCTTTACGGCGCAGAAGTAAAGTTCTACAATTCTGTTGTTAATGTAAGTAACGAACTTGAAAGTGCAGAAAAGGGCTTATTCTTTATCGGAGATTGCTCTGGCTCAACACATTCTCTTAGTCAAGCATCTGCAGAAGGTGTATATGTTAGCCGAGTAATCGCAGAAAGAACTGCAGATAATCAATGAAATTTATCATCTGCTATAACAATTCGAAGTGGAATTAAATACTTCGTCCCTGAATAGTAAGTTAAAAGTTAAAGGGGTCGATTCCGACCCCTTTAGTCATATGTTGAAAGGAAGATGGTATGGAAAAGCGTGTCACGGACCCATTCACTCATCGAGAGAATGTTAAAAAAAGATTGGTAGATGAGTATAAGAAGTATGGCAAATTAATTATTGCATATGACTTTGATTACACAGTTCATAATTATAGAGAAGAAGATACTTATGTGTACGATGTTGTTATGGATTTGTTGAGAGAGTGGAAACCTTATGCTAAACTTGTTGTATTCTCCGCATCTCCTGAATCAAGATTTGATTACATCAAAGAGTATTTGAACAAACATAATGTTCCTTTTGATGCAATCAACGAAGATATCATTACAAGACCTTATGAAACGAGAAAAATCTATTATAATGTTTTCCTAGATGACCGAGCAGGTCTTGGTGAAGTTGTTCAGATTTTAACAGAGATTTTGCATGATATTAAAGAAAACAAAATATAACGAGGTAAAGACATGAAGAAACTAATTGCTTTAGGTTTAGCAGCGATTATGGGATTATCTCTCGTCGCTTGTTCGTCAACCGCGACTACAAAACAGTCATCAAAAAGTGTTGCAGACACTATTATTGAAGCATCGGCGAAAATCGTGACATCAGCAGAAGATGTGGCTGATATTGGATTCATACCAAGCCCGTCTCCATATGATACTCCAACTCCTATCGGCCAAGATTCTGTGTTTGTGCCGACTGGACACGGCTCAGAAAGACAAAACCTGTTGAATTATGGCCGTAGAGAGTTTGGTATTAAATACATTGAAACGGGATGGACCCATACATCCAATGCGAATATAGATATTTGGGTTTATGATAAAAATGAAGATATCGTAT
>JAEIGA010017921.1_pt1 | contig 10786 bp, 15 predicted proteins | sample 9270691 | NCBI WGS metagenome assembly JAEIGA01 (sample SAMN17057246, study PRJNA624740) | gut metagenome | biome: biome; isolation source: fecal sample | host: Bos grunniens | place: China: Xizang | collected 2019 | reverse complement strand
TCGTCGGGCAGTGATGGCAATAGTCGTCTCCAGCCCTGAGTGCAACACCTCCGTAAACTCCGGTGAGCACTCAGGGCTTACGTCTCCGTTTGCCATCACAGCCCTCCTCACCAAAAGCGGTGTCCTGCACCCTGTTCGTAATCTCACAGGGAGCAGGGCTTTTTTGTCGGCTAGCGCATTGATGCAGGGAAACACATTTCCCCTGCACCTCTTTAAAGTTACCCCATGCGGCACGTATCCAACTGCGGCATGGTGTCTCTGCCCCTAGCACTTCCTCGGTGTCTGCTCGTTGCCTTGTGTCTGCCCAGGCGACACCCTCTCTGCGTTCGGGTGTCGCTTGGGCAGACACCACCGTGTCGTCGTCGTTCCTCCTCCTCCACGGTACGGCAACGGCAGACACCATCGTCGTGCGGTGCAGTGATCACCATGCCGAATCCACATGCAGCACCAAAGAACAACGACGCACAAGACTCGCTCGGGGGCTTCGCCCCCTCGCTCGTCTCCCTCACTCGCTATCGCTCGTTCGGTCGGGTCGTCGGGCAGTGATGGGGGACTAACAGTCGCCATCAAGCACCGTTCCCCTCCCGTTGGTCGGGGTCGTCGCTTGTTGGCTCCTTTGCCCCCATCACAGCCCTCCTCCCAAAAAGCGGTGTCCTGCACCCTGTTCGCAAGCTCTCAGGGAGCAGGGCTTATTTGTGCTCGGGGGCTTCGCCCCCTCGCTCGGTTCTGCTCTCTTTCGTCAGCTGTAGAGGCATTGTTCGGTTCTGCTAACGATGTGCGCCCTCACTCAGGGGGGCGGGTCCCTCCCTTGCCCCCGTCGTTCGGGCGCGGGCTATCGCGTTCCCCATGCGGATTGCCCGTTGGATGGGTGACGCTTCGTTATAGTGGGCTTACTAATATGTTCTGCTGCTGAAAATTCCCTCCCTGGCTACATCAGCCCACCACCGTCCATTATCTGTAGTGGGCTTAATAGCGTCTAAAGCCGCTGCACGGTCGGCAGTCGCCTTTCGTGCGCCCCCTTGCGCGGCCTTTGGGGGCCCCCCGTTCCCCAAGCGGCCTGCAAGGGGGCAAGCCCCCCTACGGGGGGACAGCGGTCGCCCTTACGGGCGGCTTTTTTATTCGGTCGGGCGCGTGGGTCTTCGGGCTTCGCCCTCTTCCCCAGTCGCTCCGCGCCCCTCGGGGGCTCCCCTTTGGTCGCCCCCGTTTGGCGCGTCGCTCCTCCGCGTCGGCTCCTACGTCGCCGCCGCCGCGCCCTTCCCTCCGCCTCCCTCCGGTCAGCGTGGACGCTTTCCAAGTTGCGCCCACGCTTCCCGTCGGGAGGCAAAAAGCCGCCCAAGGGCACCTTTTTTTTCGGCTCCGCATGAATTGCGATTTCGGGCGAATATTCGAAAGCTTCGAATCCTCTTATTCGAACTTTCGCATTTCGCCCTCGATCGAGTCCGATAGCACCCATTTTTAGTTCGGGGGGCTGCCGCCCCCCAAACCCCCTGCCTACACCCACCCACCACCCAAGTGCAGTTATATTTTCTGAAATGCAGTTAAACATTGTTAATCGTAATTTCATGATACGAGATTTTTTCTTTAACACTTCTGTGAAGATGTGTTAACGTCAAGTGTTAACGAAGTGTTAACAAACACCCAACTCCTTAACAATTCCGCCTTTCCTCTGACTAGGGTCTGACGTAACTCTGACTATTGTCTGACTCGCAGAATTTTTGTAGCTTTGCGGACGTTAAGGAACGTTCTCTTGAGTCCTGACCCGAAATGTCGACGGTATCGACTATCACTAAAACCATATAAAATAATGAAGATTCGTGGTTATTTGAAAGGCAAGGGCAAGTTAGGTAACATCGTCCTGTCTACAGTTGCAGGCGAGACCATCGCCCGAGATTACAATCCTGAGGTTGCTAACCCCAACACTGCTGCCCAGGTAGAACAGCGTGCTAAGTTCAAGTTGATGTCTCAGCTTGGCAGCGTTTTGGCTCCTGTTATTGCCATCCCCAAAGATGGTTTGAAGTCTAAGCGTAATCTGTTCGTGAAGGACAACTTCGCTCTGGCTGCTTTCTCAGAGGATACCGCTAGCGTCAATCTGAATCAGATTCAGTTGACCAAGTCGAACAAGGTGTTCGCAGGTATCGAGGTAACTCGTGGTGCAGCTGACGCCATCACAGCACAGTTGCAGGCTGATAGTTCAGCTTCTGTTAGCAAGGTGGTTTACATCATGCTGAAGAAAGAGGCTGACGGTTCACTGATGCTCGTAGGACAGGCTGTTGCTACTGAGGCAGGCGCACAGGGTAAGTTCCCTGCATCTCTCCCAGCTACCGCAGGCGAAATCGTAGTTTACGGTTACACCCTGTCAGAGGCTACCGCTAAGGCTACCGCTACGTTTGCTAACCTCAAGGCTCTGACAGCTGAAACCGTAGCCAAGGTTATCGCTAACCGTGAACTCAGCGCAGGCGACCTGAGCACGTCTAAGACGGCTGGTTGTACGATGGGCGAGAACGAGAGCGAGTCGGAGAGCGAGTGGGTTATTTCCTAATCTAAAATCTCTGAGTTATGAAAGTACGTGGATATCTGAAAGGTTCGGGTAAGTTGGGCAACATCGTTTGTTCAACGGTTGCAGGCGAAACCATCGCTCGTGACTATAACCCAGAGGTAGCCAATCCGAACACGGAGTCGCAGGTGGCACAGCGTGCAAAGTTCAAGTTGATGTCACAGCTGAGTTCTGTGATGGCTCCTGTCATTGCCATCCCCAAGGTCAAATCGCAGTCGTCTCGTAACCTGTTCGTGAAGAAGAATATGCCTGCTGTCATCTTCGACGATGTAGAGGCCTCTATCAATCTGAACAGGGTACAGTTGACGAATAGCAACAATGCCCTTGGAACCGTTGGTTGTGACCGTTCAAGCCATACGACTTGTGTCTGTGGTTATTACGGTCAAGACCCTATCGGCATGAAAGGAATGGTTTACTGCATCTTCACAAAGGATGCAGCAGGTAACCTTTCATTGTTCGACTCTGCTGTTGTAACCGAAAATGACCCTACAGGTGGTTGGCGTGCGAATCTGAAGTATACCGACGCTGAGATTGTTGTGTATGGTTACGCTCTCGTTGGCTCAGAAGAGTCGATGACTGCTGCCTTCGGCAACATGCAGGCTGTCACTGCTGAGGAAGTCGCCAAGGTGATCACCTCGACAGGTGCCAAGGATGGTGCATTGCGTCCTACGAGAACCAAGGGTTTCACGATGCCTGTGGGTACAGATGACGGTGAGTCTGACGATGATGATGGCAAGGTACGCTTGTCAATCACCATCACTGGTCAGGGTTCTGCTACGGGTGCAGGTCGCTACGAACCTAACACGTCCGTTACTTGCGTGGCTACTCCTGCAAGTGGTATGGAGTTCAAGGGTTGGTATCGTGGTGGCAACCTCGTTAGTTCTTCGGCAAGCTATCAGTTGACCGTTGTCGCTGATACGACACTGGAGGCTCGTTTCGGTGCTCCTACTCCTCACCATACCGTCAGCGCATCCGTTAGCCCGAACGGTAGTGGTTCCGTTAGTGGCACAGGTAGTTACGAAGAGGGCAGCAACTGCACCGTCGTAGCTACAGCAGCCGCAGGCTACCAGTTCAAGGAGTGGCAGAAGAACGGGGCACAGGTAAGCACTAGTGCATCTTACACGTTCGCAGTCAATGAGGACGTTGCTCTGGTGGCTGTGTTCGAGCAGGTAACGGCTCAGTTCAGCAACGTCACATTGGACGGTCAGCCTTGGACTGAAAACATGGAGGGCTCATATAGTGCAAGAATCGCAGGTAACTACGAGGGTGCAGCTACCAAGGTGATTGTTGTCAAGAGCAGTGAATCACACACCGAGGGGCAGACCTTTACACCTCAGGCAACTGAGATTAGTAATCAGTCAGCCGACATTACAGGTGGTGCGTTCAGTATTCCTCAGTTCAATTTGGCTGAGTATTCATCGAACTATCTGTTGGCTTGCACCGTGAGTGGTAGTGACTGGACTATCGAAAAGGTATATCCATATACCGTTGATGGCCCTATCGGTTAATAAACTCTATCAACAGGGTGGGCACTAATCGGGTGCCCTCCCTGTTCTTTTTTCTCTCTCAAAAGCAATGAAGAAAATAGCTTTTTGGATTCAGCACATGTGCGCAGTAACTTTGATAGTCACTTCCATTATATTGGCATTCTATCAGGTCATCCACATTCGGGACATATCAGGTGGAGTGTTAATGTATGTCGCACAGGCTTTTTTACTCGCAGGTTCAATTTTCGGACTCGACTATTACGTACAGAAACTCACAAAGATAATCAATGACAGCAAGGGGAATCCGCAACAATAACCCGTTGAACATACGACACAATCGTAACAACAGGTGGCAAGGCACATACGAGCAACAAACAGACCCTGAGTTTGTGCAATTCGCTACGATGCAGTTTGGAATCAGGGCAGGTTTTGTCATCATCCGGAACTACATCAAGGCAGGACATAAAGATGTCGCATCCATCATCTCTCGTTGGGCACCATCCAACGAGAACAACACAGAGGCATATATCCGTCATGTCTGTGAGATGGCAAACCTCTCACCATTTCAGGAACTCCGTTTTGACGACAAACCCACCATGGTAAGACTTGTCGACGCTATGATTCGGGTGGAGTGTGGCAAACCTGTTGCACAGTTAGATATTGAAAAAGGCTATGCGATGGTATAAGGTGCTTTCGTTCGTCATCGTGATGATGATCAGTGCTGATGTTTCAGCACAGAACCTCATCACGCTTTCTGACTCACTGTCGACATTGACGTATTCCCAGGTAAATCGTTGCCCCGTGATTGTTTCCTGGCTAATTCGCTCCCACGATCTGCAAGGCAGCGTGGGCCGCTCATCTTCTCGGTTCACCATCGATGACCGTCTACCTTCCCCCCAGGTGACACATGATGACTACAACCGTTCGGGGTACGACAGAGGTCACATGGTACCATCAGAGGATAAGCAGGCAGCTTCCTCTATCAACCGCATGACGTTCAGAACTTCAAATGTTGCGCCACAGTTACCCTCTTTAAATCGGGGTCAATGGAAGCACACGGAGAATGTATGTCGTCAGTTGGCTCTACGTCACGACTCGGTTAGGGTAGTGGTTCATGCTCTCTTCACACCACACTGGGTTCACCATATCGGGGCTCATGCTATCAGGGTTCCCGACCATTTCCGCAAGGTGGTCAGTAAAGCCGCCAACGATTCAGTCATTTACATTTGGGATATTTGCAACCATGATTAAGTTATCAGCAGCTAAACTACTATGTGCGTATTACATTGCATTGATCCTGATGTCATGCAGCAGCACAAAGCAGCTACAGACTCAGGCCACTAACGAAGTATTACAATCTCGGAGCGGCCACATCGAGGATGTAATACATACTTCAGGACTTCAAGAGTTTTGGATAGTTCCCACTGAACGGAACGGGGTAATGGTCAACGACACGATACGCCATCAGATAGATATTAACGATACAATACACCATCGTATCAACGTCACCGATACGGTGCATCATCAGGTCTTAGCAGAACAGACCAAAGGCAAAGTACCACAGAAACAAAAAGGACTGGCAGATGTCCTCAGGACAGATACCCAAGAACAGGAAGCTACTAGCGTGTGGCTCTTCATCTCCGTAGGGTTTAATGTGTTATTCATTTTAGTTATAATCATAGTAATTTCGTTGAGTAAAAATCGATTACACACAATTTCTTGAATTTTTCGTATCGGTCTATTTTGGGTGATGTACTAAGGTCATTTGTACGAGGACGGCAGCTGTGATGGCTCCTGTCCTCTTTTTTGTTGGTTGTGTACCCATCTCATCGATAGGCAGTACCCATCGTCACTACATGAACCGTCCATATTCGTTATTGCCTATCGATTCGATGGGTTGCGATGATAGGTAAGCAGCTTGGTTGGGGTGCAACTTCTCATCCCATAAAGTTCTTGTTCCTGGTTAGGTGGCTGTCGCCACCATCAGGCACCGGCTAGATTTGGCGATATCGAGTTTTTGTAGTATCTTTGTCGGCGGTCTGCAATTTAGACCGAATCTAAATAGAGGGGTGCGACCTTATTTAGACGGATTCTACTAGGATATTCCAAAAATTAGTCGTATCTTTGCAGAGCAATGAGGATAAGGGCAACGCTGAGGAGCGACCCCCAACGTAGTTGCAGTGGTTCGGCTATCGCTGATTCATGGGCACGGGGATTCCTCGTTGCCCATTTTTTATTTATCATAACAACCTCGGGATTCACGAGAATACGTATTAAGATAAGTTGACCACTTTACGAAAAATTCCTCAATAGTCGAACCAAAATTAATTATGAGTTATGAAAAGAGTTTATGTTACGGAGACTGGTTTCTTTAATGAGGTCGGCCGTTTTTATGGTACTGGTGTTATCGGTGTAGATGACAATCCTAAGTTAGCAGTGGGATATCCAATACGACAGGGTTATTATCGTCATGAGGTTATTTTAGATGATTTGGGGTTTATTGTCATCTATAAGTCATCGTTTTCTGATAGGGGTTATCGTGTTACTCGTTGCGATTTATAATAATGATTATGACACACAGATATCTTTTCGCATACGCTCCTGATGGTCTGACAGAGAGGACGAAGTTCTACTTCATCTTCCTGTCAGACTCAGGTCGTGATAAGGAGTTAGTTGACCGTTTGGCTGCTTATTCCCAGGTTAATACTCACTTTTTGTTCGTCCGGTACTCTTCCTGTTGGCAAGAGTTCCTTTCTAGATTCTTCGATGGTTCATCTCTTAACTTGGTGTGGTCATCGTCGTACTCTCGTGTTACTACCCTGTCACCTGTTTTCTTTCGGAGATGGGCCAAGGGGGTAGTTCAGATTCCAAATATTCCGAATATTAATCTAAATTATTTACCATCATGAATGAAGAGAACATGAAAAACTACTCCATTAGATTGGGTAGTGAAGAAATCAAACGGTTAGATGTGCTTTCGGATTGGCACTATTATTGGAAGCGTTCAGGTATCATCAGGGGAATCATCCTTGCAGTGTTCAGGGTGCTTCCTGATATCCAACTCTACGACCTCATCCGATTTGGTTATGGTGCAACAAATGTCGAGGTCACCATCACGATCAATAGAAAATAAAGATATCTTAAACTTACTCAAGTATGTATTACAAAGCGTTAGCCAACCAAACCACGAGAAAACCTAAAGCCACAAGAGGTGGCATAAAAGGGTATGTTAGGCGTTTCAATGACCAAGTTATTGTATCGCTATTCATCGGGATGACAGCCATATTACTTTGGCTGTTCCTCCTGTTTCTTCCTGAGATTATAATTGCCATTTGGCAGAGTTATTCATTTATTCATCAAACTATTTTTAATTATGTTTAAAGCTAATGTAATTGGCAACCTTGGTGCAGACGCACAGGTTAAGGAGTCTAACGGCTCCAAGTTCGTAACTTTCAGAGTCGCTCATACTGAGTCGTACACAGACCAGTCGGGGCAGAAACATGAGTCAACTACGTGGATTGATTGCATCATGAGTAATGCAGAGTCCAAGGTGGTTCCCTACCTCAAAAAGGGGGTTAAGGTGTATGTATCAGGTAACTGCTCACTCAGGGTCTTTTCATCGGCTAAGTACAGGCAGATGATGGCAGGTGCACAGGTCAACGTTCAGAGTGTAGAGTTACTAGGTGGTTCCACTGATGAGGTGCCACGTCAGCTAGTCGATGCGAACGGTGTTATCCACCAAATCGGTAAGTACTACTTCGCAGATGTTAAGGGTGTAACCCTGTACAGCATGTCGGGTCAAGAGTTTGACGTAGACAGAAAAGGTTGGGTTACTCCACGTCAGGAACAGCCACAGGAGGGGGCACAGGATGGTCAGCAGTAATGCAATTGCCAACCAAATAATCATCATCAGGGAGAGAGGACGGAAACACGTCCTCTCCCTCATGACTGAGGGGTGGATAGTCGACCACATTAGTAATGTTCCTGATGGGTGCTCTTGGCTGCTGCATCATGAGAGGTCACAGAAACGGGCTGAGGTGCTCGTTTCTTGGGCTCTTGGGCAACATACCAAGGCAGAGGGAATAAAGCCCGTGTGCGGCTACATAGCTATAAACGGGGTAATCAAGACGACAATTCCACTATGATTTTTTTTGGATTTTGCGTAAATTTTGAGTTAAACAATGGGTTCCAATCGCTTAAAAAAAGGTTCACGGTGTTGTAACATCGACTGGCTACAGGTTTACCTCGAAGAAGATTTAACGTACTTCCCCATGAACGCAGAGTTTTTTGAACGTGCAGGGTGGGAGGTAAGACGTCGTGAGTATTCGACACCCATCTATAACGAGGTCTTTGAACTGCGAGATAAACAGGGTCACCCGTTGTTTGAGATATGTCGAAACCCACGACAGACGAACTCTAAGAACAAAGTGGATTTGCCATACTATGCGTGCCACCTTCGATTATCGAACCGTACTTGTTACTTTGATAACCCTGTGATACTGCTTCGTGATTTCCTGATTACTTACAGGTACACGTTTTGTTCAATTACGAGAATAGACGTATGCTTGGACTTCATCAAGTTTGATTCAGGAATAGACCCCCGTGATTTTATTCGTAGATACATGGCTCACACGTATGCGAAAATCAATCAGGGACGGTTAAACTCATATGCAGCAGACGAATGGCATGGCAGAGTATGGGAGTCGTTGGCATGGGGTTCACCATCATCAGTTGTCAAGACGAAGATATACAACAAAACAAAGGAACTGGAGGATGAGGGTGATAAACCATACATAAGACAGGCATGGTTACAATGTGGATTGATTGACGACTTCAAAAACAACACCAAGAAAAAGTCGGATGGTACCGTTTTCAAACCAACGATTTGGCGGTTAGAGTTCTCAATCAAGGCAGGTGGGACGAAAGTGTTCAAGATGGTCGATGAATCAGGACGCAAGAAAATCGATAGAATCATGGAACATACGCTACAGACGTGGGATGGTCGGGAACGGTGCTTCTACATGTTCGCTTGCTTGACTCAGTGTTACTTTCGATTCAAAGTGTATGAACCAAACCAAAGAAAAGACCGATGCAAAGACGTAGCACTGTTCAGGTTCAACGATATTGGTGCTTTACAGTATAAGATAGGCAGACCACTTTCGGAACGGCGTACGGGGCTTAATTTGACTCGATTGAAGATGCAGCTGATGAGATTTGCAGATGAAACATACAGCGAGGATGACAGATTACAGGTGTACGCAGTCATCAGTGTATTGGAGCAGGTACAGCTTCGTGACCTGGCAGATAACAAGTTCGACAAATCATACATCTTTGCACTGCAACAGATACTGCATGATGCGTCGAGAGGAAAGAAGATAGACTTTTGTAACGATTTAAGAAAATACCAGACGGAATATGATGAAAGGAAAAAAATTGACAGCTCAACAGCGGTTAAGTAAATCCGCTGTGCGATTTCCAAGAAACAGTGATATACAACACCCCTCAAACCCTTATTTAGACAGGGGTTTTGCCTCGCACACGTGCGCGCCTAGCGTTAGGCGCGTGCGAAGAGTATGCTCTTGCAAGGGGTTACGGATACGTTTTTGTATAGATTTCAGAAAAACAAGGATATGACAAACAAAGAAATTCATGAGAATTGCACCCGATTGTTAGAGGGTCAGACCGTCATTATTGACGACGTGAAAGTAAAGGCCGTGGAGGTCACGGAGAAACGAGTGCCATGTTTCCTATGCAAATTCTTCGACTCATGCACTAATGACATGAACGAAGTTTGTGTACAGTTGGAGATGTACAATGATAACTTTTATCGTTTGGATCCCGTAGACGATGATAACGAAGAAAGGCCATGATATTCGATGAAGAGATAGTACAGTTACATCATGGAATCCTGATAGCTTGTGAAGAGAGTCAAATGGAATGTGTTGCGTTCAGGGAGTCCGGCTACATTGCATTTTCATGCGACCTACAATGTTGCTCTGGTGGGCACCCTGAATGGCACATTGTCGGTGATGTAGTGCCACTGCTGACAGGGTGCCAAGTATTCAAAACGGAATCAGGTGACTATTACCAGGTAGAACGATGGACGATGGTGATTGCTCATCCTCCATGTACTTACTTGTCGGCTGCTGCTAACGTGTTCATGTTCGCTAGCCCGGGTACAGTTAGGACGGATAGATACGTCAAAGGACAACAGGCAGCTAGTTTGTTCAGATTATGCCTGGCTACTGATGCAGATTATGTGTGCGTAGAGAACCCAAGACCTTGGCGAATGTGGGGTTTTCCGCCACCATCACAGAGATTGTCTCCCCATGAGTTCGGGCACCATTGGACGAAGAGAACCTACTTATGGTTGAAGAATCTGCCACCATTATTGCCATCGTTATTTGTTCCTGATACTCGCTCCTGGGTGTTCACGAAAAAGGGGCAGAAAACACGTTCCAAATCGTTTGAGGGGATTGCAAAGGCGATGGTCGAACAATGGGGAGAATATGTACAAGAATGCTTAATCGAATGACACATACAATGGACTCGCTCGGGGGCTTCGCCCCCTCGCTCGTCTCCCTCACTCGCTATCGCTCGTTCGGTCGGTTCGTCGGGCAGTGATGGCAATAGTCGTCTCCAGCCCTGAGTGCAACACCTCCGTAAACTCCGGTGAGCACTCAGGGCTTACGTCTCCGTTTGCCATCACAGCCCTCCTCACCAAAAGCGGTGTCCTGCACCCTGT
>JAEIGA010017920.1_pt1 | contig 10786 bp, 19 predicted proteins | sample 9270691 | NCBI WGS metagenome assembly JAEIGA01 (sample SAMN17057246, study PRJNA624740) | gut metagenome | biome: biome; isolation source: fecal sample | host: Bos grunniens | place: China: Xizang | collected 2019 | reverse complement strand
GAGATGCTGCTGAAGGTGTTCAAGCGCACGATCCCCGTCGTGTTCGACGATATCGAGGTGAGGGATTATGAATAGATCCGAACGCCGAAATGCAAAAAAAGCGAAACCGGGCTATATGAAAATATCGCCCGAACAGCGCAAGCGAAACATGGAGAAACACGGTATCACCGAGCAGGATCTCGCGCGTGAGTTTATGCGCGGATGGGAAGCCGGTCGTGAAGATACTGCCGGATTCTTCATGCGGAGCGTATACGCAGCGATGGCTCTCGCGATGAAGCGCGAGCTCAAGTTTGATCGAGAGCAGACACTTCATGTCATATACGCGGCCGATCGAATCATCGTGGAAGAACTCACTTCCGACGATATCATCCGTCGTGTGTCCCGTGAATGCGGAATCGATATGTATTTCGAAGTAAAAGAGAAAGGAGAGGACATATTTGAGATCGCAGAATAACACCGGTCACGTCGATAACCGCGGATATCTGAATTATCTGCGCAACTCGATACATCTGGATGCGGTCGACCACGGACTGTGGAACGACGAGTCTCCGTATGATGCGGCCCGTCGGATAAGCGATGAGGTCGAGGAACTCATGGACGCAGCGTGTGACCGTGAGCATTTCGCGGAAGAACTCGCCGACGTAATCATTATGGCACTTTCGACCGCTGGCCATCTGAACATCGATATCCACGCGGCGGTAATGCGCAAAATGGATATCAACACGACTCGACCGTATAGACACGAGGTGAGCGAAAAGTGAAACTAAGAATTTTATTCGTCATTTCGTTGGTATCTTTCTGGGTGAGCCTGGTCGCGATCGGTTGGATGTACGGTCTCCGAGCGGTCGGGATCAGTTGCCTCGGACATGTTGCGATTGTAGTCATGATATTGTGTGAATACTTCGCAGCTGATGCTGCAACGATTCGAGAAAACTGCGATGGGTGCAAGCATGATCTCGGCGGCGGTCGCTGCCGGATGAATGTCGAATACGAATGTCGCGAGGGCGGCGGGTTTGAAATGTGGGAGGAGGATGACGAATGAAGCTGAAAGCGCTGTGTGATCTGAGCCGTGAGCGCGAGAATCTGACTCCCCAGCAGTTCCGCACACTCAAAGGTCAGATCCTCGCCGGTGATATTGAAGGCGCGGAGAAGGGCCTCCGGAAGCTTTTGAGGAGGGTTGACAAATGAGCGAAACTGTGAATCATCCCGCACATTACAATGTCGGTAAGATTGAAGTGATCGACGCGATCGAATCGTGGGATCTGAATTTCAGCCTCGGCAATGCTGTCAAGTATATTGCTCGCGCCGACCACAAGGGCAAACCGATTGAGGATTTGCGGAAAGCTCTGTGGTATATCGAGCGTGAAATCGCCAGGAGAACGAACCACGAGGCCGATGTGATACTGTTCAAATTTCGCGGAGAAGAATGTCGTCTCTTCCGAGACGGTGACAGATACGCCTTGAATGAATGCAGTTGTCACATCTGCGACGTTTGTACATTCGCTGATCGGGAGTCGGATGAATATCCATGTTCTGTTTGCTGTCATAATGGCGGCGAGCGTGAATATTTCGAACTCGATGAAAGAAAGGTGGAAATAATCAAATGAAAATCATAGTTGATAAGCTGCCCGAGAACCCGCTCGAATGTGTGTTCTCACGTATCAATACCGGTACTCGCCGGTGTGCTCATAACGGAAAGATCTGTCCGCTCACACGTGGTGAGGTGTGTCCATTCCTGGCGATCGCCGAAGCTCCGAATGTTGCAGCGATGATGAATCCCATCTCTGAGCCGGTGGTCGAACCGAAGAAGCGCACGACCAAGCGATCCGCGACGAAGAAGGCTGAATGATCTCGAGGGGGTGAGATCATGTATCGGTATTATTGTAAAATGAGACCGCCCACGTTGGGCGCGATCCCGACATTCGGCCTCGTGGAGATCATGTCGTTTGAGAAGCGAGAATATATCGAGTCAATCGATAGAATGGCTTGGGGATGGGTTGCGTATGATCATCCGCTCAGTCCGAGCGAGGTTGATAAATACGAGCTGATCTCCGCGCCGCGAGAAAGGTGTATATGATTCACGTTGAAAGAGGTGGACTGTAATGGCTGATATCGGTGTGGCGTCCCTTGATTGGCTTTACAAGCAGCAGCGTAAGGCGCGGATCTCGCTCGCAAATGCGGAAGAACGACAGAAAGGCTGTCCCGCGTGTCGTGAAATCGAAGATCTGAAACGCAAACTCGCCGTGCTGGATTGGCTCATCGGCGCGGCTATACGGGCGCTGTGATGCATTTCGGCGCCCCGGGTAGATGTAGGAGGAAAGATTGATGAGTGAAAAGGTAACGCTAAAGCCCTGCCCGTTTTGTGGGGCAAAAATCAAGATTATCGTCACAGACGACGAGGGGAATATACACGACTCCGAGTACGAAAAAGCCCCATGGAGCGGATTGAGATATCTGTTGTATCACGATATTACAGACGATCCGACCGAAACGTGCCCGATAGCGGGATACGAGGGTGAGGGCTGCATGGGTGTTTGGATTTACGACACGAGGCGGGAAGCAGCCGAAGCGTGGAATAGGAGGACGAGCGATGGGTGATTTGATAAGCCGTAAGGCGTTGCTTACGGTTCCGAATGTGCGCAAGGTTGTGGAGTATGACGAGACGGGGGAATATATTACGTACCTCGCCGTACCTGAAGATGCGATCAAAAACGCACCCGCCGTTGATGCTGCTCTCGTGTCGCACGGGAGGTGGAAATGGTTTGAAGAATGGCTCCCGAGCACAACCGCGCACTATGCGGAATGTGAAGACTGCGGGTGGCAATGCAGCGAATGTGAAACTGCGCTAAGGGATATGATCGGAGGCTATTGGGATAACCCGGACGAAAAACCGAAGCTAAACTATTGCCCCAACTGCGGCGCACGAATGGATATGGAGGTGAGCGGCGATGTATGAATCCCCGATCACGGCGTTTCTAAATCGAATGAATTTCGAGTATGACGGTGAGATCCTAAGAGCGGTACAGAGTGTAAACGTGACTGTGGATAAAGACGAATTGATGAAGGCTCTCAGATACGATCGAGATCAATATGAGAAAGGTTATCGGGATGCCACGGAGGAGGTCGGGCTCGTACGCTGCAAGGAGTGCCGGTTCTTCATGGAGTACCGGGAGCGAACAGAAACCGCCGACGGCGATTGTCGGTGTAAAAATGTTCGATGACGCTGATCATCTGCTCTGTCTTCCCGTGCATTACGATGATTTTTGCAGTAAAGCTGTGAAAAGAGGTGAATCCGAATGAAGGTGAAGGAACTGATCGAATTGCTTGAAAAGTGTGATCCGAATGCCGGGGTCGAGTTTGCTCCCGAGTGGGACAATCCGTTCAATAGTAAGTCGGTGATGGATGTTCTGGAAATTAGATATCCGATCAGCGCGATGGACCCGGTGATCGTGCTCCGAGGCTGATTTTCGCCATAACACCATTTAACACCATAACACCATTTTTCTGAAAATGGCGCGGTGCGACGGTGATCGGTGAAAATCAATAAAAATAATTTTCGTCCGCGATAGCGTTTTCGGTGAAAAATAACACCATTTCACAACACCATATAACACCATTTTTCAGATGATGTTATCGCGGACGAGTGCCCGAAAAGCCTTATAAATCAAGGGTTTTCGGCTACCTCCTATATACTGTATAACATCATAACATTATTTTTTTCAAATTATGAGAAAAATAATAGATATATATTATATAGATATATAGAGAGAGTATGTGTAATAAAAAGTATATAAGAAAACGCGAAAAAATGGTGTTATGGTGTTATGGCGTTATACGGGAGGTGCGATGATGAAAAATGTGCCGTGTCGTTATTGCGAATCGCGGACACTCGGCTGTCACGGTCGATGTGATAAATACATAGAATACAAGCGTGAGCACGATGCGCTGAAGGAAAGACAATTCGAGTCAGATCAAAATATCGTCGCGCTGGATTTAAGGATACGCGATCGAGTGGAGCGGAGGAGGAAACGGAGCAGATGAACGATATCGAACGTAGTGCGAAAATCTCATATCTTAAATCATACATATGGTTACGCGATGAGATCGCAGATGATGAGGAGCGCTTGATGCGACTCGACGCTCGATTGTATTCGGCTCCGATCAAGCACATTACGGACATGCCCCGTGGTGGTCAACCGGTTACAATGGAGTCGTTGGTCGCTGAGAAGATTGAGCTCGAGGATCAGATCAACGCGAAATGTCAGCAGCGTATCACGATCAAACAGTCGATTGAAGCAATGCCCCGTGCAAGAGATCGACGCATTCTCAAACTAATGTTTATTGATGGAATGACTCAGGAGGCAATCGCCGAACATATCAATTACTCGCTATCTCAGACAAGGCGATATTATGATGAGGCTCTGGAGCATTTCAAAATCATGGACACAAATGAACGGTAATGCTCTGTCATGAAATGCACATACGATGTATGATGATAGTGTCCCGTGGTGGGGCGAGCCGCATGTGCGGTTTCACGGGGCTTCACCTCCTTTCGTAGGACTCCGAGTTGATGGTGCTCGGAGTCCGTTTATTTTAGGAGGGATATCTATGATATTAAAACAATGCAATCGATGCTCCAAGCCCTGCGCGTATCCCGCGAAGTACTGCCCCGATTGTCTCCCGATCGTTACTGCGATGCGGGAGGCACGTAGAGGGGAGGTAAAGGGGAGGGCCGATAGGGCATACAATACCAGGCGTGATCCGAAATATCTAAAATTCTATCGCTCGAAACCGTGGCGTATGCTGTCGGCTAGGTACATGCAGGATCACATGTGGAAGTGTGAGCGATGCGGTGGATTAGCCGTCGAGGTTCATCACATCAAAGCGATTCAAACTGATGAAGGTTGGGATCGACGGCTGGATGTGACGAATCTGATGGCAGTCTGTGTCGATTGTCACAACAAAGAACATAAAAGATTTATGAGACGCTCTGAGAGGCATTAGAAGCCATTTAGAGCGATTTTATTATTTAATGGGGATTTATATTGCTGAGGTCACAAAATGCGATTCTGGGCACAATACGAGACGCTGACGAGGGGTATTTGAAAAAGTTCAAAACCTTCTCGGGGGAAACGGTGCAGGGGGAGTCTTTCTCAGCAAAAAATCCCTTTATCAAATGAACGCCTGTTCGGAAAGTAAAAAGGAGGTGCTTTTCAGATGGGACGTAACAAAGAACCGATTGATCTGGTTATCGCGAAGGGCAAAAAGCACCTGACGAAAGACGAGATCGAACAGCGGAGAAAAGAGGAGCTCGACGTTCCGACGGATATGATCGAGGCCCCGGATTATCTCACAAAAAAGCAGCGTGATTCCTTCGATGAGATCGCCCGAATGCTCATCGATCTGAATATCATGACAAATCTCGATTGCGATGCGCTCGCCGGCTACATCGTCGCCCGTGACGGTTGGGTGCTGGCAGGAAAGAAGCTCCGCACGAAAGCGGTGAAGGATGATCCGAACGCTTTTGACAAGTGGACAAGAATCGAGGACAGATATCGCAAACAGATGCGAAGTGCGGCGACCGATCTCGGACTCACGATCACCTCGCGCGGCAAGATCGTCGCACCGGTGAAGAATGAACCACCGCCGCCGAAGAATAAGTTCGCCGTATTTGCGGGTGGTGGCACATGATGGATCGTGTCACAGAATACGCACAGCGCGTCGTCGCCGATCCGGTTGCAGCGAATGCGGGGAATCTTCACGTCCTCGCATGCAAACGGCATCTGAAAGACCTGGAGCGACAGGAAACAAAAGAGTTCCCGTATAGATGGGATCCGGCGGCGAGTTCTCGCGTGATTCAGTATTCGGAGACCTTGACAGTCCTCGAAGGAGCGCAGCCTCGCTCGGTGCATCTTCTCGATTGTCAAGCGTTTGACGTGGGCTCCACGTTTGGGTGGAAGAAGCTCGACGGGAACAGGCGATTCCGTCGCCGGTATAAGTCGGTTGCACGTCAGAACGGTAAGACATTCGAAAACGGCATCATCGGCTCGTACATCGCGAATTTTTCCGGGTATAAGTACGGCAAGCTGTTTACGGTCGCGACGAAACAGGCACAAGCGAAACTCGCGTGGGAGGAAATCGCGAAGTTCATCCGCGCCGATAAGGATCTCGGTGAAATGTTCCGTATACAGGATTATAAGCTCCTGATCACGGCATTGCAGACGCTGTGCACGATCGAGGCACTGTCGAAAGAGCGTTCGCTCGACGATGGTTTCCGCTCGATATATGCATCAATCGACGAGATCCATCAGCATCCGGATAACTCGATCTATAAAGCCATATATAACGGTCAGCGATCTCTCCCCGAAGCGCTGGTCTCTATGATCACTACACGCGGTAAGAAGCTCAACTCTTTTTGTAAAGAGATGGACGATTACTGCATCTCGATCCTCTCCGGCGTAGCGTCGGCGGAGGATTTTTTTATCGACATTTACAGTCTGGATCCCCACGATGATATATGGGATCCGGCGAACTGGATCAAAGCGAATCCGTTTCTCTGCTCCACGACTCATGGACGCGAGACGATCGCCCGAGACGCTCAGACCGCGAAGGATATGGGCGGCGCGGATCTCCGCGACTTCATAACCAAAGGTCTGAACATGTGGGTTACGTCCTCGGACGACGCGTTCGTCGATGCTGAGAAGTTCGCTCGATGTGGATCCGACCGCGGGCTCGAGCATTTCCGTGGTCGTGAATGTTATGTCGGGCTCGACCTGAGTTCCGGCGGCGACCTCACGACAATCGCGCTCGAGTTCATAAAGGACGATGAAACACCGTATTTCTGGACACACTCGTTCATGCCCCGCGGTCGACTCGATGAACATATCGCGAGCGATCTCGAGCCGTATGACGTGTGGGAAGAAAATGGCCTGATCACCGTCACCGGCGGTGTGATGGATTTCAAAAACGATTATAAGTTTATCGTCAAAACACTCCGCGATTTAATCGCAGAGTACGAGATTAAGCCGAAGGGCATCGCGTACGATCCGCATAACGCGGACGGCATTCTCTCCGATCTGGAGGAGTTCGGCGTTCCGCTGATGATGATCGTGCAGTCCGCGCGATTCCTCAATGACGCGACGGTGGATATTCGACTCCTGGTCAAGTCTGAGAAATTGGAGTACGACCGGAATAATGAGCTGATGGCGAAATCGTTCGTCGATGCTGCTGTCGTCCGCAACTCGTTCGATGAGGAAAAGGTTGACAAAAAACCCGGAGCCCGTACGTCTCGAATTGATCCGGTCGACGCTTGCGTGGATGCACACACGATGTATCTGAAGACTCGCGAGGTTCAAAAGGTCGATGTCGAAAGCGAACTGGCGAAATATCTCCAGATGATGAACTGGAGCAAATAATTTAGGAATTGAGGTGATCGTGTGAACGTGTGGAAAAAGCTCCGCTCGAAGGTGTCCGCGCTGAATCCGTTTCGGCGTAAAAATGCGGGTGAAGTCGATAGACTGCTGAAGTTTCTCGGCGTCGATCGTACGAGCGGGAGCGATATAAACGAGGCCACATTTTTCGCATGCATGCGACTCCTAAGTGAGTCGATCGGTAAACTTCCGCTGAAGCTGCTCCAATATACGGAGCGTCGTGGTGTGCAGACGATGCGCCAGGATCCGCGATATAACATTCTCGGCTCCCGACCTAATCCGTACATGACCGCGACTCTGTTCTGGAGTACGGTCGAATATAATCGCAGCTATTACGGCAACGCGTACGTGCTGATTGTTGGAGCCGGTGCAAAAATGACGCTGTGGATCCTCCCGTCCGATCGTGTGCAGATCGTCAACGATAACAAGGATCTGTTCAAAGGTGGCGCGGGTAAGATTTATTACGTGTACACCGGTAATCAGGGTGTGTATACATTCAGCGACGAGGAGATTCTCCATTTCCGCAGCTCGAGCACGTTCGACGGTATCACCGGCACGTCCGTCCGCGATCGTCTCGAGTCGATGATTTCGGGCAATATCGACGCTCAGGCGATGCTCAACAAGATGTATAAGAACGGCTACACCGGTAAGGCGGTACTCCAGTATACCGGTGATCTGAGTGATGAGCTCGTCAAGACATACGTCAAGGGCATCGAGCAGTATGCGAAGGGTAAATCTCTCAGCATTGACGGCGAAGAGATCTCTACTATGATCCCGATCCCCGTCGGATCCACGCTTACACCTCTGAACGTGAAGCTCGCCGACGGTCAGTTCATCGAGATCAAGAAATACTCCGCGCTTCAGATCGCCGCGGCGTTCGGTATCAAGCCGAATCAGATCAACGATTACGAAAAATCCTCCTATGCATCCGGTGAACATCAGCAGCTCGTATTTTATATCGAAACTCTGCTGTATATCCTCAAACAGTATGAGGAGGAGCTCACGTATAAGCTTCTCTCGCCCGAGGAAGTCGCCGCCGGCATGTATTTCAAATTCAACATCGACGCGATACTTCGCGCCGACTTCAAAACTAAGGTCGAAACGCTCAAAGCGGCGGTTATTGGTAGCCTCATGACTATCGACGAGGCTCGCGAACGTCTCGATCTGGGAACCGTGGAGCACGGCGACCGGCTGATCACTCAGGGAGCTAATATCTTCCTCGATCAGGTGGGCGCTCAATATAATGCTCAATCACCGGCAACGTCGCCGGAGGAAGGAGAAAGCGAAGATGCAGAACGATGAAATCATGGAGAATCTCCCGGAAGATATGATATTCAAGGCCGCCGAAGTGGCTGCGAGTGATGTCACCGAGGAGGATCTCCGGAAAATCAATAAGCTCGCGCTCGAACCGCTCACCGCCGACGATGTTTTCGTTTTCAAGGCTGTGCTCGGTGATAACGAGACCGACGATCGCAACTATGAGCCGTTCAATCTGGCGGCTCTGAAGGATCTGAAGAAGCTGTATATCGGTAAGACCGTGATCAAGGATCACATGCGTCGCGCCGATAATCAAGTGGCTCGTATCTATGATACTGAGCTGATTTCCGAGGCGAAGACCACCGGCGCGGGTGAAGCGTACGCGCAGCTCGTGGCCAAGTGCTACATGGTCAAGACCTCCCGAAACGCCGATCTCATTAAAGAGATTAAGGCGGGTATCAAAAAGGAAGTCTCGACCGGCATGTCTCCCAAACGCGCGATTTGTAACATCTGCGGCACCGACAACGCGAAAACCTACTGTTCGCACTGGCCCGGTCGCGAGTACGATCACGCGGACGGTAAAAAGATCTGCCTGATCACTCTGGACGGCGCGAAAGACGCGTTCGAGCTGAGTCTCGTCGCAGTACCGGCCCAGCGTCGCGCGGGTGTGTCCAAGCATTACGGCGGCGAGTCCGTCAAACCTGAACCGGAAACCGCAAAGGTTGATCCGGTCGAATCTACCGACAACATGAAGGACGCGGAGCTCCGCATGAGAGCGACCGAGTCCTTTTTGTATGCCCATAAAAATCATGAGGAGGAATAAAGAGATGAACAAGAAAATGCGTGAACTGCTGGCAAAGATCGAAGCCAAGCAGAAGGAAGCCCGCTCCTTTATGGACGGCGAAAACAAGGATGTAACCAAGGCTACCGCGCTGCTGGATGAGTGCGATTCCCTGAAGGCCGAGTACGAGGCCGAAAAGCGTCTGTTCGAGGCTGAAAAGGCCGAAGTCGAACCCGAAGCCGAGAAGAAGGCCGAGGAAAAGAAGCAGACCGATTCCGTCAAGGCATTCGCCGACGCTGCCCGTAATGGCTTCCAGAAGGACATGAGCGAGGGTGTCGCCGCTGACGGTGGTTATACCGTCCCTGAGGACATCGTAACCCGCATCGAGAAGTACCGCGACGCAAAGGCTTCTCTCCGTCAGCATGTCCGCGTCGTGCCTGTACAGACCATGTCCGGCGCTCGCACCTTCAAGAAGCGCTCCACCGTGACCGGTTTCGTTAAGGTGCTGGAGAACGGCAAGTTCGCCAAGAAGAATACTCCCCAGTTCGAGCGTCTGGCCTATAAGATCGACAAGTTTGGCGCCTATTTCGTACTGTCCGACGAGATCCAGGAGGATTCCGACGAGAACGTGGTCGGCCTCGTAACCGAACTGATCGGCGACGAGTCCCGCGTAACCGATAACGTGCAGATCCTCGACGAGATCAAGGCTGAAAAGACTGCGCCCGTCGACTTCAAGGATCTGGACGGTATCAAGAAGGCGCTGAACGTAACTCTCGGTCAGGCCTTCAAGGCTACCTCCAAGATCTATACCAACGACAACGGTCTCCAGTGGCTCGACACTCTGATCGACGGCAACGGTCGTCCTCTGCTGTCTGCATCTCCCGCTGATCCCATGAAGATGCATCTCGCATGTGGCGCGACTACCGTTCCTCTGGTCGTCCTGCCTAACGCAGATTTCCCGGACCTCGAGCAGGGTATTCCCTTCCTCGTTGGCGATCTGTATGAGGGCTTCGTAATCTTCGACCGTCGTCGCCTGACTCTGCATCAGTCCAACGTCGCGAGCGTTGAGGGCTACAATGCATTTGAGCAGGGTGGTCTCCTGATCCGTGCCGACGAACGTGGCGACTACGTCGTTCGCGATGCCGAGGCCTTCGTTCTGGGTTACATCAAGCCCGAGACTGTCTGATAATCTCCCGGAGGGCTCGCACGTCGGGCCCTCCGCTCCGATGAAAGGGTGATACACATGAGCGCTCTCACACTTCAGGACGTGAAAGATCGTCTCCGTGTCGATTTCGCGGACGAGATGACCGACCGTGAT
>JAEIGA010017919.1_pt1 | contig 10787 bp, 2 predicted proteins | sample 9270691 | NCBI WGS metagenome assembly JAEIGA01 (sample SAMN17057246, study PRJNA624740) | gut metagenome | biome: biome; isolation source: fecal sample | host: Bos grunniens | place: China: Xizang | collected 2019 | reverse complement strand
GGGTAAAGTTTCGTAGTCTGCCGAGGCAGAGGCTATCGTTCCAACGGACATACTTGTCGGCTCACTCTCCGTTTCCACCCACAACATACTCGTATCATCGGGAGGATTTAGTCCGTAGTGGATGTTGAACGATGCACCGCCCTTGACATTCACCGTCACCTTTGACAGACCGTCATAGCCCTCGTCTGCCGTGTATTCACCGTTCTCGGTGATGGTCTTTTCTTGGAGCTCAATCTCGCTTGTCGCTTCGCTTATGATTGGATTGATTATTCTTATTCCCATAGCGTTACTCCTAATGGTTGTTGGAATGGGGTCGGTGGCGGCAAGGTAGACAGAGCCGTCTGCGTTGAGAATGTCATGGTTTGACCATAGTACAGAACCACTACCGTAATAGTTGTTTGTTCCAGCCGTATTTCCCTTACGAACCCACTCACCGTTTTCTACAGAATAATGGACACATTTTCCTGCTCCTGTAAATTTGTAAGGGTAATCTCCTGCGGTAGTTTTATATACGGTGTATTCTGAATTTTCCAGTTTATAGTTGCCGTATTGGTCGTATATAATGAACCAATAAGGGAATTCACCCAATGGCAAAGCGGGCAATTCAATACCGTTATATAGATAGTTCAACATTTGCTATCCACCTTTCACTGGGAGATTGTCTGCGTTGCCAAAGGTGCCGAGTTTACCCATATTTGGTCGACTAATACCGCAAAACTTATAACTACCCACATTCCTTCGATTATATATGCTGTCTCGGATAAGTAATAAGTGTCTGTATGCGAAAGGTGCATTGCCGTACCAGTAACGGTTATACTCGAATTTTCAGTAAAAAAGCGTGCAGTTAAAGTGACTTCTCCTTTCGCCATAGCCGCCCGCAATTCTGTCACATCCGTGTTAAGATAATAAGCCTTCCCAACCTCTGTAATAGGTTCAAGCCCCATGGCAGAAAGGTCAAAAATCTTTTCCTCACTCGGCATCTCTTCGGGCTTCGGATGCGCTTCCTCATGTCTCTCAATAACCTCTGCCACCTCGTCCGGGACTGACACGGTCTCGCCTGCAGGATAGGTATATTTCTTGCCGTTGATGATAACAACGAACGGATTTGCACAAGTAGGAATAGTTACAGTTTTCATCTATTTATCCTCCAAAATTACATAAACATATTGAATGACGTGGTCTGCTTGGTAACGCCATTGTAGGTGATCTTGATTACCTTTATGCCGGGCATCGTGCCGCCGTTGCCGAGAGTTGCATAGGGAACGAAGAACAGAAGTGCGGTATCGGTAACGCCTGCAGATGCTTCTGCAGGAACATAAACATATTCGCAAGAACGGTATTCCTTGAGTCCTTTTTTGTATCTCAACTCCAGGACCTTTCCGCTATAGAGAGCAGCCCCAATATCCACCCAGGTCGTATTGGCGAGTGCGGTCTCGTCTTCATTCAATCGAATAACAAATACATCTGACTCCGCCGCTTCTACGCCAATAAGAGACTGTACCGCCAGGACGTTCGCCGTAATGTCTTTGGTAGGTGCTTCTACGCAGACAAAGGTCATAGAGTTTTCCGATGCACTTTCGAGCATAACGCCGCCCTCCATCCAGGCAGCCGTGCTGTCATCGTCCGCAGGGGAGGGGATCAGAATGCTATCGCTCATCAGCGATGCTTCAATGACCTGCTTGTTGCCGCTCCACGCAGATGCGGAAAGGGTCACGGGAATAACGTCAAAGATATTGGTCGCAAACATGGTCCAGGTGTACGCACTCTTGTCCGTGGGTGCAGGCGATCCGTAGGGAACGGAGGCGATGCCCATGTAGAACATACCGGGACTCCATGTGGTGGAAAAGTCCGTGCCGTCCTTGTGCGCAGAGAATCGGAACACCATGCTGTTGCCGGGGGTACCGGTGTCACCGTCATCGCCCTTCGGACCGATAAACTCTCCGTTGTCCAGTTTTTCCTGCACTTCCTCAACAATGTCCTCGGCACTCTCGGCGGCATTGTTCGCTCTGCCAATGGCACCGTTTGCCTCGGTGATCAGAGTGCGCAGGGAGGTCACCTCGTCCGTGGAGACCACAACGTCCTCTGTGCCGACAGAAGGGTACACGGTGTAGGCAAACCTGGGGCTTGAGATCATCTCGCCATCGTAGCCGTACAAGGATACCTCGCACTCGCAACGACCAGTCAGAGCTGTGGTCTGTTCGGTCATGTCGTAAATGATCATGTTGTCCTGGATGGTACAACTGTTGGAAATCACGGTACCGTCCGGTTTTCTCGCCGAGAATACGGCGTAGCATTCCTGCGATATCTCATAAGGTGCGCCGTTCTCGACAAGCGAGATATACAGCCTTCTGCTCGTATCGCCCTGCCGTGCAGAGAAAGAGAGCTGCGAGGCAGTCTTATGGATATCGAGGCTGATGCGATAGATTGAAAAATTCATTCGCTTTGTCCTCCCATTATTACTATAAAAAGAATAACACGAAAAGGGGGGGATTCTAAATCCCCCCCAAGTAAATGGTGCTTAATGCCAAGGGGCTTCGTAGAGTCTGCTCTCGGTCCAACCTTCTGCGAAGTAGAGTGCATCCTTCTGATCGTTGGTGATAGGCAGAGAATTGATGACCGCCATGCGGCGTTCCTTCTTGCCTTCGCCCGTGATGCCCTTAACCTCGTTGCGGTAGTCCACAAAGGTCTCAATCGGGATGCCTGCATCGGCAACGCCGTCTGCGTAATACTCGCTGAACCAGGAGTCATCAACGTAGGTGTCGGGGTTGTCCTGCTTGAATGCCCAGTACATCACCATGGCAATGGCATCGTCCTCCGCCTTGCCACCATAATCCACAAGCATATCCACAGCCTGCGAGTCGGAAAGGTCTCCCTCCTCGTATTCACCACGGAGAGCCTGGCGAACAGCGATCTCAAATGCATCCTGGTCCTTGTATTGGCTCTCGACTCTGTCAATCATAGCCGAGTCACCGCTTACCATTGCATCGTAGAGCTTCTCGCTCTTGGACATCTCCTTGCCCGTTACCGCTTCGGTCACGGCGTTCTTGATGCCTGCTCCGGTGGTCTGATTTCCGTTAATGAAGGAGTTGACCGTGTTGTACATTGCTCTTACATCTCTCATGATGTTCTTGACGGGCAAGCCGAAGATGGATGCAATCGCTCCTGCGAAGTCCTCCACCTTGCGGTATACCGAACGGTTATCGCTTGAGAGGTTGTTCCAAGCCTTGACCAGGTCGGTGACCACCGCCATATCGCTTCTCTCCACGTCATAGCCCTGGAAGATGGATACCACGTCCTTGACGAAGGGGATCAGCGTGAGCGGATTGAAACTGTCAAGCAGTTCCTCGGTCAGCGTACCGATGTACTTCTCGGCGTAGGTCTTGTCCTCGTCATCGTCTCTGCCTGCGTACACGAAGGATACCAGGATCGAGTTGAGGATCATGGAAGCAGCCACAGCACCGATGGTCTTGACGGCGTAAGCCTTGTTGCCTCTCTTGCCCTGCACGATGGCATCGGCAATCATATTCAGCGAGGTGGTAGGCTCTGCCATGAATGCGGTAGCCATCTTCAAGCCCGTATCCTTGGATCTCATAAATCCGCTTCTCGCAAGCACCGAGTCGTAAACCTGGGTCTTGGTCACGACCTCCGTGAATCTCTCGCCTGCCTTGGCAAGGAATTCCTCTGTGCCGGGCTGAAGCTTGGTGGTAGCACGGGTCTCACGCTTGACAGCCTCCCAAATGTAGCACCAGGACATCTCGTCCGCAAGGGCAGGGGCTTTGGAGAGCATCTCGTCTCTGAAATTGCTGTCCGTAAAGAGTGCCTTCGCCTTCTCGGTAAAGCCGCTATATTCCTTGGTGGTCATCCATTCGGTGGTCTGCATACCCATGTTGGTATCGAAGTAGCCCATCTCCTTGATGATTGCCACGGGAGCGTACTTCTTGACCTCTGCCCACGCTTCGCTGTGCTTGCGGAGGGTCATCTTGCCAACGAAGTATTTCGCATCCACCAGGGACAACGCTCTTGCAATTGCCGAGGGCTGCTGAACGACTACGGAAGCCGATGCGAATACCGCAGCCTTCTTGAATTTGCCAATCAGCGTGGTCATAACGCCTGCTCTCGGATCGGTTCTTGCACCGCCGTTGAGGTCCTTGAGGAGTTGGTCGATGTACTGCGTAGCACCCTTGCCGTAAGCGTTCTGAATGTACATCTCAACCGACTCGGTTGCCATGGTGTCGGAGGTAGGAGTCTTGTAGTTGTAGACTCTGTAGAAGTCCTCCATCGGAAGCACGAATGCGTGGTACATGGACATCTCGTTGACGTGATTCGACCAAACGTCCATGAACGGAGTCAGCACGATAGGATTGCTTGCCTTCTGTACCGTCTCCTTGGAGAAACCGCTATTCTTGATCTTCGCCGTACCTTGTTGCTGTTCCTTGGCAATCGCCATAAACTGCGGTGCGGACTTAAGAGGGAAGTAGTGCTTCTCTTTGAAGAGCTTGATGCCGTACAGTTCAAGCGATACCTCGTTACCCTTTTCTCCCATTGTAGTGGAGAGGTAGTCCTGCATCACGTCCACGAAGGCTTTCTGCTCTGCGGTCAACTTGCTGATGATATCGGCAAGGGTCTGATCGGAGAGGTTGTAAGCCGTAGCCTCCATGGGATTGAATTTCACGGGGATGCCGAGCTTGGTCTTCATGGTGACCTCGGTGGACTCGTCAAAGACGATACCGCCTCGTCTCAAGTGTTCTGCCGCCTGCTCACGCTTGGAGTAAGCGTAAAGGCTCATGATTTGGTCAAGGGAGAGCGAGAAGTTCTTGCCGGACGTGGATCTGAAGTCGTATCTCTTCTTAAAGTCCCAAGAGTCGTACTTGTGCTTCTTGGTCTGATCCAGGTAGAATTGCTTCGCCTCGCTCACATCCGTAGCCCACACATCCTCGCCTGCTCTGACGTTGCTGTAGATGCCCGACAGAGTCTTGGAACCGATGCGCTCAAAGGCGAACACGGGCTTGTAGTTGTTCCAAGCGAATTTGCTTGCGCCGTCACCAATCTTGGTGCGCCATGCCTTCTTGCCGCCGAGTTGGTCAACCTCCATCATGACACGGTTACCAAGGACTGCGATGCTCTCGTTCTTCTTCGCCTTGAATGCCTTGTTTGCGTTGCGGACCGTAGTCAGCACCATGCGGTACATATCGTACACGTCCTCCAACTGTGCAAGGGTCATGTCACGAAGGGGGGTGCTTCCAACCGTCTCGATGACCGACTCGATCTTTTTGGAGATTACCTCGTCATGGGAGTTGGCAATGAGCGGATCGTCAGATTCTGTAAACTTGTCGTAAGCCTCCTTGAGCCTCTTGAGTTTGCCGTCCATTCTATCGCCCATCTCCTTGATGTGGTCGATTTTCCTGGAAATCTCTTGAACCTTTTCGGGGGTCTTGGCTCTCATCATCTCCTCGTTCAGCTTCGCAATTCTCTCGTTGGCCCCAACGGTGTCCATGTTCACGGCATCGAGTGCCTCGGCTACAGCCTTCTGCAACTCAATCGGAACGTGGTGATCCTTGGTGCCACGGAGCAGGTACTGATTCAGTTCGGAGACAACATCCTTGATCTTGTGGCGCATCTCGGTCTTGCGTCTGCTCTCAACGCCCTTCTTACGGGATTCCTGGTAGCGAGTCATCAACTCACGCTGTGTATCGGCTGCCTTTTCCTTGTACCGTGCCAGGGCTTCCTTGCCCTTCTTCTCGGCTTTCTTGTACGCAAGAGCCTTCTCACGCTCAAGGACTGCCTTCAGAGGAGCGGAGGCTTCCAGGGTAAGCAACTGGCGGTCAAAGGTGTTGATGCGGTTGGCAATGCGAGTTGCATCGCTCTGCAGGCTTCTGATCTTGGCGGTGTCCTTCGATCCCTTGGCGAAGGAAAGCTCCTTAATCTGCTCACGCAGCTCGTGCAGTTCACGCTCCTCGGACTGGATCAGTTCAATCTTCTCCTTGTACTGCGCCAGTTTGCTACGCTCGATGTCGTTCTGTGCCACGCCGTCAAGAGCATTGGCAAGCAGGGAACGGTTGGAGAGACTGTCGGGGTCACGGTCTTGGTACTTGATCGGAACGCCGATTTTCTCCAGTTCGCTTCGAAGAGACGGAGTAACAACATTGTACGGAATGTCAATGTTTTCACCTTCAAGAATGCCTGCCACGATAGAAGCGACCTCTGAATCGGGAACGATTCTCACGGGCTTGAACCACCTTGACAGATAGACCTTTCTTGCTTTGTCTCCCTTCAGTTTGGAAGCAACGACTCCGCTATGCCACTTGGTTTCTCCTACGGTATCCTTTGCGAATTCTGCACGATATCCGCTTGTCAATTCGCTCATGGGGATTTCTCCCTCTACGATTACAAGATTCGGTCTCTTGTATGCGGAGCTGAATTGGTCATTGAGAGGAGAAGCGGATGTGTGGAAGTAAGGATTGTAAGCAGCTTGGATGCTGCTTCCGTTCGCCTTGTCAAGCTCAAACTTGTTGCCGTTGCGGATAAGGTCGGGTCTTTCAACAGCCTGCTCCCACGCCCCGATTTTGCTCGGAGTAACGAGAGACTTCTTGCCGTTTTCAGACTTTACCTTTGCAGCCATAGGAGGATAGAGTTCTCCGTCAATGACTTGCATTGCTCTGTACACACGCAGAGGCTTTTGCTTGTTCAAGAAGTCAAGCGTTTTCGGGTCGGTAACACGATCCGAATACAACACCTGCCCCTCATGGAGAACAGAGTCCTTCATGGAGTCGGGGATGTCCATGGACCATGCCGTGTTTCCGGTCTCACGAATTTCTGCTCTGTCGTATTCCTTGCCGGTTTCGGCATCAAACGCAACCATGTTACCCTTATGCTCGATAATGGTAAGGTTGGCGAGATCCTTCTTCGGCAATCCCTGCGCCTTCAACTCGTTACGCACGACCTTCTCCCACTCGGTGAGTGAGCCATACTCTTCCTGCCTATTGACATCGTAGAAGGTTTTAGTGACCGGCAAGTTCGGCAGAGCCGTCTTGCTGACCTTTGCACCCCACTTCTTGCCGTACTTACGCAGGAAGGAAGGAATGTCCTGGTCATACTCGATGCGGTAACCCTCTGCATACTGATCAGACCATCTCTCGGACTGGATATCCGCAGTAGTCCAACCGATACTGTCGTAGCCTTCCTCGGCAGCCATACGAATCAGTCTCTTGAGGACGTATTCGTGATAGTTGGTGCGGAAGGGGGCATCGGGGATTTTGTAAATGGCTTCGTCTTGGACTCTCTCGTATTCAGCCTGCGCCTCACGGTATTCTCGGAGCAACTTCGCACCCTCGGCAGTTTGCTCAATGGTCTCCCATTCTCCTGCCGATCCCGTCATCTTGGTCGAGTAGTCCTCAACCTTGAAGAACAGTTCATTGGCACGATTCTCAAGGGCTTCAAGCTTTGCAGTATCTCTACTGTCGCTATAGCCTTCTTTTGCACCTTCGTTGTGCCAGTCAGACTGAATCTCCTCAACGAAGAGCATCTTGCCCCCATCTGCGGTGGTCATATCCTGGATACGAGCATGAGCCAGTACGCCCTCGGCATCCTCGCCCCAATGCACTCTCATCGCCCGGTTGCTATAGGAGGAGTTCGGCATAACGAAGACCAGTTCTCGATAGTTTTTACCGCCACCAAGTTTATACTTGCTCCATCTGCCACGATTTCCTGCTTGTCGTGCAAGCGTAAGCATTTCGTGCTGAACCTCATAGGTAGGCACATCGTACCCGTCTCTTTCCGCATCGTCAAACACATCTGCCATATTGTCTGCCGTAAGAGGAAGGTCGAAGTCATCGCTAAAGGTCTCGGAAAGATCAACCCCCATGTGCAGTCTCCATAGTGCATTCAATTCGTCATAGGCTTCTTGACCGATACCCGACATCTGCTCCTCGATCTTAAGCTGACTGCCTGCGACAAATTCCTGCAGTTCCTTCTTGGTGACCGACTTCTTGCCTTCAAGCCAAGCCTCAATGCCGCTCCATTTGATCTCCTCGTTCTTAACGCCCTTGCCCTTGAGGTAGGAAACCACGCCTGCAGCACCGACCTTCTCGGACTTGATGCCGTCTACCACCTTGCCCATGTGGGAGTAGAAGGTGGGAGCGTAGGAGTCTCTGTCAGAGTACAATACACTCTCTCCAAGTTTACCATCGGGTCGGGAATCATGCCCGAAATGTCTCAAGACGGATTCCGGCAAGATGTCCGGAAAATACTTATTGACAAATTCTAACAGTTGTGCTATACTGATGGTGGAATCAGTAAGGAAACTGTCTTCAGACAGCGAACCTTGGGGATAAGCTCCCACCTGGTTCCCTTTTTTTATGCCCAAATTAGGCTCTGTCTTTGCGTTGATCGCATAGAGAACGTCCATCGATACAAGCTCGTTCTTGAATCTGTTCACGACAGAACGCACGATATACAGTTCGCCTTTTTCGTTACGGGCTGCACCAATCAGCGCATAACTGCTGTCCGCACTCGGATTTTCGGGTGTCATCTCGTTGATCTTTATGGAATTCTGCAAGATTTCTCCTGCCTTTACAGCTACCGGCGCATTCACATCGAACCGTCTGTCAAGACTATGTCGAAGTCCTCCGGTGGAGATGACCACGTCTACGCCAATGTCATTAACACGAACGCTTACGCTTCCATCTTTGGGGTTGAATTTCCCCACTTTGGCGGCGTTTTTCTTTGCCTCAGCTACAACGTCAGCACGGTTTCGCAGAACATTGTCACCAATCGATGTGAGCTTCATGTCGGGCTTGCTTACAAGGGAATCATAAGAGTAGTCTCTGTCGGACAATTTAACCTTGCTCTCATACTCCTTTGCGAAGTCCTCAACAACGTCCTTTGCCACGGGGAAGCTTCTGTGACCGCCCTGGTATTCACGCAGAATCTTTTGGTTTGCCGCATCGTCAAAGATGGGCTGAACCACGTTCTGAGGAGCACCTACGCCGTCATTGTCATACATCTTGAAGTCAATGAGCAGTTTCCAGTAGCCGGGATAGCCCTGGAATTGAGAGAATTTCGGAATTCTTCCGTCCTGGCGGCATTTCTCAAGGTAGATCTGAGCGTTCTCGTCACCCGTCTTGGAGAAATCCCAATACTCGGAAGGATCGAAGTTCTTGATCGTACGGCTCTTATAAATGGGCTTTTCGTTCTGCGAGTCGGTGTAGTCATCGTACCCGGTCAGACCAAGTGCATCGTACAGAGATTCCTTCCAAGAAGACTTGTGGAAGGGAATGATATAGTCGATGCGAGGGTCAGCCATAGCAGCAATGATGTGAGCATTATTCTTACCAACCAGGATCGTGCCCACGTTTTGGGAGAATTTATCTCTGAGTCTGAAGGCTTCCTTGTGGTTGATACCTTCCACATCGTCAAATACGAGGTTGCCATTCGAATCAAGACCCGTGCCTTTTGCAATCAGCGACAGATTGATCTTGATACCCGTATTACCGAAAGCCTCGGCAAAGTTGGGAACCTTTGTGTAAGCCTGCGCCTTCAGCCCCACTCTCGCCATATCCATGGTGATCTGCATCATATCGATGAGGTGAGGGACCTCAAAGTCGGAGAACGACTGGAGACGAAGACCTCCTGCATTGTTTCTCGATTTGACTGCGGAAGCATACTTGAAGTGCTTGAGGATCTCGCCCTTGTATTCCGCTCTCGTCTCAAGCAGTTTGGGCTTGGCTTGTCCTCTTGCGTTCATGAAGTTGAGGTATGCCTCGTATACCAACGGGTGGTTCTTCTTCACAAGGTCAATGTCGGTGGTGTTCAACTCAGCAAGGGTAGGTGTGTATCCCTTTTCCGGGAAGAATCTGTCGGAGGACTTGTCCACCGTGGTTTCCATCTGATCCTTGGTCTTCTTGAGTTCAACTACCTTGCCCTCGCTATTGATACGGGTGATAGGCTTGCCAGTCTTCTGCGCTTCCTTATATCTCTCGATAAAATCGGCGGTGATCGTGCCTATTTCACGGCGAGTAGACTCCACGTAGCAGATGCCGCAAGCGACCTCGTAGCCTCTCTCCTCCATCATGGAGCGCAGGCGAACGATGTCATCGGAGTCAAAAGCGGTATTGGGGAACATCCTCTGCAGAGCATCGAACGTGCCGGTGAAGAGCAGTCTCTTGGCACACAGAGTGGACATATCCACGCTCCACTTGTAATCGCTGTTCGGCTTGATGACGGTTGCCGTGCTATCCAGGTTCGGCTCGTAGTCAAGCCTTGCTCTGTCATCGGCAATCAGTCTTGCCACGCTGTTGATGTCATCGATATACTTGTAGGCGGTATCGATATCCACGCCCAGGTCATTGGAGATCTTTTTCGCCGTGATCTCTCTCTCGGTCACGTATTCGGAAGCCGTCCAGGTTCTCTCGGAGAGCATGGGAGCAACGGAGTCCGTGTCCGTATCGATCTCTACCAAAGCAGATGCCTGGTAGCTCTCTCCTGCATCCGCAAGAGCCTCCGTCCACATCTCATACAGCTTCTCTGCGGCATCCTGCATCTCTCGGACGTAGTTTGCCTCAAGGGAGTCGGGGTTCAGCCCCTTGTACACTTCCTTGATCTTCGCAACCAGGTCGGAAATGAATTTCTTGATCTTGCTCCAAAGGCTCTTGTCCTGCGCCTTGAGCAGAGCAATCTTCTCCATGGCGTTACTGTCGGTCAGCATTGCCTCGCAGGAGTCTGCTACGACCTCCTCGTATGCGGTATCAAAGTCGATGTCTCTTCCGCTTCTCTTTGCCTTCTCAATCTGC
>JAEIGA010017918.1_pt1 | contig 10788 bp, 10 predicted proteins | sample 9270691 | NCBI WGS metagenome assembly JAEIGA01 (sample SAMN17057246, study PRJNA624740) | gut metagenome | biome: biome; isolation source: fecal sample | host: Bos grunniens | place: China: Xizang | collected 2019 | reverse complement strand
GTGAGATCAGCAAAAAACTTCATGGTCCAGTAAAAACCTGTATTTACCCAATCATGGAGCACTTTCGGATCAAAAAAACCGGATGCAGCAAATATATGCCTATATTCCGTATGATATTTTATCAGGTCGCCTGTCAGATACTGATACCGGAATGCACAGACAAATGTATGTATGATATTCATCAGGATAATGTAATACTTACGCTGAGGGCCCTCCTGGGGCATGGTATATCCAAACAGCAAAACCAGCGCAACAATAATCCAATACATACTCATAGCCCCTCACCCCTTTCAGTAACGTTATTTATCCCCTTTTATTTTTCCCGTATCCATCAGTATCTTCGCTTCCAATAATGATACAGCCCAAACCCCGGCAGCATACATGCCATGACGAAACATTTTCTGTCTGTAGTACGAATCATTTTCTTTACAGAACAACCCGCATAAAAGCCATAACAGCAATACAGCAGGCCTGCTTTTACTCGTTCCTTCAGACTGCACCGTCTGTCCATCCGCAGATTGGAATTGTACATACCGCCTTGGGGATTGGATATCTGAAGTTTTTTTCCCGACTTCGTCAGACCGCCTTCCAGATATTCGCAGATATAGATTCCCTTATTGATATAGACACATTCTGCATCCCGGGCAACACGATACCACAGTGCCGTTTCTGCCAGAAACCGCTCCCCTGCAAACACCGGGAACGGGTACTTTTTAAATAATTCTGTCCGGAGAACCTCGCAGGAGTCTCCGGAGACAGCAAATACACGCTGCTCCCGCAGCATATCTGTCGGCAGATACTCTTCTTTTCCATAGGAACACAGCCGTCCATCGGCCGTTTGTCTTGCGAAGCGAATCACGCCCACCCGGAAATCATCCGCAAACTGTCGCCAGCCTGCCAGTACTTCCTCCACCGCATCCGGTGTCAAGGTATCATCACTGTCCAGAATCAGCACATACTGTCCCCGGATATACGGATGCGATGCATTCAGCGCCGTATGCTTACCGCCGTTTTCCTTGTGTACGCACACAATGGGAAAGCCACCGTTTTGTAACTGAATCTCTGCAAGAACCGCTTGCGTATTGTCTGTACTGCCGTCATCCACCACAATCCACTCAAAATTCTTGTTCGTCTGAACCGCAAGAGACCGGAAGCATGCGCGCAGCAGGTTTCCCCGGTTATATGCCGGTGTGACGATTGTCAGCTGTGGTATCGGCTTATTCATCGCTACTCTCCTCAACAGATTTTCCCGGTTCTGCAGTCAACGGATCCTGATAGTTCGGATGCTTCAGATGGTACAGCGTTGACGTGCCAATCAGATTTCTGGCAATTCCCAGAAGGTAATGCCGCAGGCGCCCCAGGAAATTTTTGGGGGTTCCGCTTTTATACCAGCTGGCATAACAGTGATGATAGGCATAGTTATCCTTTTTATACTTTCCGATTACATTACGCAAATCGTTGGGAGAAAAGTATTTCTGGGGATAGATCTTTGCACCGCATACCGTCTGTTCTTTTCCGTTCAGCACCAGTCCCTGTGCTTTCAGCATCCTGGTAAGAACCACCACATTGGTGGTATCTGTATCCAAAGCTCCATTTTCCAAAACAAAATGCCGGTTCTCGTATTTCCCAATAAACGCTTCAATGACCATGCTGCCTTTGCAGCAAGCCATGACTGCCGTTGTCAAATAGTCATTGGACTCAAATCCAAAAAAGGCCTCCTGATCCAGCAACGCATCAAAAGAACGAAATATTTCAACATCTGTATCAAGGTAAATACCGCCATAGTTTTTCAACGCATGGAGTCTTACATAATCCGAAACAAAAGCCCACTTCTGATGCGCATAGGCTTCCCGGACATAATCATTGGATGTTTCAATGTTAAAGTTTGTTTCATTCCACTCCACAAACTGATAATCCGGAAGCCATTTTTTCCAGGAATCCATACAATGGATCACGGCATCCGGCTTTTCTTTTCCGCCAAACCAGCAATAGTGAATGATTCTGGGAATGGTTTTTTCACGCATGCTGCAGCTCCTTTTCTGTTAAAAATAGATTTTTTCCAATTCCTGTCTTACATTTTCAAAGCCATACTGCTTCGCAAAAGCAGCGGCATCTGCGCCCATCCGGGTGCGTTTGTCTTCTTCCTGCAGAAGTTCCAGCACCACCCGGGCCATGGCTTCTGTGTCGTTCACAGCTACCAGACAGCCGGTTTCCTCCGGACGGATCAGTTCCCGGTGGCCACGGTTCTGGGTGGCCACCACCGGATTGCCGGAGAGCATTGCCTCCACGATATTTAAGGGCAGGCCCTCCCGTTTGCTGCAGGATACCAGAAGATCCGCGGCCTGCTGATATCTTTCCAGATTCGTGCAGTAACCCAGGAAGCGGACATTTTCCTGCAGCCCCAGTTCTTCCGTCAGGCGTTCCAGGTTCTCCCGCTGAGGGCCGTTGCCTGCCAGCAGAAGCTGTGCATCCGGGTATTTTCTCCGGACAACGTCCATCATCCGGATAGCCATAGCCTGGTTCTTATTGGGCAGCAGTTCGCCGATGCACAGCAGGATCTTCTGCTGTGCCCCGAAGCCCAGTTTCTGCCGAACCGCAGTCCGTTCCTCTCGGGAAACGCAGTGATACCGCTGCTCATCCACGCCTACGCCATGCATATGCGCCACCCGGCAATGGAATTTCTCCGACGCCAGAGCGTAATCTTCATGGGTAATGGTGATAAGGGTATCCGTAATCCGGGAGAACAGCTTCTCGATGGGGTAGAACACCAGCCAGTTTTTCCGGGGAGCACCTTTATAGAAATGGAAGCCGTGGGCAGTGTAAAACACCTTCGTTCCCCTTTTTCTGGCCTTCACGGCCGCCAGCCGGGTCACAATGCCGCCCATGGGGGTATTGCAGTGGATCACATCATAGTGCTCCTGCGCCAGGATTTTCTTCAGTTCCCGGTAAGCCCGGATGTTGTCAGGACTTTTGGGTGATCTGGAAAAGGGCACATTGTAAACTTTCTCCGCAAAGTCCAGCTTCAGTCCGTTTTTCTCTGCCAGATTATCCCTGGCCGCCACATGGATTTCATAGCCATGGGCATGGAGAACCTCCGCCAAAGGACGGTGGAACTGGCAGATATGACTTTGGACCGTTGCGGTCAGAAGTACTTTTTTCTTTTTCATTCGATTTCTCAATTAAAACTTCGAGAAGATTCTCAAATATGTTCTGATGATAAATGACCACATATCAGTATGTGCCACATTTTTAACATAAACTTTTGAATCTTCTATTCTTCTATCCAGTTTACGGATTACGTCAATCTGAATCTGACTGTTCAGTCTCTTTTCCAAAGGAACTGTAAACATAGTATTCAAAAGGCATCTGTTATTGTAGGGGATTGTGATTTCATCTGAATACTTGTGCTCTGAAGTCAGGAATGTACCTTCACCGGAACTCCAGGAAAATTCCCAGTAAAAGAAATCCATCCATGGCAAATACGACCATACATCCTTATCATGGTAAGTATGCAGATACTCTTTGAAGATACGGTTGGATTCCCAAATCAGACGGGGATTCACAATTACTTTCCACATACAACGGTAATACCCGGCTGTTGGTTTCTTGGGAAATCTTCTGGTATTATACTTGTTCTGAGCTTCACCCCGGGACAGTTCATCCACCCAGGATTTGATTTCCACATCAAAGTCGTGAATTGTATCCAGATAAATTCGCTTCTTAACATCATTCAGATTATTATGACCGATGCATCCCGCATTGCACTCCAAAATCTTTTTGACAACTTCAATATCTTTATACAAATCACTTTCGTTTGGAATGGTATAAATCGTATGTTCCAGGCCCAAATGATTACAGAGTACATGTGCAGCATCAGCATCAATTTTCTCTGTATCTTTAGAAATATAACTGAAGTAAGACAGTTTATCGTATACTTTGGATGCGGCAGCCAATGTTGTTGTGCTGTCGCGTCCTCCTGTTACAGAAATAGCCGCTCTCTTATTGGGCCATTTTCTTGAAATTAATATCAGAGAATTCTCCAGAATCTGTGCTATATTCCCCAACACACCATCATATTGTGTTCCTTCCACTTCTTCAATCCGAGAAAGGGGGAAATAACGTTCAAAATGAAACGCCGTTTCAGCAAAGCAGTATCTATAAAGGAAGTTGGGCACAACACGCTTTAACTCTGTATAGGGAGATCTGTCACCCGGCAGAAATGTGCCCCAATACCGGTAGAATCTGCTGTTTACCAACCTGGTGATATAATTATCCTGTGCAAATCCGCACAGATCTGCCACAAGTTTACTGTGTGAAGTAATATAAATATCACCATTTTGCTGCCCGTAATAAACCAACTGCATGCCCGTGCAGTCAGTAGAAAACACAACATTTCCTTCTGTTATATAACCGACACAGAATACTCCGGTCAGTTCACTTTCAGACTTCCAATACTCAGCCTCTCCAATGCTCATTGCTTGCGCCAGATGATTCAAAATCCGGAGTTCTTCATATTCCATGGTATAGGGATTATACGCATGACCAATCAGAAAGTATGTAATGTCACCAACAGTATGTACATAGCTGGGAGTTAAGCTATGTGTAAGGATAAAAATATCTTTTCCCTTCGGATTGTCTATTTTATGTCTGGACCAGTTCCCATAAAAAGGATAGTTATTCATGTCCAAATCGCACTGACTCGTAACTAGAAATCCTCTGCAATATAACTTTTCACGGTATTGGGGATAGTCCTCCAATACAGCCTTCATTTCTTCTTTGGTATAATAAGCCAACGCAATCACTCCACATCTGATAAAGCATTCATAACTACTGCTGCCAGCCTTCTGTGTACCCCGTCTCCCACGAAGCTGTTGTGGGGGGTGATTATCACATTCTCCAGATCCCACAGGGGGCTTTCAGGCGGCAGGGGTTCTTCTTCAAACACATCCAGCACGGCACCTGCCAGACGGTTCTGCCGCAAAGCATTTTCCAAAGCCCGGGTATCCACAACGGCACCCCGGGCGATATTTACAAGAACGGCGCCCTGCTTCATTCCCGCAAGCCGCTGTGCATTCAGCAGATAGCGGGTCTTGTCTGTCAGCGGAACCGTCAGAATTACAACGTCCGATTCTGCAAGAACAGCATCCAGTGCATCTTCCCCTTTGACAAAATCAAAGAAGGTCTGTTCCCGCTGGGAAGTCGCCACACCAACGACTCTGCAGCCGAAGGCAGAGAACCGTTTTGCACATTCACTGCCCACACTGCCGCAGCCTATGATGCCCACGGTTTTTCCGGACAGTTCCAGCAGATTTCTGCGTTTTTCCCACAGACGGTTCTTCTGATTCTCCCGAAAGGCGGGAAACTGCTTATAAAGTTCCAGCACACCGCCCAAGGCATATTCCGCCATGGGAACACTGTACACACCCCGGGCATTGTGAATTGCAATGCCATGCTGCCGGATGTACTCCAGAGGCACCCGGTCATAGCCGGCGCTGGTCAGCTGGATATATTTCAGATTGGGAAAGTTCTCAATGGGGTGGTGCAGGAACAGACCGTTGCAGATCACGCCCTCCACCCAGGCTGCATCACAGGGAAGCAGATCCTTTTCCTGCTGCAGGAACACAACGCTGTGACCCATTTCCCGGATTTTGTCCAGATTGGCCCCGGCATTCTGCCAGGCTCCGGTAATCAGCAGATTCATGGATGATTCCCCTCAAACAGACCTTCGCAGATCCGGTGGACCTTCCAGGCCACAATCTGTGCATTATCCCGGAAGTAAGCCTCATTGCCTGCCTGCATCTGGCACTCCCGCTCCAGTGTCCGGATTTCCCGGATACCTCTTTCGAAAATGCTCCGGACTTCTTCCAGATCGTGAATTTTATTGACATTGCAGAAGCTTCTGGACAGGATGGTAGTGGTGGAACCCAGCCGGTAATGCTCCCGGATCACGAATTCGGAAGGCAGCATGCCCTTGCCCAGGGATGCGATACCGCCGAAGCCGAAGGGGATGCCTGCTTCCCGGAATTTCCAGCTCAGTCTTTCAATGGTGCCGTCTGCCAGCAGTTCAAACATGAACTTTCTGCCCAGGCCCAGGCTCAGGTCATTCAGACCCACGTGGATCTCGTCCACGCCGTCCAGTGCCAGGATCTCATCGATGGACGCAACAGCCTCGGGTGTCTCCACCAGAGGGAATGTCCGTGCCCGGCCATTGACCAGGTCCACAAAGATCCGGACTTCTTCGGGCGTTTTGAAATAGGGCAGCATGATCACGTCCGCACCGGCTTCGATCACCGCTTCGATCTCTTCCCGGGAAGAGCCGAAGTCTCCCATACCTTTATGGATGGGGTTCACCCGCACCATCAGCTCCGATTTGCTGATTTTCTGACGGATGTTATGGACATCCTGGATGGTGTGGTGGCTCTGGACCGTGTCCATTCCACCCTGGCGCAGTGCCTTGCCGATATATTCCATGTCCACAAAAATCCGGTCCACGCCTGCATTTTCTGCAATTTGCGCCACATCAGGCCGATCGGTTATGTACATTAATTTCAGTGCCATGATAATTCCTCTTCTCCTGAGAGTTCTCCGGATTTTATTTCACGGTTTTCCCAACATTCTCGTTATCTGCATTGCTGAGAACTTTGTAAATTGTCATAAAGAAGATCTTCACATCCAGCCAGAAGGACACATGGTCCACATACCAGACATTCAGTTCGATCCGGTGGTGCCATTCCACACCTTTCCGGCCGTTGATCTGTGCCCAGCCGGTAATGCCGGGCCGGACCTCAAACATCCGCTTCTGCTGCTCTGTATATTCCTCATAGGGCCAGGGGTGATAGGTCAGAGGGGGTCTGGGACCGATGAGAGACATATCGCCTTTCAGAATATTGATCAGCTGAGGCAGTTCATCAATGCTGGTTGCCCGGAGGATCTTGCCCAGCCGGGTCACCCGGGTATCGTTTCTGTCCGAATAAACGCCGGTGCCGGTGTGCTCTGCACCCTGGCACATGCTTCGGAACTTCAGAAATTCAAAAACCTTACCGTCCTTGCCGATCCGTTCCTGGCGAAAAATCGCCGGACCGGGAGATTCCAGTCTGATCAGCAGTGCCACAATCAGCATAGGAATTGCGCCAAGAATCAGCACCACCAGGGATATTGCAATATCCAGTGCTCTTTTCATTCCGTTTTTGTACATTTCAATCTCTCCCCAGAGCCGAACAACCCATCCGTTCCGACTCTTTGATCTTCGGGAATTTCCCGTAATCTTTCTATTTTCGCCCCGAATGCTGCCGTAAAGCACCCGATGGGTATAGAATCCCATAATTAGACACTTTATTATAGCATGCCACATAGTGAAATTCAATGTCAGAACGTAACAATAACATTTTTTTGCCGAATAAAGTCCAAAAAGCAATCTTCCCAAGGAACTTTCTCCGCCATAGCTTCCGGGACAGCAAAAAAAGATCCGGCTTTCGCCGGATCCTTGGGGAAGCTGCACTGTTATAAAGAGGCCGTGGCAATGAGCCTGTGGTCTGCGGGGATCTGCAGGCCGTCATCGGAGGGATCGAAGGTCCAGTGGAGTTTGCCTGCCCAGTTTTCTGCCACCGCAGTGAAGTGGAGCAGAACAATGCCCAGGCTCAGATCTCCGTCAATTTTGGTATTGTAGCTGTCGGGGCGGCTCACCAGGCTGATGCAGCCGTCATGAAGCAGGAAGCCGTAGGCCTGCCGGTTCAGATAGCTGGGTGCCAGAGAGGCTGCAAACAGAGCTTCCCACAGCATATCGTCAAAGAAGCCGATATGGCGGTCCAGATTATGGCTGTTGCCCCAGGTATCCACGAAGGCCAGGTCATTGACGCTGCGCTTGGGCTCCATGTAACGGTACTTTGCCTTGATATCCACATCGGACATGCTGCGCAAATTCAGCCGCAGACGCTTCACAGCCTTCTTTCCGCAGCCGAAGGCAGCCACCGCCACCACATCCATGGAACTGTCGATGCCCAGCACATCCTTGATTTCCTCACTGTCGGTAAAGGTCAGCCAGCAGCTGTCCAGTTCCAGATCTGCCAGCTTCAGCAGCAGATCCTGCATCACATAGCCGCCGTTCAGATACGCCAGATCATGCTTGTCGGACAGCAGCACCAGATACTGAGGCGCACCCACCAGGAAGTGGTTGTAACCGGCAGCGCCCTCCAGCGCACTGCGGGCATCGGTGCTGAAGAAGCACAGATGGGTCTTCAGCCCGGGGATCAGACGGCGGACAGAATTCCGGTAGTATTCTTCAATGGATGCCAAAGCAGAGAAGGGAACCTGCTGTTCGGTAAACTCCCGGAAAGATTTTCTGTTCTGGATCAATGCACTGTAATTCATACCAGAGCCTCCTTGTTTTGTTTTTCTTTATTATACCGGGAGAATTTTCCCTTTTCTGTGATAAAATCACACTTTTACCAGGCAAAATCCCCTCCTTCTCAGAAGAAGCCCCTGAAAATCCGATCCGCTTGTTTTTTATTCTTCGCTTTAACTACCAAATTTCAAACCTTTTCTTTGTATAACTATACCAATTTCCCTCATTCGCGCCATTATTCCCCAAAATCATTTGCTTTTTCCGGTGTGCTGTCGTATAATGCATATGTGTTCAAGGACTGTACCCGACGGTGATACAGTCCAATTTTTCTTCATATGCTTATAAAAAGGAGGTACCCCCATGATCGCTGCCTTTGATCCTTTCCGCCAACTGAATATGGAATCGGTTCTGCTGCGGCTGGCTCTGGCCATGTTCTTTGGCGGCCTGGTGGGACTGGAAGGCGGACGAAAAGGACGGGCTGCCGGTTTCCGTACCTATATGCTGGTATCTCTGGGTGCTACGCTGACCATTCTTTTGGGCCAGTATGAGCTGGAAATGCTGCGGACCCAATGGGCCTCCGTCCAGGCACTCACCGGAACCCAGGTGGATGTGGCCCGCTTCGGTGCCCAGGTCATCAACGGCATCGGTTTTCTGGGTGCCGGCACCATCATCGTCACCGGCAAGCAGCAGGTGAAAGGTGCCACCACCGCCGCCGGTCTTTGGGCTTCTGCCTGTACCGGTCTTGCCATCGGCGCCGGATTCTATGAGTGCATCCTTCTGGTGTATCCGCTTGTCTATTTCATCGTCCGGCTTCTGCCCATCTGGGAAGAGCATGTGGTCAACAACCTGCGGAACATCAACATCTATGTGGAATACGACAAGGTTGAAAACACCGGCGCCATCCTTCGGCGGATCCGGGAACTGGATGTCCAGATTTACGAAGTGGACATTCAGCGGGAGGGTATCGCTCCTGATGGCCGGCCTTCTGCAGTCTTTACCATCCGGCTGAACAAACGCATCACCCACACCCGTGTTCTGGCATATATTTCCCAGCTGGAATGCATTTACAGTGTGGAAGAAATTTAGGAGGCTGCCCATGCTGACAATCTTCTCCTCCCTTCGGGATTTTACCCTTCCGGCAGTTGCTGTCCGTCTGTTTCTGGCGGTTCTGTGCGGCGGTCTCATCGGACTGGAGCGAACCTTCCGGCGCAGACCTGCCGGTATGCGTACCCATATGCTGATCTGCCTGGGTGCTTCCATGACCACCCTTACCAGCCAGTATCTGCTGCTGTACATGAACTATTATACGGACATGGCCCGTCTGGGCGCCCAGGTTGTTGCCGGTATCGGCTTTATCGGTGCAGGTACCATCATCGTCACCCAGCACCAGAAGGTCAAGGGTCTGACCACCGCCGCCGGCCTGTGGACCGCTGCCATCGTGGGACTGTCACTGGGCGCCGGCTTCTACGAGGGCGGCCTTACGGTTACAGGTATGGTGCTTCTGGCCGAGATCCTGTTCTCCCAGCTGGAGCGGCTGATCCTGCGGAAATCCCCCGAAATGAATCTGTACATTCATTATGCGGAAGCCAACACCATGGACCGCATTCTGTCCTATCTCCGGGAACATCAGATCAAGATTCTGAGCATGCAAATCACGCGGCTGAAGGAAACACCCAACCATACGCCTACCGCAATTTTCCTGCTCCGTCTGCACCGCCGCATCCGCCGGGCAGATGTGATCAAAGGACTGTACGGTGTGGAAGGTGTTATTTCCATCGACGAATTGTCCTGTTAATCAAAACGCCCCATTTGTCTTACCGACAAATGGGGCGCTTTTTTGCTGCATCACAGACCGAAAATACGCTGTGCGTTTTCGAAGCAGATTTTATTGTAGGTGCTCTGAGAAAGTTTTCCGGAAGTCACCTGCTGATCCAGCCAGGCACCCAGCGGGAAGACCATGTCCTTGTTCACCATATCGGTGGCGAAGAACAGCCGGTCCGCATAGGTTTCCAGGAATGCAAGGCCGAAAGCCTCGTCCCGCATAATGGCACGGCTGCCGCTGTTGGCACTGAGATCGCCGTACAGATTGGGGTATTTGGCAAACAGCTCCGGTACCCGGCCGCCGGGAACCACGGGGCCGTCGCCCCAGCTGTTGCGGCCTTCCTTATCCTTCGGAGCATCGCCGCTCATCTCGATCCAGAAGGTCTGGCTGTGGCCCAGGATCTTCAGATCGGGATACTTTGCCAGCACTTCTTCCAGCAGAGGCAGGCCGGGATCGTCCACCACGCCGTAGCTGTAGCCCTCTTCCGGGCTCATGTGGATGGTGACGGGCATACCCAGTTTTTCTGCCGCGGCAAACAGCTCCTGCAGGAACGGGTCGGAAAGCTTACGGTTGTAGGTCAGCTCACCGATGCCGACAGCACCCTCTGCCTGAAACCGGGCAAGCC
>JAEIGA010017917.1_pt1 | contig 10788 bp, 8 predicted proteins | sample 9270691 | NCBI WGS metagenome assembly JAEIGA01 (sample SAMN17057246, study PRJNA624740) | gut metagenome | biome: biome; isolation source: fecal sample | host: Bos grunniens | place: China: Xizang | collected 2019 | reverse complement strand
CCCACCGCGCCCACGAGATCCGTTCCGCCATCGCTACCACCAATTCCGACTACGATCGGGAAAAGCTGCAGGAGCGTCTGGCTAAGCTCAGCGGTGGTGTTGCCGTTATCAAGGTTGGCGCCCAGACTGAGGTTGCCATGAAGGAGCAGAAGCTGCGTGTGGAAGACGCCCTGAACGCCACCCGTGCTGCTGTGGAAGAAGGTATCGTTGCCGGTGGTGGTACCGCACAGGTCAACGCCATCGCTGCTGTGGAAAAGCTGATCAAGGGTCTCTCCGGTGACGAAAAGACCGGCGCCAAGATCATCGCCACCGCACTGCAGGCTCCCATCCGTCAGATTGCTGAGAATGCAGGCGTGGATGGCAGCGTGGTCTACGAAAAGATCCGTTCTTCCAAGAAGATTGGCTGGGGCTACAATGCCTACTCCGAGGAATATGTGGATATGATCGCCTCCGGTATCGTCGATCCCACCAAGGTGACCCGTTCCTCCCTGGAGAATGCCGCCTCCATCGCATCCTGCGTGCTGACCACCGAAAGTTTGGTGGCCGACAAGCCCGATCCTGCCGCTGACGCAGCCATGGCCGCTGCCGCAGCTCAGGGTGGTATGTACTAAGAAAACGATCCCCCGGCTGCAAAAGCCGGGGGATTTTTTAGAATTGTTTGTGTATTTTTTGGGAAGACTCCTGGGCTTTCATCAGATCGCTGATGATGGAATTGGAAACCAGGAAGCCCTCCGGGGTCAGTTTCCAATAGCCGTCGCCACTTAAAATGGCGTGGTGGCGGGCTTCACATTGCCGCAGCACTTCCTCCATCGGATCGAAGCTGCGGGTGAACTGCCGCTCGTAATCCTCCCGACGAATGCCGGCAGTGGTGCGCAGCCGCAGCATCAGGTATTCACCGGCTCGCTCCCGGCGGGGGATCTCCTGCATTTCCTGCACCACTTGGCCATTGGTTTGAATGCCGTTGATATAGGCCCGTACGTCCCGGACCAGACCATACCGCTTGCCCCCAAAGTCGGACCAGGCAGCAGGGCCAAAGCCTAAGAACTCTTTGCTGCTCCAATATTTCAGATTATGGCGGGAAGCCTTTCCTTTTTTTGCGAAATTGGAGATCTCGTATTGCCGATAGCCCTCCCGACGAAGAATGTCAATGGTAGCCAGGTACATATCCGCCTGGGCATCGTCATCCGGCAGATCGCAGTGATCCCGGTAGGTGTACAGAGGTGTACCCTCTTCCAAAGTCAGGCCGTAGCAGCTGATATGTTCCGGATCCAATTTCAGTACATTACGCAGAGTTTTTTCCCAGCTTTCCCGGGTTTGGCCGGGCAGACCCATGATCAGATCCAGGGAAAGGTTTTTATATCGGGCCCGGCGGATTCGCTTGACCGCCTTGACTGCTTGCTCATAGGTGTGGGGACGGCCAATCTTTTTCAAAATGGCGTCGTCGTCACATTGGACACCCAAACTGATTCGGTTAAAGCCCTCCCGGCGCAATTTGCGCAGCAGGCGGGGAGAAACGGAGTCAGGATTGGCTTCAAAAGTAATTTCTGCCTTGCTGTCCACATCGAAGCTTCTGCGGATGGTGTTTAAAATGGTGGCCATGCCGTCAGCACCGAAGAAGCTGGGGGTGCCGCCGCCAAAATAAATGGTGTCCACCCGGTGATCCGGGGCCAGGGGGCCGGTCTCTTTGATGTGGCGGCAGATGGCATGCAGATAAGCATCCATCAGCTTGTCATTTTTATCCGTAACGGAATAAAAGTCGCAGTAAGCGCATTTGCTGCGACAGAAGGGGACATGGACATAAATGCCCAGAGGTGCTTTGTGGTTGCGGTGAAAAATTGCCATAGACATGCCTCCTTACAACCCGAAAATATGCAGACCCAGCATACTGACCACGGTCATGATTACACCAGCCAATACAACGCCCAGGGAAACGGACAGCGCGGTAGCTTTTGGCCCCATGTCCAAAAGGCTGGCGGCCAAAGTGCCGGTCCATGCGCCGGTGCCGGGCAGAGGAATACCCACAAACAGGGTAAGACCCAGGAAAGCACCCCAACGGCCGGTTTTTTTGGTTAATTTTTGGCCGGCACTTTCGCCTTTTTCCAGAAAAAAGCGGCACATTTTACCAATATAGCGCCGTTGTGCGCCCCAAACCAGGAATTTTCTGGCAAACAGATAAATAATGGGCACCGGCAGCATATTGCCCAACACACAAATGGCAATGGCGGGAATCGTGGATAAATCCATGCCCAGCGCAATGGGAATGGCGCCCCGCAGTTCAATCAGAGGCACCATGGATATGAAAAAAACGGTGAGATATTTTGACAGCATAGGATCCGCCTTTACTTGAGTTTTCATTATTGTAGCACAAAAATAGCCGCCATGCAACGGAAATCCATATTTTTTGCAGACAGATTTTGGGAGTTTCAAAGGGAGTTTGGCTGTCTATTTGGAAAAGATCCGTAAAAATAGAAAATGCTGGTAAAGAATGTGGAATTTCTTGCAATTCTTGCGGAAATGTGCTAGTATGTTATTTGAGATATTATCGGATTTTATGCCATGTGCTTATTGATTTTACAGAAGGTGGGACTTTCTATGAAAATAAGATCTTTTACAAAGCATCTTTGCCTGGTTTTGGCATTGGTGCTGCTGTTGGGCCTTGCGCCCCAGCGGGCATCTTCTGCCCAGCCGGAGCAGGTAATGCCGCAGTCCAACCAAACGGATATTGCGACTACCATTGAAGAGCAGATCCGTGCCTTTACCCTCCGGCTGAACCGGCCCGATGCGGATGACATTGCGGCTGCGGAATTGGCCCAGCATGGCCTTACCGGTAACGGTGAAAAGCTGGTGGTGGACAAGACCCACGCATTGACGGCTACGCTGTATAATGCGGAAATGACCATTCAAACGATGATTGAGAGCTGCACGGCTGCAATTATGTCCATGGAGCAGCTGCAGCAGGATTCTTTGCCCAAAATCTTTGGCAATATTAACTGGCTCGGAGAAAAATATTCTTATGGTTTTTTTACCATCATCGAAAATACAAGTGTGGAATCCCGGGACTGGAAGTTGACAGGGGCAAATCCATATACCGGAAAAAGCAACAGCTACGACAATTCGTTGGAGTGGATGGCGGGCAAAACCGCAGTGGACTGCACCATAGAGCGGATTGCGGTTACGGATACGGAAGCGACTTATCGTGTGTATTGGAAGATCCGGGATCGGTTTGACTTTTCCACTGCTTCGGGCGATCAATTCAAGGACTGGATCTCCGGTATCGGAGAAAGGTTATTCCGGGAGTTTGATTGGGAGTCTGCGGTAACCTTTGAGCTTACAGTACCCTATTCCTGCAGTCACAGTACCGGTATGTACCGCTGGACCTACGACGCTGCTACCCACAGCATGATCGCGGATGAAAGCGAGGGCTATGTGGTCAACCAAGCGACGCAGCATTCCTTCCAAAACAGCGGCGGGAGCACCAGTTATTATTACGAGCTGGAGGATGCGGTGCGGCTGCGACACAATCAGCCCTGGGTTCTGGAATACGATGCCAAAAACCTCCGGCAGCTGACCCTGGCGCCATTGGAACCGGGAAACGCAAATACACAGGTGCGGTTGACCCAAACCGGCGGCCAATTTCTGCTCTTCCGCAGCAGAGCATATGTAAAAGAAGATGAAGATCGAAAGGCGGCGTATCATGATTACGGCACCATGCTGTCGGATCTGTATAGCTATTCCAAGTATGAAACCTATACCTTCCGCCTGGAAAATGTGATTGCGTCGAATGGCGGTAATATGGTTTACCTAACGGTTTTGGAAACGGCTACCGGAAAGGTGCTTGTGGACAAAATCCCCATGGATGACTACTATTACACCGACATAGATTCTGTTGAAAAAGTACTGAAAAATACATCCAATGATTATTTAAGCGGAAAAGACATTTATATCAGCTTTATCGGCAATTTGCTGCAAAGTTTTGCGGCGGATACATTCGAACTACGGATATGGGAAAATGGACTGGATGGTTTCAATCAGACGGAATATGAACCCGCTTCTGTCACTGATCCCACCTGCACCGAGGGCGGCTATACCACCTACACCTGTTCTGCCTGCGGCCACAGCTACAACAGCGATTTCACCGATCCTGTGGGCCATAGCTTTGGCAGCTGGATTACGGAAAACTCTGCCACCTGTGACGGCACCGGCACCGAAGGCCGGGATTGCCACACCTGCGGGCTCCACGAAACCCGGGAAACCGAGGCTGTGGGCCATATTTGGGATGAGGGCAAAGTGATCATTGCGCCCACCGAGGACTCCACCGGTGTCAAGCAGATCAAGTGCCAGGTCTGCGGCAAGCAAACCACCCAGACCATACCGGTACTGGGCCACACCCACAAATACAAAAAGGATGTGACCCATCCTACCTGTCTGGAGGGTGGCTCCACCACCTTCACCTGTGAATGCGGCGATACCTATGTGGGGGATTACACCGATCCCAAGGGACATAATTATAAGAAACTGGTGGTAGCTCCTACCTGCCTGGAAACAGGCTACACCTCCCACACCTGTACCCGCTGCGGTGACAGCTATACCGACAGTGAGACCCCCATTTCCGATCACAACTGGAATGCCGGTGAGGTGGTAGTGCCTGCTACGGAGCAGACCACCGGTGTGCGGATGTATACCTGCATTTACTGCGGTGAGACCAGAACGGAAGTGATTCCGCTGGTGCCCCATATGCACAAATATGCCCCCACGGTTACAGAACCTACCTGTACCACACCGGGTTACACCACCAATACCTGCGCCTGTGGCGACAGCTATGTGGACAATGACACGGAGCCGCTGCCCCATCCCTATGGAGCGGATGGCCTTTGCACCGTCTGCGGTGCCAAGGAACCGGAGCCTGTGGAGCCGGAACCGACGGATCCGCCCCCCACAGAACCTACGGAGCCTGCGCCTACCGATCCGCCCAGACCCAAGCCGGAGCCGGTACGCCCCAGCGAAGAAGAGCGGCATCAGGTGGTGATTTGGCTGATCATTGCCGGTTGTATGGGCTTTGTGTGCGTGCTTTGCACGGTGATTGTGCTGATTTTCCAGTTCCGGAAGATCCCCAAGCGCAAAAAGCCCAAGGAGGATGAGAAAAAATCCGATGAAAAGCCCGCAGAGAAAATCATGAAAAAATAAGCTGAAGGCTCCGGAAAATCCGGAGCCTTCATTTTTTGGATAAAGGGAAACGGGTGTTTATGGAGCTACAGTACTGGCGCGGGAGGTGCGAGCTGCTGACATATGTGCCATTCCGACCCTGCGACAAAGGGAAATTTGCGATTCTCTTAGGGCGCACAATGCTCCGGGCAGGTCAGGTGGACCATTTGCTTGATCATATCGTGCAGCAGCTTGGTTTGTCGCGCATCTGCCGCCCGGTAGTATACCTCTTTGCCCTCCCGGCGGCTTACGATCAACCCGGCAGCACGCAGCTGCTTTAAATGGTGAGAAACAGCGGGACTGCTCATACCCATCATGGCTGACAGATTGATTACGCATTCTTCACAGTGACACAGCAGCCAGAAAATGCGAATGCGGGTGGGGTCGGAAAGCTGCTTGAACAGGTCGGAAATGGCCAGAAACTCCTCGTTTTTTGGCATATTTTCCAGGGTGTGACGGCTGTTGGGGCCGTGATCATGGGGAAGTGTGCACATAAGTTTTCCTCCTTACAGCTTTTTGACAAACATGGCCCGGATAGCGTTCAGCACTGCCAGCACCATTACGCCCACATCAGCGAATATAGCCAGCCACATATTGGCCACACCCAGGGCTACCAGCACCAGCGCCAGGACCTTAATGCCAATGGCACAGACGATATTCTGATAGACGATACCCATACACTTGCGGGAAATGCGGATGGCTTTGGCGATTTTTGCAGGATCATCATCCATCAGCACAATGTCGGCAGCCTCAATGGCGGCATCGGAACCCATGGCGCCCATGGCAATACCAATATCTGCCCGGCTCAGCACCGGGGCATCATTGATGCCATCACCCACAAAAGCCAGCTTGCCGCTGCCTTTTCTTTCAGCCAGCAGCGCCTCCACCTTGGACACTTTGTCACCGGGGAGCAGCTGACTGTACACCCGGTCAATGCCCAGCTGAGCGGCAGCCTGCTGCGCCACTGCCTCCCGGTCACCGGTGAGCATAACGGTGTTACGGATACCGGCAGATCTCAGGGCAGACATGGCGGCTTTTGCAGTGGGTTTTAAGGTGTCGCTGAGCAAAATGCAGCCGGCATACTGGCCATCGATGGCCATGTGTACAGCTGTACCGGTGTCGGGGCAGGGGGGTGGGGTAATGCCCAATTTTGCCATCAGTTTTTCGTTGCCGACGGCGATCTGCTTGTCATCCACTGCAGCAATGATGCCGTGACCGCCCAACTCATGCATATTTGCAACACGGCTGCGGTGGATTTCTTTGCCATAGGCTTCCTGCAAGCCTTTGCTGATGGGGTGGGAGGAAGCGTGTTCGGCAAGCGCAGCGTATTCGATCAGTTTTTCCTGGGGCAGCGTATTGTGGTGAATTTTTGTTACGGCAAAGCTGCCACGGGTCAGGGTGCCGGTTTTGTCAAATACTACCGTATCCGTTTGGGCCAGCGCCTCCAGATAATTGGAACCCTTTACAAGAATGCCTTCCCGGCTGGCACCGCCAATGCCTGCAAAGAAAGTCAGCGGGATGCTGATGACCAGGGCACAGGGGCAGCTGGCTACCAGGAAGGAAAGAGCGCGGTACAGCCAAACAGACCACTGGGCAGCATTGCCCAAAAGAAGACGGATCACCGGGGGAAATGCCGTCAGTGCCAGGGCGCTGATGCAGACCACCGGGGTGTAGTACCGGGCAAATTTGGCGATGAAATCTTCGGAGCGGGACTTGCGGGAACTGGCGTTTTCCACCAGATCCAGAATTTTCGACACGGTGGAATTGCTAAATTCCTTGGTGGTGCGGATCTTCAGCAGACCGGAGAGGTTGATGCAGCCGCTGATGATCTCGCTGCCTTCCGTTACCTCCCGGGGCAGGCTTTCACCAGTGAGGGCACTGGCGTCCAATGCGGAGTGACCGGAAATCACCACACCGTCCAGGGGGACCTTTTCACCGGGCTGCACTACGATGACGGTGCCAATTTCTACATCCTCCGGGTCTGCCTGAATCAGCGTGCCGTTTTCTTCTATGTTGGCATAGTCAGGGCGGATGTCCATGAGGGCAGCGATGTTTTTTCGGCTTTTACCGATGGCATAGCTTTCAAACAGCTCACCGATCTGGAAAAACAGCATGACAGCGACAGCTTCCACATAGTCACCGGTCTGGGTCAGACCCAAAATCAACGCGCCAATGGTGGCCACAGCCATCAAAAAGTTTTCGTCAAAAATTTGGCCCTGGCAAATGCCTTTGAAAGCTTTGATCAGCAGCTGGTGGCCGATGACCAGATAGGGAATCAGGTAGAGCGCAAATCGTAGCAGTCCGGTGGCGGGGATGAAATGCAACACTACCAGCATGGCTGCAGATAGTAGGATATGCAATAGCATTTTTCGTTGTTTTTTTGTCATAGGTGACTCCTTTGCGGAGAAGAAAGATAAATTGTTGTTTACGATTTCTGTAGGGACCGGCGTCCTCGACGGTCCTTCTAAAAAAATGCTGCTTCGAGGTAGGACCGTCCGGGAGGCCGGTCCCTACAAAGGCGTTGGTTAATCGTGTAAACAACAATTTACATCTCGATGGTAAAATCAGAATCGATCTTTTTACAGGTCTTGGTGATGGTCTGCAGCAGAGCATCCACGTCTGCATCGTCGGTAAATTCCAGAATCATTTTCTGGGCCAGATAATTGACGGTGGCAGCGGTAACACCGGGAAGTTTGCCGACAGCTACCTCCATTTTAGCGGCGCAGTTGGCACAGTCTACCTCAATATTGTACTTCTTTTTCATAAAGAACTCCTTTCAATATAACGATTAAGCAAATGTTTAATTGTAAATTCAGTATAGCAGGAATGCGCTGGTTTGTCAACCGGGAAATAGGGCAAGAAATTTGTACTTTTTCACAAAAGCGCGGTTGCAAAATCCGCAGAATATGATATAATTGTTGAGTATAAGCAAAAATACGCCGTCTGGAAGACGGAAATTCTGATACAAGGATGGTAAACAATATGTTTGATCCCAAGAAGATCCAAAATGTTGTGATTGATGGTCACAGCCTTACCTTCGAAGCATTCATCGCCGTTGCCCGTTTTGGTGCCCGTGTAGAGCTGGCTGAAAGCGCCAAGGAAGCCATGCAGCGTTCCCGTGATCTGGCAGAGAAGATCTCTGCCCAGAAGCGTGTAGCCTACGGTATCACCACCGGCTTTGGCGACTTCGCCACTGTGGCCGTTCCCGATGAAATGAGCGCACAGCTGTCCACCAACCTGATTCTCAGCCACTGCACCGGTACCGGCGAGCCTTATGCCGATGAACAGGTGCGCGGCATGATGCTGCTGCGGGCCAACGCCCTGTGCGTGGGCGTCAGCGGTGTTCGCCCTGTGCTGGTGGAGATGCTGGTGGAAATGCTGAATAAGGGCGTTACCCCTATTATTCCCCAGAAGGGCTCCCTGGGCGCTTCCGGCGACCTGGCACCGCTGTCCCACATGGGCCTGGTGCTGTTGGGCCGTGGCATGGCAAACTATCACGGTGCCAAGCTGCCCGGTGCCAAGGCTATGGAAAAGGCTGGCATCCCCACGCTGGATACCCTGGTTTCCAAGGAAGGCCTGGGCATTACCAACGGCACCTGCGCTATGACCAGCGTGGGCGCGCTGAACCTGTATGACACCATTTGTGCCGCCCAGATGGCTGACCTGGTGGCCTCCCTGACCTTCACCGCCCTGACCGGCCAGCGCAATGCTTATGAAGAGAGAGTCCACACTGTCCGTGGCCACAAGGGTCAGATCCAGGTTGCCAGAAATTTGCGCCTGCTGACCGACGGCTCTGAAATCGTGGAAAAGAGCCAGGGCCTGCGTGTCCAGGATGCCTACGCCCTGCGCTGCATTCCCCAGGTCCACGGTGCCATCCGTGACTCCCTGGAGTATATCCTGAGCAAGGTGGAAATCGAGCTGAACGCTGTTACGGACAACCCCCTGCTGTTTAATGAGGACGAGGCTGTTATCTCCGGCGGTAACTTCCATGGCGAGCCCATGGCCCTGCCCTTTGATTTCCTGGGCATCGCCTGCTCCGAGATCGCCAGCATTTCCGAGCGCCGTACCGAGCGTATGGTCAATGCTGCGCTGTCCAACGGTCTGACTCCCTTCCTGACCACCGTTGGCGGCGTCAACTCCGGCTTTATGATCGTGCAGTACTCCGCAGCCTCCATGGCCTCCGAGAATAAGGTGCTGGCACATCCCGCTTGCGTCGACTCCATTCCTTCCTCCGCCAACCAGGAAGACTTCGTTTCCATGGGCACCACCGCTGCCCGTAAGGCCGGCACCATCCTGCAGAACACCCTGTCCTGCCTGGCCTTTGAGCTGCTGACCGCTTGCCAGGCCATCGACATCCGCCGGGGTCAGAAGACTTATGGACAGGGTCTGAGCCCCGTAGGCGAGGCTGTGTTCAGCCGTGTTCGCCAGGAAGTGGCCTTCATGGACATCGACCGTGAAATTTGGCCCGACATCGAGGCTGTGGAGCGGATCGTTCGCAGCGGCGAGCTGCTGGAGATTGTCCGCAAGCTGGTTCCCGATTTCGAGTAAAAAAGATTTGTAGGGACCGGCCTCCCGGACGGTCCTTTCTCAAAATGTAAGGAGGGTTCATTATGGGTACTTTTATGGCAAGTGCTTCTTTTCGATGCCCTGAGCAATCAAATTGGCCGGAATTGAAACTAAAAATTCAGGCTATGTACCAGGGAATTGAGCGTTTAGTCGATGACTTTGCAAAAGAACAAAACGCCCATACGATTATCAGTCCTTATGGCGATATGGGAATGTTTTTGCAGGATATTCCGCAGAGAGTCAGCGCATTGACTGGAGATTATGCCATTTTCTGTATGTGTGTAGACAGTGATTTTGCGCTATTGGAGTTATATCATAATGGCCGGTTGCTAGAGAAATCTGTGCTGGGTGAACCGGAACTGTTCGCTGAAATCGATGAACTGTCAGAATTAGGAACGCCTGATCTTGCCGTGTGGAAACCCTTGCTGCTCAATATCGGTAACCTTGCAGAACTGTTACAGGCCTTTACCCAGGATGCTGTTTTTGTAGAGGATCAGCTGCGAAAGATTTCTGAACTGACCGGTATCCCTGTTTTTGACGATAATTTGGTTTATGAATCCTTTTAATTCATTCCTTAAGCACCAAACGAATACCCCAAAGCGGAAACTTTTAACAGAAGGACCGTCGAGGACGCCGGTCCCTACACAGAAAATTTGTATACTATTAGGAGGTCTTTCATATGAATTTCGATCCCCGTGACGCTATGACCATTATGCTGGATGATGTTCTTCCCGAATATCCCAGCTTTGACCCTGCCTACCGTCGGGCCCCCCGCCGTGAGGCTGCCCTGACCCAGGCCGACAAGGAGCTGGCCATCCGCAACGCTCTGCGTTACATTCCTAAGCAGCACCACGCCCAGATGGCTGTGGAATTTGCTGAGGAGCTGGAGCAGACCGGCCGTATCTATGGCTACCGCTTCCGTCCCGAGGGCAAGCTGATCGGCAAGCCCATCGACGAATATAAGGGCAACTGTGTGGAAGCCAAGGCTTTCCAGGTCATGATCGACAACAACCTGGACTT
>JAEIGA010017916.1_pt1 | contig 10788 bp, 7 predicted proteins | sample 9270691 | NCBI WGS metagenome assembly JAEIGA01 (sample SAMN17057246, study PRJNA624740) | gut metagenome | biome: biome; isolation source: fecal sample | host: Bos grunniens | place: China: Xizang | collected 2019 | reverse complement strand
AGCACTGTAGGCTCCTGCAAAGAGTCGTCAAAGTTATTCTGGAAATCTACAGTATCCTTGTCAAGGTCTGCGAGAACCTCATCAGAAAGCTTTGAAAGCTTAGCCTCTGTATAACGCATCGCAGCCACTGGGTCACCGTCCATCGAACCGAAGTTACCCTGACCGAACACAAGCGGATATCTCAAGCTCCAATCCTGAGCCATACGGGCCATTGCATCGTAAACGCTTGAGTCTCCATGCGGATGGTACTTACCGAGCACCTCACCGACAATTCTTGCAGACTTTTTGGTCTGGCTGGTATGCCTCAGACCGAGACCGTCCATACCGAAAAGCACTCTTCTATGAACCGGCTTGAAACCGTCACGCACGTCAGGAAGAGCTCTGGACACAATCACAGACATAGAGTAGTCGATATACGCACTTCTCATCTGCTGATCGATGTTCACCTGCTCGATCCTTCCTGTCTTTACCTCATTTTCCATTTATATCAATTTACTTTATATGCAAAATTATACATCTTGGCAAAGTTATGAAAAAATTAGTAAATTTGTGCAATCATTAGCGAAAACATTATGGAAATAAGCATATCCGACGAACTCAATTCTATAATCAACTACTCTCGCGAAGAAGCGATGAGGACGGGCAGCTACGGAATAGCTCCCGATCACCTCTATCTCGGCATGATAAGACATTCCGAGAACACCGGCTGTGATGCACTGAGAGGCCTCAGCTGCGATCTGTCCGAGATGAAGCAGTTCATCGACAGCAGGATATTCACGAACGAGCATATCCCATACTCAGAAATAGAGAACATAACCTTCTCGAGAGGAGCACAGAACGTATTGAGCTTCACCATATTGGAGGCCACAAAGATAAAGAGTCCGCAAGCTTCATCCCAGCATCTTCTCCTTGCCTTGTCCAGGGCTGGAGGATCATACGGCAGCACATACCTCAAGGACACAGGAATCGAATATGGAAACATTTTCAGATACCTTGACAGAAACGACATGCTTGACAAGGGCAAGGAGCCGGAAAAGGAGTCGGACGAGAACGAGGAAGTTCCTCAGATCCGAATACGCGCCGTGAGTGAAGACGGAGAGGAAGTCAAGAAGGTTTCACCTCTCGAAGAATTCGGATACGACATCACTCAGGCTGCGCGCGAAGGCAAGCTTGACCCGCTTGTCGGACGCGAGAACGAAATACAGAGGGTGATCCAGATTCTTGGCAGGCGCCGCAAGAACAACCCAATGCTTGTGGGCGATCCAGGAGTGGGAAAATCTGCAATCGTGGAAGGAATCGCACTCAAGATAGTAAACGGCGATATCCCGCCCGTACTTGCAGACAAGAGACTGATTTCCTTGGACTTAGGTTCGATTGTAGCAGGAACGAAATACCGTGGTGATTTCGAGAAGAGACTCAAGGCAATCATCAACGAGACAGCCGCAAATCCCGACGTCATCCTGTTCATCGACGAGTTCCATACAATAGTGGGAGCCGGAGGTGCATCAGGCAGTCTTGATGCAGCGAATATGCTAAAGCCAGCCCTCGCACGCGGTGAAATCCAGTGCATCGGAGCGACCACCATGGATGAGTTCAGAAAGATTGTCGAGAAAGATGGAGCGCTTGACAGAAGGTTCCAGAAGATCGTCGTGGAAAAGACAGATATCCAGCACAGTATCTCCATTCTTGACAAGCTCAAGACCAATTACGAGAAATATCATAACGTCACGTATTCAGAAGGAGCGATTGAGGCATGCGTGAGGATGTCAGAGCGTTATATCACGGACAGATGTCTCCCGGACAAGGCCATAGACGTAATGGACGAGACCGGTTCGATGGTGCGCCTCAAGAACCCGAAGAAGACAGCATGCGTGACCGCAGAGGACGTAGCCTCGATGATTTCGAAGATGACAGGAATCCCTTCGGGACAGATTGCGGAAAGCGAGGGTGTGAGACTCATGAAGATGGGCGAAAAGCTTCGCGGCAGGATCATCGGTCAGGATGAGGCGATCGACAAGGTGGTACGTGCGATCCAGCGAGGAAGAGCCGGAATCAAGGACCCGGGCAAGCCGATCGGAACATTCATCTTCTTCGGTCAGACAGGTGTGGGAAAGACTCAGCTCGCTAAGTCTCTTGCAGAATATCTATTTGATTCTGAAGACAATATGATCCGTCTGGACATGAGCGAATACATGGAAAAGTTCAACGTGTCGAGACTGATCGGTGCGCCTCCGGGATACGTGGGATTCGAAGAGGGAGGACAGCTCAGTGAAAGGGTAAGGCGCAAGCCTTATTGCGTCGTCCTGCTCGACGAAATAGAGAAGGCTCATCCTGATGTATTCAACCTGCTTCTTCAGGTGATGGATGAAGGTCGCCTGACAGACAGCAACGGCAGGACGGTAAGTTTCAGGAACACCATACTCATAATGACCTCCAACGTAGGAAGCCGGGAACTTGACGAATACGGTAGCGGAGTGGGATTCAGCACATCAGTGAAGAACGTGCAGGGCAACAGGAAGAACGTGCTTGAGAAAGCAGTCAGGAAGGCATTCCCGCCGGAATTCATCAACAGAGTCGACGAACAGGTGTTCTTCAGACCTCTTGACAAGGAGGACATCGGAAGAATCATCGACATAGAGCTCAAGGGGCTCAAGAACCGCGTCAAGGATGCCGGATTCGAGCTCACAATAACTCCATCAGCAAAAAGATTCGTCGCCGATGCAGGCTATGATCCTAGCTTTGGAGCCAGACCTCTCAAGAGAGCCATCAGGAAATACATTGAGGACCCCGTGTCCGAGTGCATTATCTCCAACAGGATGTTCGGAGGAAAGGGAGGCGGAAAGCTGAAAGTAAGCCTGTCGAAGGACAAGGAATCTACAGCTGTTGAGTGGCAATGATCTCAAGGTCCATATCGTTGATCATATCCACGAGGGTTCTGTAAGATGAGTCAGACGAAGAAAGCGAGCTGAGGAAAGCGAGTGCATTATCTGTATTCATAACCTTTATATTTAGGGGTTTATCCGTTTTGTTGATGCAAAGATACAGCCCCACTGTACCAAACTAAGGCACATTTAAATTTTCTCGCATGGAAAATGAAAAATATACGGAAAAACTTGCCAGATACATATTGGTTGCCGCAGGCATAAGCCTTGTTGCCGCCATGTGCTGGTACTTCAAAAGCGTGATCATATACATTCTTCTTGCTGTAGTGGTATCACTTATCGCCCAACCGATAATGGGACTGCTTCAGAAGATCAGAGTCAAGGGCAGGAAGGCCCCGGACTGGATCCTGGCCTCATTCACCTTGTGCATCATGCTCATCCTGTTCTTCGTGATCGTCACCCTCATCGTGCCGATGGTAAGCGGAATCGTCAAGGGAGTATCCTTGAGCAGCATAGAAAACACTGCACGAAACATATCCGTTCCTCTGGCGGAACTGAACGGATTCCTGCGCAGTACATTCCCAAGACTTGGAGAAGACTTCAGAATCGAGATCGCACTTTTCAATGAGCTGAAGAAATTCCTTGACGTATCCATGTTCTCGTCCGTAATCGGGTCCGCAGCCTCTATCGTGACAAGTCTTGGAATCGGAATGTTCTCAGTCGTATTCATAAGCTTCTTCTTCATCAAAGACGGAAATCTCTTCAGCAAGATAGTCGCCGCATTGGTTCCTGACCGATATGAAGATACAGCCGTAAAGGCATTATCCGACATCGGGCATCTGCTCACAAGATACTTTTCCGGAGTGCTGATAGAAATGACAGGCGTCGCACTTGTCAACTTCATAGGACTGCTGACGATAACAAGACTCGGATTCAACGCCGCGATAGGCATAGCATTCCTTACAGGCATACTTAATATCATACCTTATGTAGGGCCGCTTATGGGAGGTGTCCTGGGCACGATCCTGGCGCTCGTAATCAAATACAGCAGCGCAGTTCCCGTCGGTCTTGACGTCAGCTTCATATGGTTCACGACCATTGTAATAGCCATATTCTGTTTCACTCAGCTGATAGACAATTTCCTTTACCAGCCGGTGATATACTCGAACAGCATAAAATCGACACCGCTCGAAATATTCATCGTACTGCTTATCGCCGGACATATCGGAGGACCGTTGGGAATGATCATAGCAATTCCATCTTATACGGTTGCCAGAGTCATAGCATTCCGGTTCTTCGGTCACATCAAGGCAATCAGAAGGCTTATCCCTTCAGAAAAACTGATTTCAGAAAACACAAACAATTGATCATGATACGTAACACATTATTTCTCACAGCCGCATTCCTGACCATAGCAACATTTCAGGCAAAGGCAGCAGACAAGCCGATCGAACCGGACGGCACCTATATGTTTGAAAAGAGAGACACCTGCGAACTCTTCATGGACGTCTACAATCCGGCAAAAGGAAGCGAAACGTCTTACAAAGGAAAGGACAAACCTACTGTCATATTCATGTTCGGAGGCGGATTCATCCAGGGAACAAGGGACGACGAAGACTATAAGAAATGGTTCAGGCAGCTGACGGACAACGGATACAGAGTGATCTCTATCGACTATCGACTCGGACTGAAAGGTTCCAATAAAGTGGGAGTCGCTCAGGTGAACGTGCTTGACAAGGCAATACACATGGCGGTAGAAGACCTTTTCAGCGCAACCAGGTTCATCATCGACAATGCGGACCAGCTCGGAGTGAACCCGGCAAACATAGTAATCAGCGGCTCTTCTGCCGGAGCAATCAGCGTGATGCAGGCGGAATACGAGATCTGCAACAGGACATCATGGGCACAGGTCCTTCCGGAAGACTTCAATTATGCCGGAGTGATGTCATTCGCCGGCGCGATCCTTTCGCGCAAGGGAGAAGTCAAATATGCTGAGACTCCAGCCCCTACCCTGATGCTCCACGGAACTTCCGATGCACTCGTCAACTACAGGCAGATCAAGTTCTTCAACCTCGGATTCTTCGGCGGAGGCAAGCTTGTCAAACGCTTCGAAAAGTTCGGATACAATTACAACATGTATCATTTCCTTGGCTACGGACATGAGATTGCAGGCTCCATGGACACAACTTTTGACATTCAGCTCGATTTCCTTCAGACAAACGTCATCGAGGGCAAGCGCAGAATCGTTGAAGCATGGGTAGATGACCCTAATGTATACAAGGGGGCTGGTGTACAGTCCAGAAAGGAACTTTACGGAAACTGATCCTGCATGCTTTTTGTCCTTTGAAGACAAAAAGTGCATAGAAGATGGAAAGATTCAGATTGAAATCGGGTTATGATGACCTGAATATAGCAGTCGGCGTATGCCGTCCGAAGACTCAGCCGTGGGCGGTAGTCCAGCTGGTGCACGGAATGTGCGGATGCAAGGAAAGATTCGAGCCTGTCATGGATTTCCTCTCGGACAATGGCATAGTATGCATTGCAAATGACCACAGAGGACACGGGGAAAGCATCAAGGAGACAAATGACCTCGGATACTTCTATTCAGGAGGATACAAGGCTCTTGTGGAAGACGTCAGGGCAGTAACTGACTGGGGACTGAAGGAATTCCCCGGCCTCCCCTACTATCTTCTGGGACACAGCATGGGGTCTCTTGCTGCAAGAATATACGTAAAGCAGGATGACTCAGCTCTCTCAGGTCTGATTGTATGCGGCAGCCCAAGCTGGAATCCAATGTCTGTCATAGGACGAATCCTGACAGGTGCGGCATGCATGATCGGCCTTGACCGCAGCCGTCCCGGATTTCTGCAGACAATGACCTCGGACCGCTACAACAGGAGATTTGCCTCGGAAGGCCCACAGGCATGGACATGTTCGGACCCAGAAGTCAGAAGACAATTCATGGAGAATCCCAGATGCAATTTCAGATTCACCATGAACGGAGCCAACAACCTGATGAAGATGATGGGACAGACATATAACCTCAAGGGATGGAAGGTGGCGAAGCCGATGATGCCGATCCTGTTCATCTCCGGTTCGGACGACCCATGCATGATCTCTGAAAAGAAGTTCCACAAAGCCGCCTGGTCCATGTACAAGGTGGGTTACAGAAACGTCAGGTCGTCGATTTATCCTGACATGAGACACGAAGTCCTGAACGAAGTAGACAAGCTGGACGTCTGGAACGAGATACTTGATTTCATGAGAAAAGTACAGAAAAACACATAGAATGAAGAAGATAAGACCAATCCTATTATTGACATGCATCCTGATGGCATTCAGCGGATGCGAAAAGATTGACACAGAAAACGGAGAAGCAACTGAACAGCCCGGAGGACAAATCCCGGGAGAAGGTGATACTGGAGAAGGCGGGAATCCTGACGGAGGAGAAGAAGGCGGCGAGGCATCCGGAGGACTGCCGGTGGCCGGCTATCCGGCAGGAGCATTCACTGTCTCCAGCCTGAACAACGAGGGAATCTCATATATGTGGGATGAATCCGTGATACCGGAAATCACCATTCACATCACACCGGAAGAATGGAACAAGCTGCTGGCCCGATATGATGAATACCAGCATAATGTGGATTATTTCCATGCTGATTTCACATATAAGAAAGGTGAGGAGGTGATCTTCATCGAGGACGGTGGAGTAAGGCTTCGCGGAAACACATCGCGTCGCCGTCCGGAAGGAAACGGAGGACAGGTCCACGACCCGAAGAACCCGGACTGGCATCACTGCCATTTCGGCATCAATTTCCGAAAATTCCACAAGGATAACGACCACACCATCAAGGGAATAAGAAAGGTCAACCTCAAATGGTTCAAGGACGACCCTTGCTATGTAAGGGAACTTTACTGCTACAATCTGTTCCGCCGTTATGGCATATGGACCAGTGCATTCTCTACCTACTGCAGAGTGTGGCTTGAGGTCAAGGAAGATGCTGAAAAAGCTTATCTTGGAGTATACAACATGATCGAGCCTATAGACGACAAATTCGTCGAGAAGAGAGTGGAAGGCATGTTCGAGAGTGACAAAGGCTATCTCTGGAAATGCGTATATGGCGAAGGTGGTCCTGCAGACCTTAGAAGCACAGATGACTGGAAATTCAATTGGGACCAGGACAACGGCATCAACTATACCTACGAGTTCAAGGGCGATGAAGAGGACTTTGCCGCAGCCAAGGAGCAGTTGAAGGATTTCATACTCAAACTGTCCGGCAAAGGAGAAGACAGTTTCTACAAATGGATCAAAGAGGTCTGCGACGTGGATTTCCTTCTGAAGACCTATGCCGTAAACGTTGCTTTGGGAATGTGGGATGACCATTGGAACAACGGCAATAACTATTACCTCTACTTCAACAGTACCGACAAGTACAACTACAAGGTATACTTCCTTCCATACGACTACGACAACACCCTCGGAACCAGTTCCAACTGCGGTGTGATCAGTGATTCCGGCCGTCACGACCCTTACAACTGGGGCGACAGCGGTCTGCTTATGGAAAGACTCATGAGATTCAATGATTTCAAGCAGACATACAGGAATGCACTTCTTGAACTTACAGATCCGTCCAAGGACCTGTTCGACATGGAGTCAAGCATGAAACGCATTAGAATCTGGCAGGACAACATAGCACCTTACGTCAGCAATGACACCGGCGAAGACATGAAGATTGAGGATAAGCCGGCTTACTGGGGCAACCGTCACGAGTACCGTCTCATGGACAGCGGCACCAACAATTTCTTCCGCGTGAAGACGGAAACCATCAAGAAAATGAAATAGCAGTCATTGCCGGCTACGAAAGGCAATCCCTAACAGCAGAAACGAGCACGAAAAATGAAGATTCGTGCTCGTTTCTGCTATTTTACTGTCTTTTTGACACGAAAACGCCCAAAACGTGTCTGAGAGTGATCGCATACGGATTGACTACTCAATATAGAATTCGATAAGGCGGGAGATGGCTCTCTGGCAGACAGGGCAGAAGGCTTCCGCCTTATTTGTGTGCATACGGCAGTCCTTGGCAGGTCTCCACACACCTTTCGACTGATAGCCGCCGCCTTCGAGAAGATCTGCCTGGCCAGCCTCATACATATCCTTCCACTTTGAGTCGAAGTCCTTGAGAGTGGTTATGTTCTGCTCCCATGGTTCCGCTTCAGGATAATAGTACTCCGTATACATATCGTCGTAATAGTACTCATCGCCAAGACCAGCGAAACTGTGACCGAATTCATGTACGACTACTGGCTTGAATGCCGGATGATGAGCAGTGGTCAACGTATATGAATTATATATTCCGCCACCGCCATAAGTGTCTGTATTGGCCAGGATTACGATATGCTCATATGGTATGCCGGACAACTTGTCGTGAAGGTTCTTAAGGCGGAGGGTCGTCAGATAGCGGTCCATATAGAAGGTATTGAAATGAGCCTTGAGAGCAGTGTCCTTCCACTCCCCTGCTCCGGGAACGCTGACTCCGCTTTGCTGAGACTCAAGAGCTACTGCAACAAAATTGAATGCACCCTTATACTGATCGAACGGCTTATGGTTCAGGATAGCCTCCATCGCTGCCTGGGCATCCCTATAGAAGAGGTCTGATTCAGCCGCTGTATACCCTTCTGCAAGGATTGCAACGTCGATGCACTCCTGTGGAGAGCCATTTTTGAGAAGATATCTATGCGGAGCCGGCTGTGGTTCGCCGCCACGGATCAGGATGTCCTTCGGATCCACTGAGTGCCTGAGTGACGCTGACACATTGCCATAGAAATCATATATCTCCACCTTCACTTCTGCCTCAGTCTCAGGCATAGGAAGCAGGAACACATTCTCGAAAGCCTTGCGGACGCGGGTTGCCTCCTCGGTCGCCTGCCACTCCTGGAAAAGGGTCGAGAATGACTGACGGTAGAGAACCTCGCCTGTCTGAATATCCTTCATGCAGATCTGGCCGTTACCCTTGAGTGCTACGGAATCAAGATTATGTCTGCGTCCGGCCCAGCCATCGAAGCAGGACATCTCATCAAGACAGATTTCAGAAGATTTTGCAGTTCCGGTGAATATATAATCCACACGAAGGGTCCTGTCCTGGGCATAAAGTGCAGCAGAGACAGCAAGCAGGACTGTTATAAAGAAGGATCTCATATAAGTCATGGGATTGAGGTTGAGCCTATATCTTTGCAGCACAATTGATGCCGTCGAGAGCTGAGGAAACGATACCGCCGGCATATCCCGCACCTTCTCCACAAGGGTAAAGGCCGGCAACCTGAACATGCTCAAGAGTTTCCGGATCACGAGGAATGCGGACAGGCGATGAAGTGCGGGACTCCACTCCAAGGAGGAGCGCATCATTGGTATAGTAGCCGTGCATCTTTTTGTTGCCGATCTCAGGGAAGGCATACTTGAGCCTCAGTGAAACATGCTCTGGAAGGAGTTCATGCAAAGGAGCATTTTCTGCACCAGGATGGTAAGAGGTCTGCGGAAGGCCTGTTGAAGGGATGCGGCGGCAGAAGTCCATCATCCTCTGAGCTGGAGCCTTCAGGGAACCGGTGTACTCAAACATCTTCCTTTCCACGCTCTTCTGGAACTCAAGAAGGGCAAGAGGACCGTGCTGAGCATATTCAGGAAAATCCTCAGGCTCTATCTGGACTACAACACCGGCATTCGCCCATTTTGAGTTGCGCTGCGAATTCGACATTCCGTTGAGGACAAGCTCTCCGGAAGCCGTAGCTGCTGGCACGAGGATACCTCCCGGACACATGCAGAACGAGAAGACTCCTCGGTCAAGGACCTGAGTCACGAACGAATACTCAGCGGTAGGCATATACGGCTGATACTTGCCGTGGTACTGTATCTTATTGATGAGGGACTGCGGATGCTCCACACGTACGCCGAGGGCAAAGCCTTTTGCCTGAAGTTCCCAGCCTTTGCGGTCGAACATTTCGTAGATGTCGCGGGCTGAGTGGCCTGTGGCAAGGATTACCTTGCGGGATGAGTAGACGGTAACTCCGTCATTGCCGGCTGCGACCGGCAATCCCGACGACACAATGACATCAAACGAGCCGTCACCTTTCTTGACTATGTCTGTGACGCGTGAATCAAAGTGGTATTCTCCTCCATGTTCGATGATGCAATTCCTGATGTTCTCCACAACGATCGGGAGTTTGTCGCTGCCGATGTGAGGATGGGCATCGATAAGGATCGAAGGATCGGCTCCGAATCGCACGAGCTGATGGAGGACCTCACGTATGTCTCCCCTCTTTGATGACCTGGTGTAGAGTTTTCCGTCCGAGAACGTACCGGCTCCACCTTCTCCGAAGCAATAGTTCGAATCCGGATTGACGACACCTTCACGGGAAAGCTTAGCCATGTCGAACTTTCTCTGGTGCACATCCTTGCCCCTTTCAAGAATGACCGGCTTAAGACCCTTCATAAGAAGACGGAGAGCCGCGAACATTCCGGCAGGACCTGAACCGATGATGATCACCGGTTCTGCATTTGAGACATCCTTGTATTCTTCAAGGACATATTCCGGCATCACTTCATCCGGCTTGTAGACCTCGATCCTATAGCGGTAGAGTATGTCGTTACGGGCGTCAATTGAACGCCTCATTATCCTGTATTTCACCTGCATCTTTGCCTTTGGTGACACTCCAAGGGCCTTGATTGCCGCTGACTGGATCTCGTCTGCGGATAGTTCTTTTCCTAGTTTACAGGTTACTTCTATTTCTTTCATTTTCTTTTGGTTTAGATTCCCGATCAGGTCGGGAATGACGGGTTTGTGGTGAGATTCCAGATCGAGTCAGGTATGACATGCGGTGTCATTGCCGGGTCCGACCGGAAATCTACAGTTCT
>JAEIGA010017915.1_pt1 | contig 10788 bp, 8 predicted proteins | sample 9270691 | NCBI WGS metagenome assembly JAEIGA01 (sample SAMN17057246, study PRJNA624740) | gut metagenome | biome: biome; isolation source: fecal sample | host: Bos grunniens | place: China: Xizang | collected 2019 | reverse complement strand
AGGCGACAAAAGCGGAGCATAGTAGACCTATGTGAGCATTTTGGCGTCCGACGCTTTCGTGCAAAATTTACCCGCCAGAACGATTTTTTACAAAAAAATAGGCGCATCCAAATTGGTGCGCCTATTTCATTGCAAGTAGTAAGAATTATTTCTTAGCCTCCTCAACAGATACCTTACGGAAATCCTTCAAAAGCTTCGAAAGCTCCAAAGCAGCCTTACGAGCACGAGTGCCAGCAGCCTTGTTGTTCTTCTCTACCTGAGCAGCAGCGTTTGCCTGGAATACAGCAACCTGTGCATTAATCTGATCTACTAAATTCTTCATAACCTTTTTTGTTTTAGTGTTAATGGTTTATGATACAAATATAAATTATTTTTTTGGAAACAAAAAATTTTTACAACAAAATTGCGCCAAATAAGCGTTTTTTCAGCAATTCTTCCCTATCTGGGGTATATTTTTTGTTTAAAAACCCATTACAGCACTTTTTTTTTACATTAAAACAACTCTTTTTGAATATGTATATAAATATCTATCTTACACTTACGGCGGTAGTTGCGCTTCTTCTCACATCCTGCAAGCAACAAGCGAAAAGCACAATTGAGCCAATCGCAATCGAAGTGGCAACCGTAGAGGCGAGAAGTCTACCCTACACCAAGTCGTTCATCGCTCCGATTGGAGCGAACTATTCGGCTACCGTTCAACCTCGCATATCGGGTTTCTTGATTGCCTCCTCGTTCAAGAACGGAATGCCGGTTCAAAAGGGCGAGTTGATATTCACACTCGAGGATGCACCGCAGAGAGCAAACCGCTTGGCTGCCGAGGCTACGCTCTCCTCCGCAAAGGCGAAGGCTGTAGAGGCAAAACGCAACTACGAGCGTGCAATACCGCTTATTCGCATCAATGCCATAAGTCAGACGCAGTTCGACCAATATACTGCCGAAAATCTATCGGCCATAGCCTCGGTAAAGTCTGCCGAGCAGAGTCTGCGTAATGCCCAACTCGACGAGAGTTACACACGCATATATGCGCCGATAAGCGGAATAATTTCATCTTCGGCAGCTACGGCGGGCGACTACATAGGCCCCGGAACGCAGTTCTCGCAACTGACGACCATACAGAACATCGACACCGTATCTGTGGACCTGGCCATACCAATGAGCGAATACCTAACAATTTCGGAGCGCAAGAGTTTCTCCTACGACAACGCCTCGCTACTGTCGAACATTCGTCTGCGTATTGCCGACGGAAGTGAATATCCCGAGGAGGGCTTCTATCAATATACCCGACAGAGTATAGCCAGCGAGATGGGTACGATAGTCTTGGTCATAGGTTTTAAGAATAGTGACTATGCTCTCAAAGCGGGGCAGTTTGCACGCATCACAGCATCGCTCGGAGCCGACAAGGAGCGGATAGTTATCCCTCAACGAGCCGTATCGCAGATTCAGAATATCTCCTCCGTATGGGTTATACGACCCGACTCGACTGCCGAGTACCGAGAGGTAAAACTCGGTAACAAGGCTGAGGAGTGGTGGATTGTGGAGAGTGGTCTCGACAAAGGCGAGATGGTTGCCACAACGGGGTTGCAGAAGTTGCGCAACGGAGAGAAGATTTCAATTTCAACAAAATAGGAGGGTTTAGCGATGAAAAACTTCTTTATCGGCAGACCTATATTTGCCATATCGCTCTCGGTTATTATCGTATTGCTCGGAGTAATCTCGATTGGTAATCTTGCTATCGAGCAGTACCCCGACATTACGCCACCCGTAGTGGAGGTTACCGCCACCTACGAGGGTGCCGACGCCGAGACCGTAAATAACGCTGTAGCGACACCCATAGCCGAGAGCATAATGGGCGTGAGCGATATGCTCTATATGCAGGCGACGAGTGCCAACGACGGCTCGATGACCTTGCAGGTTACTTTCGACATCGGCTCCGATGCCGACCTCGACGCCATATTCACGCAGAACAATGTAGCAACTGCAATGGCTAAGCTCCCCACCTCGGTTACGGAGCAGGGCGTTGTAACACGCAAGACGCAGACGGGCTTTCTGATGGTCTACGCACTCTATAGCGACGGGCGATACAACGAAGATTTCCTATCGAACTACGCCTATATCAACATCCAGAACGAGTTGCTCAAGATAAACGGCATTGGCAAGGTCGAGATTATGGGTGCTGGCGAGTATGCTATGCGTGTATGGTTGCGTCCCGACCTGCTCGCCTATTATAATATATCGGTAAGCGACATCCTATCCGCCATATCGACCGAGGCGGGCATCTACCCTGCCGGTAAGTTTGGAGCCGAGCCGACACCTTCGACCACGCAGTTCACATATACGGTAACTATGCCTCGGCAGATATCCTCGCCCGAGGAGTTTGGCGATATTCTGCTACGCACCACCGAGAAGGGCACACAACTGCGACTGCGAGATGTGGCGACTGTAGAGTTGGGAAACCAAAACTACGGAGCGAGTTCTCGCTTTGGCGATATGCCCACCACAATCATCTCGATCTACCAAGAGCCAAACTCTAATGCAGTGGCTCTCGGCAAGGCGGTAAAGGCAAAGATGGGCGAGCTCGCCGAGAGAATGCCCGATGGCGTGGAGTACGAGGTATTGGTCGATGGTACAAAGAGTATCTCGGCCGGTATTCGAGAAATTTTCGAGACCTTGATTATCGCCCTCGTGCTCGTGATATTGATAATCTTCATCTTCCTGCAAGATTGGCGAGCAACGCTTATTCCGCTTATCGCCATACCCGTTTCAATCATCGGAACATTTATGGTATTTCCGCTCTTGGGTTTTACCATAAATATAATTTCGTTGCTTGGTCTGGTGCTGTCGGTTGGTCTGGTGGTAGACGATGCGATTGTAGTGGTGGAGGCGGTGCAGGCCAATATCGAGCGAGGTTTGACCTCACGAAAGGCTACCGAGGAGGCGATGAGCAAGGTTACATCTCCAATTATCGCCACGACGATTGTTCTGTTGGCAGTATTTATCCCGATTTCGTTCTCTGGCGGTATCTCGGCACGACTCTTTCAGCAGTTTGCCATAACCATATCGGTGTCGGTAATCTTCTCGATGATAAATGCTTTGACACTCTCACCGGCACTCTGCGGTCTATTGCTAAGACCACACAAGGAGCGCAAAACAGGTCTCTTCGGAGCGTTCAACCGCCTGTTCGATAAGGCGATGGGACGCTATGGCGAGGTTATCGGCAAGGTCGTGAGTCGTTGGCGCACCTCGATAGTGATGGTGGCTATAATGGCGGTAGCGATTGTGGCAATATTGAAAATTCTGCCGAAAGGTTTTCTGCCCGAGGAGGATTTGGGTTTCTTCACCATATCGGTGAATGCACCCGACAACACCGCACTATCACGCACCGAGCAGATTATGGCGAAGGTCGATTCGGTAACAAAAGCTACGCTCCCTATAGTTGAGAGCACGGGCGTGGTGTCGGGTTTCAATATGATTTCGGGCGTAGCATCAACAAACAGCGGAGTTGTTTTCGTCAAACTCAAAGATTTCGACAAGCGCAAGATGTCCGCAATGGAGGCGGTATCAAAACTAAACCGAGTACTCTATTCGGCTATTCCCGAGGCGGAGTGCGGAGCCTTCGTATCGCCCTCTATACCTGGCTTGGGTGTCACTTCAGGTGTAACATTCGAGTTGCAGGATAGAGCTGGTAAGGGCACCGCATATCTCGCCGAGCAGAGCGACAAACTCCTCTCAGCACTACGCCAAGAGCCTCGCATCAAGTCGGCAACAACCGAGTTCCGCAATGGTGTGGCTCAGAAGCACCTCGACATCGACAAACAGCACGCACAGATGAGTGGTGTGTCGCTGTCGTCGCTCTACTCCGAGACAGCAACTCTGCTCGGTGGTCGTATGATAAACAATTTTAATCTATATGGTCGTTTGTACCAGAGTTACCTGCAGGCTGCGCCCGAATATCGAGAGAACGAGGCGTCGCTCAATGGTTACTACCTGAAGAATGGCAATGGCGAGAGCGTTCCGCTCACATCGTTTGTTACGGTGCGAGATACTACGGGTGTGCAGTACATATCACAGTTTAACCTCTACCGCTCGATAGGCATAAATGTAACGCCCGACGAGGGAGTTTCGACGGGAGATGTGATGGATAATATCGAGCGTATAGCCGAGGATAATCTGCCCGACGATGTCGCTATTGCGTGGAGCGGAGTATCGTTCCAGGAGCGAGAGGAGAGTGGCAAGGGTGCGTGGGTGTTCCTCATTGCATTCGTCTTTGTATTCTTCACTCTCTCATCGCTATACGAGAGTTGGTCGCTACCTCTCTCGATTGTGATGAGTGTACCGTTAGCGGTGGTTGGAGCGCTGTGTGCGGTGGGTTTGTCACACCTCTTTGCTCCGCAGTTTATCAACGACATCTATATGCAGATTTCGTTGGCGATGTTGATAGGTTTGGCGGCGAAAAACTCTATCCTTGTGGTCGAGTATGCCGACAAACTATTTCACGAGGAGCGACAATCGTTGCTCGAGGCTACCGTAAACGCCTCGAAGATGCGTGTGCGCCCGATATTGATGACCGCCTTCGCCTCGATTCTCGGAATCTTGCCGTTGGTATTCGCCTCGGGAGTCTACTCCACCGCACGCAACATCATCGGCGTATCGTTGGTGGGCGGTCTGCTTTTTGCCACCATATTCGGCATACTACTCTACCCTGCCTTCTACTTTTTGGTGGGCAAGGTGGCTCGATTCGAACAAAAACGACAAAAGGAGGATAACTATGCGTAAGATACCTTATATATATTATATAGTGGCTGTGGCGATGATGCTCGTGGGTTGCAATGTACGACTCGCCAAGCCTCAACTTGCCAAGCAGGAGGAGTACCTATTCGGCAAAGGATTTTCGCACGACACGATAGCGTTAGGTAGGGATTGGTGGCGTATGTTTGGCGACACCACACTCAATCGCCTTGTCGAGCGAGCCCTCGTGCAGAACAGAAGCGTCAAGATTGCCACCTCTCGCATCGAGGAGGCACGACACAACCTTGTGGTCGCACGCTCGGCATATTGGTTTTCACTCTCGGCTACGATATCTGCCGAGGGTAAGTATGAGCGTGCCACCGACAACATAGCGCAGAATTACCAGATTCTGCCACAGGCGAGTTGGGAGATACCTCTCTTTGGCTCGTTGCGCCACACCACAAAGGGTGCGAAGGCTCAAATCGAGTATGAGGTGTGGCAACAGAGGGGCGTGAAACTCGCCCTCGAGGCGGAGGTGGCAACTGCCTACTTTACGCTGTTGCAGTATCGCCAAGACCTCGCCATAGCCAAGCGTAGTAGCGAGCTGCGTCGAGAGATGGTGTCGTTGGTCGATTCGCTCTACCGCTACGGTTTTGCCTCGAGCGTAGATCTTGAGCAGGCGCAGGCACTACTCTACACCGCGCAGGCGGATATTCCGCTCTACGAGAAGTCTATTGCACAGACCATACTATCGTTGGCGGTGCTTACGGGCGACAAGGCGGAGAAACTCTTGGATGTTGGCGCAGGGGAAAATCGAGCCATAACCAACGACTATATGCCATACGATATACCGACGGGCATACCGTCAGATCTTTTGCATCGTCGTCCCGATGTGATGTCTGCCTACTACACTATGCAACAGAGTGCCGCAAATGTGGGGTTGGCGCGCTCGGCTCGTCTGCCATCGGTATCGCTTACTCGCTCCTTCGGTCTGGTAAATAGTAAGATTGGCTCGCTCTTTTCGGGCAAGAGTTGGGTGGGAGATGCGATTGCAGAGCTCTCGCAACCTATCTTCAATTTCGGAGGTTTGCGTCGTAAGGAGTTAGCAGCTCGGGAGGTCTACAAACAGAGTCTGCTCGCCTATGAGAAGAGTTACACCGAGGCTATAAGTGATGTGGAGAGTGCGCTGGTGGCGATAACCTCATCGCGTGAGGAGTTATTGCGCTATGCGGGGTTGGTAAAGTCGTACCGCAGTGTGGCGATTAAGACCTACGCCCTCTATCGCAACGGACTGTCGGGATACCTCGATGTGATTGATGCCGAGCGTTCGCTCTACACCTCGCAGATGCAATTCGAAAACCTCGTAGCACAGCAATATATAAACTATATTACGCTCTGCAAGGCTCTCGGAGGAGGAGTTGAAAATTAAAACGGAATGTCTCGGTAGTTGTACTTTTCGGTTACGACGCCCTTTTCGAGGATAACCAAGCCATAGTCGGCACGAAGTATCGTCTTCATAGTCTTGGCGTCCATATTGTAGTATGGTACAGCGCTATCGTGGAATGCAGAGAGGTCGTTAGGGGTTATATATACGACCATACCGTCCCTCTCTTGGGCATACTTCTCGACTGTTTTGAAGCGTTCGACAACATCCTCGCCATACTCCTCGTCGGCAACAAAGAGCATATAGAGTTTCGGCATTGCGAGAAGTTCGGCAGTCTTATCGCCCTCGCTATCGCTGATGTAGAACTCCAACAAGGTCGATGCGACTTCGTCATTGCTCTCAACTCGGGTTTCAACCCACTCCCAGAACGAGGTGTCGTGCCAAGTGGTATCGTCAACCGAGAATTCGTGAATCTCGTTGGTCTGGAGGTTGCGATAGAGAAGAACAACCTTCTCGGTGGTCTCGCCATCACGAGACTTTTCCATCTCCGCCTTGATATCGGTACCCTCCTTATATGGCGAATTATCGAAAATCGGGATAGGGAGGTGGCGATAGCTGTAGAGTGTCAAGCCCGCACTCGCCACAACAATTACAAGCGTAGAGAGCAAATCGCGCTTCCAATACTCGAAAATCTGCTCGCGACGATAGTACGACCAGAAGCATATTGCAAGTGGAAGAAGCACCACATTCTTGGCAAAGCTCTCCCACGGAGTGAACTTGATAAGTTCGCCAAAGCAACCGCAATCTTCAATCGTAAAGATTGTGGCATTCAGGAGTGTCAAGAGGGTGAAGAACACCATCAGCACCACCGAGATTAGAGATGTAATGCGGATGAAAAACTTGAACAGGAGCATCACACCAAGCGCAAGTTCGGCTGCACACCACCCTAATGACAGGGCTGTAACGAGCCACTCGGGCGCAGTGATTCCGTACTCCACGAAGTAGCTCTTCAATGGAAGAATCATACTCCAAGGGTCGGTAGCTTTTGCCAAGCCCGACACGATAAATGTCACCGCAAAGAGAATACGGCAGACACAGCAGATAATCTCGAACAAGATTCTGCTTTTCAAATTTGGAGTTTTATCTCTTTTTACTCCCATAGGGAACTATTTTAGAATTTCGGCAAGTTTGGTCTCGATACGAGAGAATATCTCCTCGGGCGAAGCCATTGCGCCCTCGTCGTTGCTACAATCGACAACTACAAGTTCGCTATCACGCTCCGACGACTCGATATAGACCTCACGCACACGCTGTTGCAACGAGAGCGACTGCTCGTGAATATCCGATGCACCATTGAGGTAGGAGCGATCATCGCCCTCACGCTGTTCGGTGAGGCGCTTCTCGGTAAAAGCAAACGGAACATCCAAGAACAACGACACATCGGGGCGAGGAATCTTATTCACCTCGTACTCGAGATTCAAAATCCACTCATTCAAGCGCATACGAGCCTCCTTGTCGGCAATCTTTGCACATTGGTAGCCTATATTCGAGTAGACATAGCGGTCGACAATAACCACCTTGCCCTCCTCCTGCCATTTACGAATTTGCGGAGCCATATCGGCACGATCACCAGCATAGAGCAGAGCCACAATGTATGGATCTACCTGATCGACACCACCCAACTCGCCTCGCAAGAAGCGACCTATCAACTCGCCATATATAGGGGCGTCGAAGCGTGGAAAGTGGACATACTCACTCTCGATACCTCGCTCAGCAAACATTGCGCGTAACTTCTTAATCTGGGTTGACTTACCCGCTCCATCAAGTCCTTCAAGTACTATAAACATAAATTTGAGCTTTTAGCCATCAGCTTATTTTAACATTGCGACGGCTCGTTTAACACCTGCCACAAGATTATCTATATCGGTTTTATTGTTGTAGAGTGCGATTGAGGCACGGACTACGCCATTTGTGCCAAAACGATGCATCGTAGGCTCAGCGCAGTGGTGACCGGTACGAACGGCAACACCCAACTTATCCAAAATCATTCCTATGTCGTAGTGGTCGCAACCATCGACATTAAACGAGATTATCGGAGCCTTGTCGGCGGTTGTACCATAGATGCGTAACCCCTCAATCTGCAACAGTTGCTCGGTAGCGTAGTCGAGCAACTCCTTCTCGTGCTGTTCGACCTCGCTCGCAGGAAGCGACTGCAAAAACTTTATCGCCTCCGCCAAACCAATAGCACCGATAAAGTTCGATGTTCCCGCCTCGAATTTGAGTGGCAGAGGTGCATAGGTGGTCTTTGCAAACGAGACCTTATCAACCATATCGCCACCGCCCATATATGGAGGCATAGCGTCGAGCAACTCACGCTTGCCATACAACACGCCAATGCCCGTAGGGCCATATAGCTTGTGTCCCGAGAAGGCGTAGAAGTCACAATCCAAACTCTTCACATCCACACCGCCGTGGACAACACCCTGGCAACCATCAACCACCGCCACAGCACCCACCGAGTGAGCCTTTGCGATGATGCGTGCCAAGTTGGGCTTTGTGCCGAGAGTATTCGACGCCTGAGTTATGGCTACAACCTTTGTGCGCTCGTCTATCAAGCTATCGAGTTTATCGAGCTCCAACGAACCATCGTCTGCCACGGGAATAACTCGCAACTCCGCACCCTTGCGCTCGGTAGCCAACTGCCACGGCACAATGTTGGAGTGGTGTTCGATATGGCTGACAACCACATTGTCGCCCTCGCCCAAGTGCTTCTCGCACCACGACGAAGCCACCAAGTTGAGCGACATCGTAGCACCCGAAGTGAAGATGACCTCCTCGCGGAGAGTTGCACCGATAAATGTGCGTACCACCTCGCGAGCATCCTCATAGCGGGCGGTCATCTCCTCGGAAAGGAGGTGTACACCACGATGAATATTGGCGTTGTCGTTAAGGAGCAACTCCGACATCTTCTCGACCACGCACAACGGTTTCTGCGCTGTAGCACCGCTGTCGAGGTAGGTCAACGGTTTACCATAGACCTTGCGTAAGAGTATCGGAAACTCCTCTCGTATCTTCTCTACATCAAACATTTCGTTACTCGTTTAGTTTTGCTTGTACCGCCTCGTTGAGCACCTCGCACAACGCCTCGACATTGCATTTCGACACTACATCCTCGACAAAGCCCTCCAACAAGAGGTGCTCAGCCGATGCTTGCGAAATGCCTCGCTGACGCATATAGTAGATTGCCTGCTCGTCCAACTGGCCTATGGTCGAGCCGTGCGAGCACTTCACATCGTCGGCATAAATCTCGAGTTGTGGCTCCGACACGATACGGCCACCGCCCAACTCTATATTGCGGTTGGTCTGCTGTGCGTCGGTACGCTGTGCATCCTGCGCCACATAGACCAAGCCCTTGAATTCGCCTGTCGCTCTACCCGATGCCACGCCCTTGATTATGGATGCACTCTTGCAGTCAGCCACAAGATGACGAGTAGTGAGCGAGAGTACCGAGTGGTCGAAGCCCGTAGCCAAGTAGGTTGCATCCATCTTGAACGACGAGTGCGAGCCCTGCAACAACGCCTCATACGAGGTGTGAGCACCACGCAACATAACGGTTACTACTCGACATTCGCTACCCTCCGCCTGCTCGATGCGAACATCCACATACTTCTGCGAGGCATAGACCTCAGTAAGCGAAACTACGGCGTGAGGAGCAAGGTGGAGCGTTAAGGCGCACTCCTTGGCGTTGTCGTGCCACACTACGAGCGAGATGGGTTGCGAAGCGCACACCTCGATATCGCACTTGTGCGGATTCTCGACAACGAGAGGCAACGCAAGCGAGGTCGCATCGTCGATACGACCACCCTTAAAGGGTTGCAACAGCCCCTCTGCTATCATCTTTTTGATATCCATCGCCTACTCCTTATAGTCGTTAATCAACCAATCGTAGCCCTCCTTCTCGAGTTTGAGAGCCAACGACTTATCGCCCGAGTAGATAATCTTACCCTTATACAATACGTGCACGAAGTCAGGCACGATGTAGTCCAACAGACGCTGATAGTGGGTAATCACTACGGTTGCGTTCTGCGGAGTGTGCAACTTGGTTACACCCGTAGCCACGATACGCAAAGCGTCGATATCGAGTCCCGAGTCGGTCTCGTCAAGGATAGCCAACTTCGGATCGAGCATCGCCATCTGGAAAATCTCGTTCTTCTTCTTTTCGCCACCCGAGAAGCCCTCATTAACGGCACGAGAGGTCATCTTTGCGTCGAGCTCCACGACCTTCGCCTTCTCGCGCATCATCTTCAAGAACTCGGCTGCAGTCAATGGTTCCTCACCTCGAGACTTGCGCTGCTCGTTTACGGCAATCTTCATAAAGTTCGCCATTGTAACGCCCGGAATCTCTACGGGATATTGAAAACCGAGGAACAAACCCTTGCGAGCACGCTCCTCAATAGACATATCGAGCAAGTTCTCGCCCTCGAACGAGAGTTCATCTGCCTCAACCTCGAACTTGCTGTGTCCTGCGATTACCGATGCGAGGGTACTCTTGCCCGAGCCGTTAGGACCCATTATGGCGTGTACCTCGCCAGCCTTAACCTCGAAGTCGATACCTCGAAGTATCTCTTTACCATCAACCGATGCGTGTAAATTCTTTATCTTTAACATATTTCTTTGCT
>JAEIGA010017914.1_pt1 | contig 10789 bp, 6 predicted proteins | sample 9270691 | NCBI WGS metagenome assembly JAEIGA01 (sample SAMN17057246, study PRJNA624740) | gut metagenome | biome: biome; isolation source: fecal sample | host: Bos grunniens | place: China: Xizang | collected 2019 | reverse complement strand
TTTTCGATGTTCTGTCTGAAAAGAAATACATCATAAAAATATAACCTCGCTTTCGGTTTGGGGTAGTGTGTATATTACATTGATATTATACCACAAATGAAGTGTAAAGTCAACTACTTTGTAAAAAATATACAAAAAAGGGTGATACTTTCGTATCACCCTATTTGTTTAGGAATTTTGAACATTTTCACGATATTTTGCGATACCGACTTGCATCATTGCATCAACAAACATATCTGCCTTTTCAAACAGAGCATAGATGGTATCAAATGTAAGGAACATTTTTACCTTCTTTTCAAAACGAAGACTTCCAGATTGGATTTTTGTACCACCAGTGGTAGTTCTTTCAGGCACTCCCCAACCATTGCACATCTGAATACCGTAAGGGTTGTTCATGGTAGGGTTGTAAGTGATTTGGAACTGTGTAACCACTCTTTCGGCAGGGTTCTTTGGGTTGCGATACATATCGAAATCCAAAATCTTATCTTCTGTGAAAATTGTCACAGATTCAGAGATTTTACGACCACTTGCGGAGAGAAGTAGGTTAACATCTTCGATGCTCTTGATTTTAGAAATAATCTTCTTCACATCAGTAATAGCAATATTGTGAGTGGCATCCACTGCCTTATCACCTGTACCATTACTGTAATCCTTCATGCGACAAAGAATACGAGCACCTCTATCAAAAGGCCAAGCATTCATTTCGTCGAAACGAATGTTGTCGCAAAGTTCGACAAGTGCTTTGCCTGTCTTCTGCACGGAAATCTGTTTGTTAATTTTCTTTTCGTCTGCCAATTTTATTCACCACTTTCTTATAAATTAAAGAGCATATCTTTTAGGTCTAACACGATATCGGAATCTTCCTTGATGTATGGGTGATAATCATCCATAACAAATTGGAAGTAGGTGTTTCCCTTAAAGATTTTCTTGTCTACATAACCGATTGCTTCGATTATTCTCGGTTGATTATCGTCAACATATTGAGAAACCATCCAGAAACCGACGGCAGTGAAACCCTTACAATAAAGTTTCAAATGTTCTTCGGTTTCACCAATTGTGTCGTACAATTTCGAACCATTAGGAAGAACTTTGAGATTGATTTTGAAGGTGGGTCTACGACAACCTTCACCAAAAGGTTCGAGGTTTCTTAAATCATTAACGAGAGCATCTCCAACATCTTCCTCGGAAATCTCAATGTCCCAATATGCACAAGGTTCGACATCTTCATCTGTCAATGTGCAGTTAGCATTGAGCCTCTTTCTTAATTCAAGAAGAGCACTTTCTTCGGGTTTGATGGACATACCAGCAGCCAGAGCATGACCGCCAAATCGTTCCAGACAATCAGCACACTCTTCAAGTGCAGAGAGCATGTGAAATTGTTCGATAGAACGAGCACTACCAGTCCAGATTTTAGTACCATCAATATTGTTCTTTTCGGAAAATACAATGGTAGGACGATGGTATTCTTCTGTTGCATTACCAGCCAAAAGACCGACAACACCAGAAGGGGCATCTTTTGCAAAAAGCACAAGAACTTTATTACCCAAAGAGACTTGTTCCTCAATTACGGGTTTCAGTTCTTTATAACACTTTGACTGAATTAATTTTCTTTCAGTATTGATACGACTTAACTCTTGTGCCATTTGTTCTGCTTTTAAATCATCTTCTTCAAGGAATAATGCAGTAGGAATATCTGCACCGTTTTCCAAAAGACGACCTGCGGCATTGATACGAGGAGCAATAAGAAAACTGATGTTTTCTGCGGTAATGGTAGACATATCGCCTTGGAAAAGTTTGATAATACCTTTTCTGTTGTAGATAGGACTACGCATATAGTCAATTGCTCTCTTTACAATAGCACGGTTTTCACCAACCAAAGAAGCAACGTCGGCAATAGTGCCGATTGCAGCAAGGTCAATGAGAGAGTCTGCAACTTCATCAAAACCATATTTCTGCAAAAGATGGGAAAATACTTTCCAAGCAAGAGCAGAACCAGTAAGGTCGATGAAAGGATAAGTTTCGCCTTCGATATACAAATCAATGGTTACATCAGCATCTGGAATGATTTCGCCAGGTTGATGGTGGTCGAGAACGATAACTTGTGCTCCATTTTCTCGTGCATATTTGATTTCTTCAATAGCACGAATGCCGTTATCAACAGTAATGAAAAGTTTAGTTCCTTCAGCAAGTTGTTCAATAATTGCTTTCTTTGAAATGCCATAACCTTCGTTAATTCTGTCAGGCAATCTGTAAACTACATTTGCACCAAAAGTTTTGAGCGCAGTAAAAGCAATTGCAGTTGCAGTAGTGCCGTCCACATCGTAATCTCCGAAGATGCAAATTCGTTCCTGATTGTCAATATATCTTTCCATCAGTTCGATTGCTTCGTCGATATTTCTAATTAAAGAACTATCGAAGAGTTCTTTTGAATGTAGAAATGTTCGTGCATCTTCAAGAGTTGTAATGCCAGACATAGCGAGAGTAGTAGCAATGACACGACTGTATCCGTTTTTCACAAAGAGTTCGTATGAATCGGAAACAGGTCTCTTAATCCATTTCATTTAATAATTCCTCCTTTTCTATTGAATTGAACTCGCTGAAATTGTACATTTTAAACAGTATTTTCTCAAGAAATGAATTTTATCTCTTGTTTACATTCTCCATAGAGTATTCAATAGTAATCTTAACATTGTCTTTATTTTTAACAATCATAATTGTTCTTGTTACATATTCTTCTTCGAAACTATAAAAACAAGATTCAAGAGTTGTGGTTTTATTTTTATTTTCTTTGTTTGCTGTGTACTTATCATAAAATTCAACTGTTTTCTCATAAGTTATGCTACTTGTCTTGAGAGACATCTTTAGTTTTGTGTCAGTTTCTTCTTCAAACTCTACTTTGTCAGTATCACAAGGAAATGCATATTGAGATTGCCAATTGGTTTTAATTTCAAGTACTTCTTTCATTGTATAGTTTTTTTCGTATTCCACTTCACCATTGTCAGGAGTGGTCTCGAAAGGTTCAGTCGGTGCGGGTGTAGATTGTTCTGTGTCTGGCGTAGAGGTGTCAGTATTTTCGTCCTTATTTGTGCAAGCAACGAGAGAACAAATCATCAGTAAGACCAAAAAAAGCGATAAGATTTTTTTCATTGTATTTTTGCTCCTTTATCTTTTTTTATTATTATACCACATCTCAACGCAAATGTCAATAGAAAAAAGAACGGTTTTTGTTAAAAACCGTTCTTTTAATTTAAGTCGCATAAGGATATGAAATTAGTTATATGCTTTTGCTCTTGCTTTTGTTTCCAAAACGACAATTGCTACAAATAGGCAAGCAGACAATGCCATCAAGAGTGTTACTAAAAGCATATTGGAATTGAAGTCAGTTTGAGGAACAGATGTATCAACAACATCAATAATTTGTTCTTCGGGAGAGTTTTCGTCTACTGTGAACTTATGAACATCGCTTGATAAACTATAACCTTCTGGTGCTTCAATTTCTTTTAAGTAGTACGAACCATAAGAAACAGTTCCGAAGCAGAATATTCCGTTTTCGTCTGTTACACCTTCAAGAATGAGTTGGTCAGTTGCTAAATCATATAATCCGTATTTAGCACCCGCTAAATAATTACCAACTTCGTCACCGCTCTTGCGAACGGTAATCTTGTTTTTGATAAGTTCGTTTGTGATAGTGATTTGCAAGATGTCTTCAATATCATCAGTGGTAAGGTCAATTTTTGTAGTTTCATTAGAAATTCTATAACCTTTTCCACTCTTTGTTTCTCTCAATTCGTATTGACCGAATGGAAGAGTAAAATTACATTCGCCATTTTCATCGGTAGTCACAGTTGTATATTTAACATAATCGCCATCTATAATAGCATAGACATCGAATTCTACATTTGCAATAGGAATAGTGGTGTCCTTATCAACTTTAATAAGTTTGATTGTGCGCTTAATCATCTCATTAGCAATTGTGTAGAAGTATTCTTTATCTTCTTCAACTTTAACAAGAGTTTTGGTTTCAGAAGTTTTATAACCATTCAATGTTTTTGTTTCAATAACAACATAATCACCGAATTCAACATCTTCAAAAATCACAATACCATCTGCATTTGTTTTTAAAGTACGAAGTGCATTGTCGGTATCATCTGCTTTATAAAGCGAGAATTCAACATCTTCCAAAGGTTTTTCGCTGTCTTTATCAACTTTAAGAATTTTGATATCAGCCTTAATTTTATCGTTATTAACAAAAACTTTGTGTGTAGCATAAGTTGTAACAGAAATTGTTAATGGTTCGAAAGAATTAATGTCGTATCCTGGTGCAGTGGCAATTTCTACAAGAGTGTATTCGCCAAGTTCAAGACCTGTGAATGTAGCAATACCATCTGCATCAGTAATTGCTTCTGCAACTTTTGTGTTACCATTCATAAGTGCGAATTTAGCACCTGCGATAGGAGTATCAGTTCCCTTTTCTGTTTTATAAATAACAACAGAGCAAGGTTTTTCATCGTTTGTATATGACAAACTTTCAACTTCGCCTTGGATGTCAATACTGAATTTAGTTGCTTCTTTGGTGTCTTCGTCATCAGGTGCAATAAAGCGGTCTGGAGTTTTTGTTTCTAAAAAATAATATTCTCCATAACCGAGATTTTCAATGAAAATCTTTCCGTTTTTATCTGTTTCATAAGAACCAATTTTAATATCAGGTGCTCCGATTTCAGAACTCTTTTTGTACAGAGTAAATTCTACACCAGAAATATATTCACCATTAGAACTATTTGTCTTATTGAGAAGAACCGAACCAGTAATTGGGTCGTTCACACATTCAATAAGATAATATGCTTCATTCTTATAGACATTGAAACGATAAATTGCATTGAGTAAGTTATAACCAGTGGTTGCTTTGGTTTCCAAAAGAATATATTCTCCTTCGGAGATTTCGTCCTTAATTATACCATTGTCACCAGTTCTATATTTTTTAACATATTCTAAATAACCTTCGATTTCTGTTAAATCAATTTCGAGATTGTTATCCAAAAAATAAGTGAGGTATTTATAGTCTGCATTTTCGTATGTATTCAAACCTTTGTATGAAAGGAAAAATTCGTCAAATTCATTATAAAATTCATCTTTAATTCTATAAAGAGTGAATTCTGTGCCAGAAAGTGGTTCGCCACTTCCATCGGTTTTGACGAGTTCAAAATAACCGTCTTCTAATCTGTCATTTTCAACAGTCATACTAATAACTTGTAAATCAGATTCTACGGTAGGGACTTCTATCATTTCATCTTTGATGGAGTAACCATCTGGGACAAAAGTTTCTACGATGTAATATTTTCTTCCATAACGAAGGGCATTTCCATTTTCTGTATCAATTTCTCCATTAGCATCATAACCGTAGGTGGCGATGCCTTGTGCATTTGTGGTGATACTTGTGATATAATTTAACTCACCATAAATCTCTTCATATAGAGCAAATTGAACACCAGCAATAGGATTTTGTGTAGCCGTTTCGTATTTTGTTATTTTTAATGCATTCACATATGGACGGTTGGTTATGTAATAACCAGTGTGTTCATTGCCATATGCATCTGTGTATTTTTCGGTATAATTATAAAGTGCAATGACTTTATTGACCTCATCGTTAGAAACATCAAACTTCATGTCAAAATCGTCGCTCTTATAACCAGTAATTGGAGTTTTTTCAACAACACGATATGTGTTGTATTTTTCTAAAACTTCTCCATTTGTAAACTCTAATTCAAGTGGAAGGTATTTAGAACCACGATTGGTTTCAGTTCTGCCAAAAATTACTTGACCCATGGAGTCATCATAAGTGTATCCATCGTAATAAATATAGTTTCCATTTGCATCTTTGGCATAATCAAATCCACTTCCCGATGCTTTTGGTGTCATTTTATAGATTCTAAAATGTGCACCAGAAATATATTCACCAGTATATTGGTCAATTTTTGTAATAGTTAATTTAGTCGTATTGTGTCTTTGATTTAAAAAATAGACATTGTAGTTTTTATCTAATCCGCTTGATTTAACTTGGAAAGAAATAATACCATTAGAAGTATTGGCCTTCACTTTATAATCTTCGCCTTTTGCGAGAGGATTTCCATTAGAATCAGTAAAACCTTCAACAACAATGGATTCATATGCTTGTTCTTGCGAATAATTCATTGCTTCAATTACTTGATAATAACCAGGAGTTAAACCAGTAAGTTTAATTGTACCGTCAGCACCTGTTTCGAAATCACCGAGATATTGAGGTTCGGAATTAGTATCTTTGAAATAATATACAAGGAATGTATAACCTTCTGGCGAAGATAAATTAACAGGGTTATTAGGAGCGGCGTCATTAACTTGCTTATGAATAGTCAAAGTTGCATCAGATTGAGAATGAACAATGGAAAGGGTTGTTGCTGCACTAGATAAAGAAGAGAAAAACATACGTTGCCTATTTTCATTTTCTTCTTCGTAAGAAAGTGGGAGAACTCTTCCCATGTCTCTCGTTAAACCGACTTTAATATTAGCATCAGAAGCGGTTACGGGAACACTAACATAAAATCTTTCTCCTACATCAATGCTTGTGATTTCATTGAATTTTTCATTGATAATTTTTGTTCCTTTAGGAGCATTGGAGAGTTGAAGATTAACTTTAAGATTGTTTTTTACAAAATCGGACTCTGCGATGAAGGGTCCATAAAGTTTTGAATCGGTTGTGGCATTATAAACACCAGCAACAGCATCATTTACATTTGTAGATAACCAATTTATTTCAGAACCGTATTCTAAAGCATCATGGTACAGAGTTGTTGCCATCTCCATGATGTCTTTGTCTAAATTTTCGCAGTTATTGTTGGAAACCCAACCGCTTTCATACATATCGCGTCCACGTCCATCTTTGCCCATAATTAACCAAACAGCAATTTGTGTAGCATTTTGCATACACATCGTTCCAATACCACCATCATCAGTAAGAGTAAGGGGACGACCATAACGATTGACATTGTATTTATTTGTTAAAGTAAAAGTGTTGCTTTTTGCATTGGCACCATCAGCACCGCTATAACCATTCATTAGGACATAGGTCAATTGATTAATTTTCTCTTGAGAAATAGTTGTAGTTGGATGGTCATATGTACTTCCACTTGAACTTGGTCCTTTGACGCCCCAGTCCATACAATATGCAACATATTTGAAATTGTTTTTATCGGCTGCAGAAGCACCACGATAATATGTGTTAGACAAAGGTCTTGCATATGTTTCTCCTGGATATTTCCAAAGAACAGGATTCTTATCAACAGGATAATTAAAAGTTTTGAGTACATATGTCAAGTTTTCTTCGGCACGAGTATCTTGTGTAAAAGATATCGTAAGCACAGAAGAGAGCAATAAACAAAGTACCAATAAACAAGATAAAATTCTTGTGGCAATATTCTTTTTATTCATAAGATTATCTCCCTTCGATTATTTTGGTAAAATCAATTATACTGTAAAAACAAATTAGAATCAAGAAAATAGAGCATTGTTTTAATCTGTAATTTTCTCTTTATTAATATAAACATCTACAATTTTTGGTTTCCAATGTATAACAGGAATTTGAATAAAAGTAATACAAATATCATTTTTCGCTTCTAAAAAAGCAGAATATTTATAATCGACAAAGAAACTTTTCTTTTGTATATATGGGTCGCAAATCAATAATTCAATACATCCGTTTCTATCAATAAAAGGGTTTACTTTATAAGAACTGGTTATATATTCACCTTTTTTTGTGAACAATACACAAATGATTGTCATTATTGCCAATAAAGCAAAAACGATAATTAAAACGATGTCCATATCAGAACCTCCTAATATTTAATAATAATATTTTAGATTATAAAAAAACGATATTCAAGTAAAAAACAAAAAGAACCGCAATATAAATTGCGGTTCCTTTCGTTAGATTTTGTCGAATGCATCATGGTCGATGTGAATAATGCGCATGATGGTCTTCATAAAGTTGTCCTTGGTAGTCGGAAGAATATTGTTAGGGATTACATCAATGATGACATCCGCAATATCCATAACCGAAAACTGGGTAATGATGCCCTGTGTCACGAAAGTGTCGATGTTGGAAATAACTTCCTTCTTCATGTTATCGTGAATCTGACAACCACTCTTGGATTTGGCAAGAGAGTTAAGACGCTCAATCGCCTTCTCTGCATACTGCATGGGATACTGAAGAATTCTGTTTTGTGCAGCAGTGAGAAGTGCAACATTGTTGCGCAACTTCAAGAACATCGTATCTGCACCGAGTTCCACATCCTCCATAGTAACAGCAATATGGTCAGAATGCCAATCGTCGTCAAAGAAAGGATATACGGTGTGCTTGTTGCAAGGGCGACACAAAGGAATGAGACGAACTGCACTGTGTCCATTATCGCTATTGAGCAAACTTGTCATAATTTCAACCTGTATTCCGTTTTCAGTAACAACCTCATGGAGATTGAAATCAACAGAAGAAACACGGTTAGAAATTACACCACCAATGACTTCAGAGTTGGGATAACGCTTCGCAAGGATGCGAGAAACGGTATCAACAAGTTCGTTCTGAGGAATAGGACAAAAGCGCTTGGACATCATGCCAATGATTTTGCCGTATACAATACAACACTGGATGGAACTGGTGTACTTTTTGATGCTGTCTTCGATGAGACAAGCCAAGGCAATGGGATTGATATTAAAATCAACTTCATCCAACTCACCAGAAATGGAAAACTTACCTCTATTCATAATAGAGAGTTTTGCATCAGCACTGATAGGAATAAACTCCAATCGTGCCTTGGTCTGATAACCAAGGAAAAGTAAAGAACCACCGCCAACACCAACTTCTCGTGTAGCAGTGTGAATTGCTGCTTCGGAAGTATGCTGTGCCTTGGTGTTCTTACGAAGAATAACTTCTTCGCCAGCAGGATTATTGCCAAGGCGTCTCATGTTGATAGTGTCGCCTGTGTCGGAAACAATTCCTGCCCAGATGGTGATGTCTTTGGAAGCAAATTCTCTTCGTTCAGTATTTGCCTCGCGTTCTGCTGTCTCCTGCAAGAGAGTAGCACCGTTGTGAAATTCTTCTACATAATGGTCTTGGTACTTTTTCATAATATGTCCTCCTTCATATTTTACTTTCTTTTGAAAGTTTAATTATAAAATATACCATCTCAATAGTAAAATAAAACACTAAAAATATCAAGAAAAAAGGGCAATCTAATGATTGCCCTTAATTTTACATAACTATATTCGCATACTCGTCTTCGCCATCGTCATTAGAAGATTCAAATTCGTATTTGATTTTTTCAATTTCGACAGCAGGAAGAGTAGCCATCATTATTTCATTGTATTCATCAATAATAGAAATCTCTTCAGCGGGTTGTTCTTCTACAATTGGTTCTGGGTCAGAGAAAATAACTGGTGTTGCAGGAATGGTTTCTTCAACTGGTTTTTCTTCCACAACTTCTTCAACTGGTGTAGAGAACAACAATTCATCATCGATTAGCAAATCAGAATTTTCTTCGATAACTGATTCCACTGGAATTGGGTCTGGGATTTGCTCTTGTGCAGATTCTTGAATAGGTTCTTGTGTAGGTTCTTGCATATTATTTGGGAAAGTAGGTGGCATAGTAGGCACATTAACAGGAACTTGTTCTACACTTACAGTTTCCTTTTTCTTTTTAGAACCGAGTATAATAATTAAGATAATTACGATAGCAAGAAGAAGACCAACTCCACCTATTGCAATATAAATATAGGTTTTTGGTATCGAATTGATAAAGTCAAAAATACCTTTTGATGGCTCTTCGACTGGTGGTTTGGGAGTAACGGGGTTGGTTACTGGAGGATTAACTGGGTCTTCATCGACTGGTGGTTTGGGTTCAATTGGGTCAGTAACTGGTGGAACCGTTGTATCATCAACAATTGGAAGTTCTATCTCTTCAGATGGAACTGACGGTAATTTGTCAATTTTTGTTCCTTTTGAGAGTTCTTTATTACATTTCACACAAACAGTGTCTCCTGTATAACCTTCTACATCAACAGTTGCTTCCTTTGCATTTACAACTTTTGTCTCTGTATGTTTACACTCTTCAACTGGTGGTTCCACAGGGTTGGATGGAGTATCGGGTTCCGTAACTGGTGGTTCAACTGGGTCAGTCGGTTCGGTTGGTTCAATGGGTTTTGTTGGTGTATTGGGTCTACTAATAATTACATCTTCTTGAACAAGTGAACCAGAGGAGTTTTCTTTATTTTCGCGCAAGTCGCTTGCTTGGTCGGCATAAAATGTTGCAACCAATGTCATATTTACCTTTTCGATAATCGCATCATCTTTACAATATCTAATTTCGAGAGGACAAGATGTGTTTTCGATTCTCTCTAAATAAATAATGATTGGCGATAAAGTTTTACCACTTTCGACTGAATAGATAAATGCTACTTTTTTTGTATTATCTATTGTGTGGTTACCTGATGCATATGTTGTTCCATTATAAACAACATCTTGGTATGTGCTAAACTCTACAATATTCTTATTGGCATTCAAAATAATTTCAATGCTGTCGCATTCTTCTTTTTGTACAATACCAGATATTTTAAAACCTAAAATGTCTTTTTCACCGTTTGCAATATAATTGTATTTGGTTGCTGCCATAGTGTTGGGCAAAAGCGAACCCAAACAAATGGTAAGCATTAAGAAAAGCACAATGAATGTTTTGAAAAAATTGTTTTTCATCATAATGCGGCAATT
>JAEIGA010017913.1_pt1 | contig 10789 bp, 7 predicted proteins | sample 9270691 | NCBI WGS metagenome assembly JAEIGA01 (sample SAMN17057246, study PRJNA624740) | gut metagenome | biome: biome; isolation source: fecal sample | host: Bos grunniens | place: China: Xizang | collected 2019 | reverse complement strand
GTTCCGTCAACAAAAGTTACGACCACGTCACCTGCAGCGTTCTTAGCTACTTTAGTAACACCAAGAGCTACGAGATCAGCAAGAGTCTCAGCAGCTTCCTTTGAAAGGTTCTCGTCTGCCTTCTTGAGGTTCTCGATCTCCGCAAGAAGAGCTGCCTTGTCTGTTGTATAAGTAGATACAACACCATCGACCTTACCATCAAGTGCATCAAGACTTGCAGTCAAAGACTGGAGCGAAGTTGCAAAACCCTGATCAGCAAGCTTATAAGCGGCATCAAGACCTGATACCATCTCTGTAAGCTTAGCCACTTCCTCATTAAGTTTATTCTCAACAGCTGTCAATCTGTCATCAAGTCCCTCAATCTTCTCAAGAAGACCTGAATCATCATAACAAGACACTGCTGCGAATGCCAAAGCACTTACACAAAGTGCTTTAAAGCCCATGAAAAATGTCTTTTTCATAATAAATAAGATTTAAGTTAATAATGAATAATAATATGATTAGTAATTAGTTTTTCTGTTATTTAGAACGATGCAGTAAGCGTCAGATTTGCTCCAGTGTAAGCAGGGATCTCTCGACATACTCCTCCGGAGCAGATGAATCCGGCTCTATAGCGGCCATAACCCGCTGCAACGCGAATCTTACCATATACATAGCTGAGGCCGGCATTATAATAATGGAGCTTGCTGTCTCCATGGTTGTACATATCACTCGCAAAGACACTCCAGTGTGGTGCAAGGCTGACCTCAAGAAGAGCAGCCATCCAGTCTTTCTGGTAGTCATTCGATGCCAGATACTGAAGTTCAAGTCTTGTAGAGAACATCGGACTCCATTTGTAAAGAAGATCAGCAACTACAATGTGTGACTTTCCGATATATACCTCCCAATTCGCATAGTTCTTCTCATGCTTGTTGTAATCCTGGTATGAATACAGGAGAGTTGTCTTGAACTTCTTGGTCCACTGCTTCTCAACATCAAAACTGAAATCATAAAGCAGTCTGTCGCCTCCCTTGACACCACCAGTCTCATTCAATGCAAAATATGAAGAGAAGTTTGCATGAATCTTCATTCCTCTCTTGCCACCGAGCTTAGTTCCGCGACGGAAGTTGTAGAATGCATCAAGCTGGCCTCCGATCTCACCGGCACGCATCTTATTCGTTCCAATCTCAGGATTATATGGATGAAGTGCAGTGAGCATATAGGTATACTGAGTGGTCATCGCCGGACAATACGACATCACATTGGCAGCAGCTGCATACATAAGGTCCGAAGTATAAATCTGCTGTGTCATCCGCTCAAGTCTGCGTCCTGTGAACGATACTCCGAGTCCGCGTGAATTGTAACCGATTTCAACAAGCTGTGCATTTCCATTTTCAGCATCAAAGAACTGATTCACGAGCTGCGATCCGGCATCAACATATTCTGCTTTTGCATAGAATCCGTCAGCCTCAAGATTTGCTCTGGCAGACCATCCGAGATTGTTTGAACGGCATCCCAATGCAAGAAGAGCTGTAGAAAGGGCCTCATGCTTATTGATAAGAGAGCCTTCGAGTGAAAGAGACAGAGTATTCCAGTCCAGAATATTTGACAATGACACGCTCAAGTCAGCTCCTGCAACATTGACATCAGACGCAAGACCGAAACCAAAGAATCCATCCTCCATACCCATCATCAGACCATACTCAGAAAGTTTTCCAAGTCGCGGAATACCCCAGAAAGCCTTGGCAGCAACCTTGTCTCCCCAGTTGTACGTCGCACGCGCTCCAAGCATCGCATTATTGAGTCCAAGAGCTCTGTCTTCCCAGCTACGGAAAAGGAGTCCGCTTCCAAGCTGCTCATAATATGTACCGGCAGTTACGGAATACGAGTCATCGCGCCATGAAACATAGAGATTGCTGAGAGATAATTTATTTACGGGGAACGGGTAACCTACAGTGGAAGGGAAATATCCCTCAAGCTGCGTTCCGGCAGAAAGGCGTCCCTTGAAATAGTCTATCTTGAGATAATTGTTTGTTGCATAAATTCCATCCTCATTCAACTGAATGAGATTGGCAGGGTAGAAGCCGTTAGCTTGATCAGCCACATATATGTGATGTGTCGACTCAAGACTGGCCGACACACGTCCCCAATCCTTATCCTGACCGAAAGCCAGAACAGAAACTAAGGAGAGGAGAAATATTGACAAAATAGTTTTTTTCATAGGTGGAAGGCTATTTGCACTTCTTTACTGCATCAAAAACTTCAACCTCACCACCAGGCACGTATGAAGTGTGCGAATACACAACCTTTCCCTTAGAGTCAAGCACAAACACATGAGGAACCACCGAAACATTCATCGCTCTCATGAAGTCCTGATTCTTATCAAAGAGCAGGGTAAATTCATCGCCCCAGCCACGACCTTGAGCAAATGACTTTGCCTTTGCAAGAAGTCTGCTGTCATCTGTAGAGACGGCCACTACACGGAATTTCTTCACATCAAGCCAATCAGGAAGGGCATCATAGATGGCATCAAGCTCACGGATGCAAGGCTTGCACGAAGTCGACCAGAATGATAGAATCATAGGAGTACCCTCCTTAAGGAGAGACTTTGTATCAACAGATTCGCCCTTAGAATTTTCCACAACGACAGACGGCAACTGCGCAAATGCAACAGTAGACACCATAAGGAACATGGCTACGAGAAGTTTCTTCATACCTATACTGGTTATATATTGTAACTACATAAATTGGCGGAGAACCCGCCTCAAGTCAACAAAGTTATATAAAAAATTTATTAAATTCAAACTCTTTGTTGAAAGAATTATATCAATTCAGCAATTTAAACAGATCAATAGTGCGTTTTGCCTCCGCCACATCATGCACTCTGAGGATATCTGCACCATTCTGTAAGGCATGGAAATGGAGCACCTGCGTAGCTGGCAAAGACTGTTCAGGAGTGATATCAAAGTACTTATATATCATACTCTTACGAGACACTCCGACAAGAACTGGAACCGGGTTGGAATCTGGCAGCAAAAGATGTTTAAATACGGAAATCTGCTTGAAAAGGTTATAATTTTGTTCTATAGTTTTTGAAAACCCAAAGCCGGGATCCAAAATCCAGTTATAAATGCCGTATTTTTGGGCTTTTTTACTGAAAATTTCGAAGTATTCTTTTATATCACCTATCAAATTGTTATAATCAATATTTTCCTGCATATGCTCAGGCATTCCTCTCTTATGCATAGCGATATATTGAAGTCCAAGACGACCTACTGCAGGAAGCATCAGAGGATCATCCTCGCCTGCCGATATGTCATTCACAATGAATTCTCCGATCAAGGCATAAGACTTTTCCACCACAGATGCCCAATATGTATCGATTGAAATCTGCACAGACGGGAATCTTTCCTTGACAGCCTCAAGAACCGGCTTAAGTCGACGCCATTCTTCATCTGCTCCCACGGGAAGAGAACCGGGACGGGTCGAACACGCACCTATATCTATTATATCCGCCCCTTCAGACAGCATTGTTTCAATACGAGTGACAGCAGCCTGAACATCCATGCACCGACTGTCGCCAAAATAAGAATCTTCAGTCAGATTGACGATCCCCATCACTTTTATGGTTCTGTTTTTGTTCATAGTGGATGCAAAAATAATAAAAGATTTCTCGACTCGTCTTTCGACTCGCTCGAAATGACAAAAACTTATCAAAACCTTGTCATTTCGAGCGTAGTCGAGAAATCTTAATTATATTTGTAAGTTAAACAACATGGAATATTATGCTAGTAGTACTCGAAGGCCTGGATGGAGCAGGCAAATCAACTCAGGTCAAAAAACTCAGGAATTACCTCGAAAGCCGTCTGGGATCCCTTGAATACATACACTTCCCACGTTATGATGCACCTGTTTACGGAGATCTTATAAGCAGGTTCCTTCGTGGAGACTTCGGATCGAACGAAACCGTACACCCTCAACTGGTAGCCCTGCTCTTTGCTGAGGACCGACACGGAGCGGCGCCTCAGATGAAGAATACACTTAGAGACGGCGGGCACATTCTTCTGGACAGATACGTATATTCCAATATTGCATATCAGTGCGCAAAGCTCAACAATCCTGATCAGGCGAATGACCTGCGCGAATGGATATTCAACACCGAATACGGAGATTTCGACCTTCCAAGGCCGGATTTGAACATATTTCTTGATGTTCCGATTGAATTTGTAGAATCCAAGCTCAAGAGTCAGCGAGGCGGACAGGACAGGAACTACCTTGAAGGAGGTCAGGACATCCACGAAGCAGACATACAGTTCCAGATAAGAGTCCGTGACATCTATCGCAAGCAATGTGAGATCGACCCTAAATTCACAAGAATAGACTGCTCTGACCAGAATGGAAAGATGCTCCCACCTGAAGCGATCTTTGAAAAGCTACAGAAAGTAGTTGACTCAATAATCAAATAAGACATGATATCACTCCTCCTGCGACTTAAACGTTTTTGCGGCTTCCTGTTTGGAATCGTATATTTTCTCTCGGGCCTGATAAAGCTGATGGATCCTGCCGGAGCCGGGCTGGTGATGAAAGAGTACTACGACTTCCTGCATATCGGTTTTCTTGAGCCGACTGCAAATCTGACCGGCATAGCCCTTGCCTTGGCAGAAACCCTCATTGGAGCGGGACTCGTATGCGGCGTCTGGAGGAGAAAGACAGGAGCAGCAGCTATAATATTTCAAAGCACCTTCACCCTGCTGACACTACTCCTATATATATATAACCCGGAAATGGACTGCGGCTGCTTTGGAGAGGCAATCCATCTGACGCATTCTCAGACCTTCTTTAAAAACCTGATCCTTCTGGGACTGATCCTTATATACTTCATCCCCAAAAAACATCTTGGGGAGACAACCAGAAGGAAATATGTATCATTCAGCATCGTCAGCATTTCCATCATCGGCTTCATGATCTACTCCTTGCTGTACATTCCGCTTATTGATTTCACAGCATATAAGCCAGGAGCAGAACTGCTTTCTAACGCAACCGAAGGAGGAGACGACCTATACGAAGCCGTTTTCACGTATGAGAAAGACGGAAAGACAAGTACATTCACTCTTGAAGATCTGCCTAAGGACATTGCAACATGGACATATGTAGGCACTGACACCCGCATCAAGAAAGGCATCGCAGGCTCTATCATAGAACTGTCAATCTTCAATCCCAAGACCCAGAGATATGTGGACAGCATTGCCGCTGACGGCAAAGTCCTTATAATCTCAATTTACGACACCGACATGGCATCTGACAAGTGGACTAAGATCGACAACCTTATCCGCGAGACCAGGGAATGCGGTGTGAAGATCCTGCTACTGGCTACCGACACGACCAATATCCCGGAATCCCTTCAGGACATAGCTTATACAAGCGATTTCAAGACACTCATCAGCCTTAACCGTTCAAATGGCGGTGCAACATATTTCCAGAACGGAATACTTATCAAGAAATGGGCTGACAGGACACTACCGGGGTCCGAGGAGCTACAGGCTGTTGCCGCAGATGACCCGACCGAAATCATCATCGACCATCAAAGCAAAGGAAGCCTTGGCTTCCAAGGCTTCCTTCTATACGTTTTTGCAGTTATGTTGCTGCTGTAGATCCCTCGACTTTGCTCGGGATGACAAGTCATTATTCAGTTTAATACGTTATTTGTACTGATATGAAGTCGGCTGATCGATAGGACAATCGATTACGTTTAGCACCGAATATGAATACTTTCCAGTCTTCTCAGTAACGAAAGCTGCAAAGTGAAGGTTGCTCATATCCTTAAGCTTCCAATCTTCCTTGTCTATATTCAGCACGAATGTTCTCTGGACTGTCTTACCAGCCTTGATTTCACCAAGAGGATAGCCGGCATATGAACTGCCGTATCTTGAATCTGCTTTACGCACGCAGTTCTCATGGTAATTATAGGTATCCGGATCTTTGGCAACAAGACCTAGGTAGTCAGTCTGCTGGCCATACACATGATTCTGCATGAACCACACACCGAGGTTATACTCACCAGTCTCAGCAGCCTTCACCTCAACAGTAACTACAAGAAGGTCATCATTCAGTACTGGATTTGCTGAAATTCCGACTTTTGCAGGAGCCGAAACTCTTTCAGAAAGAGCCTTCTTCAAAACGCCGGCCTTTGCCTCAGGATCAAGGTCATAAGAGAAAGAAAGAGCCATATCGATTTCCATATATGGATAGCCGCTGGCCTTAGGTGCAGCGATATAAGCTGGATCACCTGCAGCATATGAATGTACAGCAGCATGAACGGCCATATTCTTAGTTTCCTCATCCTCGAATGCTGCTTTAAGCGCACGCACCATACCAGGGCAATATCCGCAACCTGTACCTGTATATTGGTTCAGGAACGCTCTATGAACAAATGAAGTATTTGATGCATCCGGATCCTCAGCAGGTGCAGGGACATGCATATTGATGGCAGTAACTGCAATCGGATCCTCAGTATAAAATGTACCATACATACCGATCACATTATACACGCCTTCCTTGTCAGCAGAAAGCACATTGCCATCAAGCTGTGTCATAGTATCCTTCAGATAGAAGGCAGTCTGGTCAGTCACATCCTTGCCATCAAGGAAAGCAGAGAATGTAACACAATCCTCGCCATTACTCTGGATCACATTCTTGTCAGATGCAATCTGGAATCTGGCATCCATGCTTGTATCGTCTCCTCCGGTCTGTTCGCAAGAGATAAGCATCACTGCCGAAGCAAGCAGCAGTGATGCGAATTTCATAATATTTCTCATTATTTGGTATTATTATGCATTTCACGAAGATACTCAGCCATATTTGCGCGAGCCTTATCAAGGGTCATCACCTCCATTTCGATCTTCTTATAAGTTTCCGGCTTCTCAAATCTTGTCATCTTCTTACGAGAGATCTTGAGAGCCTCTGTCTGAGGATCAACATAAGACTTGGTTGCAGACTTGCGGGCAGATGCCTGCTCAACAGCTGAGTGACCTTTGGTAAGAACCACATCTGAAACGATAGGCTTGTTCAACAGATAGCTGAGTGTTCCCATAGAAGTATCCTGACCGATTACGTTCGGATAGTACTTCACACCATCTCTATCGATAGCCTTGATTGTAAGAGTGTTCATGTCATCTGACAAGACTACGTCGAAGACAAGTGGTGCCGCATAATATCCGGTAACAGGATCAGAATAGTAGAAGATTGTGTTGTTAGACGCCTGGTCAGCATAACCTGCCATATAGAACGGATCGCTCCAGTTCATGATAGGAGAGCCGAAATACATATCAGCAGTAATTGTAAGCTTAGCCTTGCCGTCCTCCTCAGATACCTCGATGAAAGTCTTAGGACCGAAGTCGTTGAAGATGGAAGGAACGTCCACCGAGTTTACAGTCTCGCTTACGAAGATGTCATATGGTGTCATTGTCTGATAAGCGATATCGACTCCACCGTCAAGCCATCCCATGATCATGAGCTTGTTCTGGTTTGCAAGTCTCTTTGTATTGAATATCTTGGCATTATCAATGAATTCCTCGTAATACGCCTCGATCTCAGAGTCCGTCCACTTTGTATGCTTGTGGTACACGTCGTAGATCTCATCAGTGATAGATGACGGATAGTCAGTATATTCGTCAAGGATAGAGACGTTCTTAGTAAGAGTCTTTCTCGACTCACCATCGATAACGGTTGCCGACATAGTCCAGTCACCGGCAAGTGCAGCAGCCATCTCGAAGTACGAACCACAGACTTCAGCCTCGAAGTATGGAGTAGTAAGGTCTGCGACAGCAGGACAATCCTCGATATCCTCGTAGTTGAGGTCATTAGGAGTGTTCTCATCGTTATATCCTACGACAACGAGTCTTGTCTTCTCACCATCGATTGAAGGGATGGAAACAGTAAGACCTGCCTCAGAGTTGATCTCTGCCACTTCAGCTGGTGTAAACGCAGCCTGCTGACCATATTGAAGGTATGTTCCTCCGCCGTTGATAGCGTAGATCCAGTCCTTATAGTAGTTTGCACCATAGTAGCATCTTACTGCCGGGTTGTCGGCTACAGAAGTACACTTCACATTGAACTTGGCTTCAAATGGTGATGATTCCTCAGGAAGAGGTGTAACCACGATCTTAGGACCTTTAGTCTTAGTCTTAGGAGGTGTATTGAATGTGAAATGTGTGAAACACTGCTCTGTTCCAAGCTCATCGCCCATACCGGTCACAAGAACATGGTACTTGGTATCAGCTGGCACATCGTAGAAGTGGCTTGAAAGAACAACCTGATGCGGACGGTCTGTCATCAATGAGCCGAAGTTGTACATAGCGAAATAAGAACCTGTAGCCCACTGGAGAAGTTCCTCCTGGTTGCCAAGAAGCTTCATCATCTCACCATATGTACCGTCATCAAGGATACAGAAGCTATAGAACATCACTTCATCAGAAGGAAGGAAGTTCAATGTCGCATCAACAGGACCAAGTTCTACGATTTCTATATCAACCTTTCCATCAAGCTCTGTCGGAGCCTGTGAACGGAAGAGTTTCTTCTGGTATGCACCGGTCCACATCTGGTCGATAGGGCTTGTGACGTCGATTGCATCGTACATACCCACACTCTTTGTAGTGCCAAGACCATAGTGAGCATCGTACGCCTTACCGTCAATCATAGGAAGATAGTATCCAGCTGGCCAACCTGCAGGGTATGTCCAACCGTCCACCACATAGTTTGGCGCATCTTCACCTGTATACTCTTCTGGAAGTTCCATCCACTCGAACTCACCAGCAAGGAACACTACAGGCTCACCTGGAGAAATCGGGTTCCACTTGATTGTCTGGTCAAGCTCATTTACAACGCCGTCCTCATTGAGGTCCTCAGAACTCTGCATTCTGTTTGTCTGATCAGAGAATTCGATTGTACCATCCTCAGTAGTGTACATACCAGCATTTGTAAGGAGCATCCAGTACTCGTCAGAGTTCTGTCTCATGAGGTTGTAAGTCATGATGTCAGTCAAAGTATAACGGATACCCCTGCTGCCTGGTGTGCCAGGAACTGACTGCTTTACAGACTGAGGCATTGTGAAATGCATCTTGAATCCGTCAGGCAATGTCGCTACCACAGTAGCAAGCTGATCAAACTGGAATGCTGAAGTTGTGAACTTGAAATAATAAACCTGCGAATACGCTGACGCCGAAAGTCGTGCTACCAGATAGAGGTTATATTCTGTATTCTCCTTGATATCAGCCAGAAGCTGCTGATCTCCGCTCTTTGAGAACGTCATCTTCTTACCAAGCATGTAGATAAGCTTTGCATCCTGAACCTCAAGCTCTTCTTCCTGGCAGATATAGGCAACCTCAGTTGGAGTACTTACTGTTGCGTTGAGCGATACATAACCAGCATTTGCAGACTTGAAGCTCACAGAGAACTGTTCCATCTGATTGCAGCTGGTGAAAATTCCGCAAACGACTGCAACAAATACAGTACAGATCGAACGGAACGAAAATAGTTTGTTTTTCATCAGTTATATTTTGATTTAATTAATAATATACCTCTATTTATAAAGTCGCGCAAAGATAAACTTTTTTTATAACTTTCCAATCTCTTTTTGCTATCTTTGCACCGCAACTTTTAAAAGGACAGAAATGAACAATCATTCACTTTTGGCAGTATCGCCTATCGATGGACGCTATTCGCGTCAGACAGAACCACTTAGAGAGTATTTCAGCGAGTACGCACTCATCAAATATCGCGTCCGCGTAGAGATCGAATACTTCATCGCTCTCTGTCAGATACCTCTTCCACAGCTAGCAGATTTTGACTCTTCAAAGTTCGAGGCACTTAGAGACATCTACAGAAAGATGACTCCGGAGGATGCAGCCAAGGTGAAGGAGATTGAGAAGATCACAAACCACGATGTAAAAGCTGTGGAGTACTTCATCAAGGACCGTTTCAAGGATATGGACATCCTGAAATGGGGAGAATTTGTTCATTTTGGCCTTACATCTCAGGACATCAACAACACGTCAGTACCTCTTTCATTCAAAGAGGCTATTCAGGAGAGTTTCATGCCGCTCCTCAAGGAGGTTCTCGACACCATCAAGGGAATGGCAGACGACTGGGCTGAAATTCCGATGCTCGCAAAGACTCATGGTCAGCCTGCTTCACCGACACGTGTCGGCAAGGAGTTCTACGTATTCGTCGTGCGCCTTGAAGAGCAGATCCGTCAGTTCGATCTTCTTACATATCCGGCCAAATTCGGTGGTGCGACAGGAAATATGAATGCACACAAGGTTGCCTATCCGGCTGTCGATTGGATCGCATTCGGAAACAGCTTCGTAGACTCACTTGGCCTGAAGAGATCATTCCCGACAACTCAGATCGAGCACTACGACAACCTTGCATCACTCTTCGACTGCCTGCGTCGCATCAACACCATTCTCATCGACTTTGCACGCGATATCTGGACATATATCTCGATGGAGTATTTCCGCCAGAAGGTAAAGGCAGGAGAAGTAGGTTCATCTGCTATGCCTCATAAGGTGAACCCTATCGACTTCGAGAATGCAGAGGGCAACTTCGGAGTGGCAAATGCCCTTTACACTCACCTCTCGATGAAGCTTCCTATCTCACGTCTTCAGCGCGACCTCACAGACTCGACAGTGCTCCGCAACATCGGAATGCCTCTTGCACACTCGATGATCTCGCTCAACTCATTGAAGAAGGGACTGGGCAAGCTCATCCTCAACGAGGACGCACTCAGAGCAGATCTTGAAAGAAACTGGGC
>JAEIGA010017912.1_pt1 | contig 10789 bp, 11 predicted proteins | sample 9270691 | NCBI WGS metagenome assembly JAEIGA01 (sample SAMN17057246, study PRJNA624740) | gut metagenome | biome: biome; isolation source: fecal sample | host: Bos grunniens | place: China: Xizang | collected 2019 | reverse complement strand
TCGGAACGCAGGGTGCCCGTCATGGTGCAGCAATCGGGGATGATATTGCTCTTGACCTGGGGGCCGGACTCGATGGTGCAGACCGACAGGACACGGGCAGCTGTCTCATGGAGTCTGCGGGAGACGATCTGCTGCAGGCCGCCGTAGATCTGATGGGATACGGCAATAGGGTCGATACACTCATGGGGCCAGGAGCCGTGGCCGCCCTTGCCGGTGACCTTGATGGTAAAGCCGCCGGCATGACCGAAGGCACAGTGGGCAACATGCATTTCGCCCGCATCGATCTCGGGCCATGCATGGGCAGCAAATACGGCATCGACAGCGGGATTTTCCAGAACCTTGCTGCCCTGTACCATACGGACGCCGCCACCGCCGCCCTCCTCGGCAGGCTGGAAGACAAACTTGATGGTGCCGCAGATCTCATCCTTCAGTGCAGCCAGGATCTTGGCGCTGCCCAGCAGCCATGCGGCATGGGCATCGTGGCCGCAGGCATGCATGACGCCGTCATTCTGCGAAGCAAACTCCAGGCCGGTTTCTTCCTGAATGGGCAGGGCATCGATATCGGCACGGAGCAGGACGACCTTGCCCTCTCCCTTGGTGCCGCGGAGCATACCCATGACGCCGGTGCCTCCGGCCAGATCACGATAAACTTCCATGCCATCAATCTTATCCAGCTCTTCAGCAATGCGGGATGCGGTGTAATGTTCTTCGTTGGAAAGTTCGGGGTGGATATGCAGGTCGCGGCGGAAGGCGATCAGTTCTTCGGTATACTGTGCCGCCAGCGCCTTGATTTTTTCGGTCAGCATAATGATTTTCCTCCTGTTGGGGTAAGTATTGAAGCTGACTTTATTGTACCATAGTCCATCGTCGCTTTTCTTTGTAGGATCTCCTAATCTGTTTTGTTGATTGTGCCGAATTTTAATTTTTCCACGGGTATACTGTCCGAAAATGGTCTTCTCATTCGTATAAATGTATAGAAGAGAAGAAAGAAGTGATCGCTATTTCCTTTTTATCCCGCTTCTTTGGCGGTGATGACCACCGGAAGCAAAAATACCACGCTATTCATCGGGCCTACCGCAATCTGATGTTCCATGCAGAAGCCCTCATTGTACAATAAGCCGCTGTGGTCAGCGGCCCCTACAATCATTACTGCTTACAATACTCCTCCAGCACCTTCGCCATAAACTCTGCCGTGCCTTCGCCGTGGCTGTCGATGTTCGCCTTAAAGCGCTCGTCGCAGACATACATCTGTGCCAGACCGGCAAGGATCTCCTTTGTGCAGGTATAGAAGTGGTCGGTGATATACTGCTGCCACTCTGCAGCCAGCGCCTGTGCCTCCCCGGAGGCCGGGTCGCCGTCGCGAAGGGCGGCAAACTTATCCATCAGGCCCTCCATGCCGCCCAGGACGTTGTTCCACTCCTTCTTGCCATACTTATCCGTCTTTTCCCGGCTTTCCTTATAGGCATCGGTATGGCCCCAGCGCTGCTCCACCTCGGCCTTATACTCGGCCTTGTGGGCTTCGATTTTTTCCATATCAAAGGCTTTGAAACTCATATTTTTTTCTCCTTTCAGAAGTGCATCAATGAGGGTGACCAATCCATCCAGCCGCGCCTGCTTTTCCAGCAGCAGCGTCTTCTGCTTCTGCAGGGCCTCCCGTCCGTCAAACCCCGGATGGTCGAGGATATCTCTGATCTCCCGAAGGGGGAAATCCAGTTCGCGGAAGAACAGGATCTGCTGCAGCTTTTCCAGTTCGGCCTCGGTATAGATGCGGTAGCCGTTGCCCGGGTCGACCTGCGGATGAAGCAAACCGATATGATCGTAGTGGTGCAACGTGCGAACAGTGACGCCGGAGATCCTTGCGGCCTCCTGGATGGTATATCCTTTCTTCATGGCTTTCCCTCCTTTCCTCTGTATAGTACACCCTGACGTTAGGTCAGAGTCAACAGAAAGTTTCTGCGATCATTCAACTCCTGTTAAAATCCGTTTCTTTCTCTTGCAATCTTCCCTTTTATGATGATATGATAAGGGTGTATGGGGTTCTTGCCCATACATAGAAACAAGTGACACGAAAGGAATATTTTATGGAGGCTATTTTCGGTAACATCCTCAACCTGCAGTGGCAGCAGGTCGTTATGTGGGCCATCGGCGGTCTGCTGATCTGGCTGGCCATTGAAAAGGACATGGAGCCCACTCTGCTTCTGCCCATGGGCTTCGGCGCGATTCTGGTCAATCTGCCCGAGTCGGGCGCCATCACCCAGATCCATGAAGGTCTGGAGGAGATCGGCGTCATCGATCTGCTCTTTAATTCCGGTATCGCCAACGAGCTCTTCCCCCTGCTGCTCTTTATCGGTATCGGCGCTATGATCGACTTTACCCCCCTGCTGACCAACCCCAAGCTGATGCTGTTCGGCGCTGCCGCTCAGTTCGGTATTTTCTTCACCCTGTCCATGGCTGCTCTGATGGGCTTTGAAATCAAGGACGCTGCTTCGATCGCCATCATCGGCGCTGCAGACGGTCCCACATCCATCTTTGTCGCCAACTTCCTGCATTCCAACTATCTGGGCGCCATCATCGTTGCCGCCTACTCCTATATGGCGCTGGTTCCCATTGTCCAGCCCCCCGTCATCCGTGCTCTGACAACCCCCTATGAACGTTCCATCCGTATGGATACCAAGTCGGTCAAGGTCAGCCGCACCACCAAGATCCTCTTCCCCATCGTTGTTATGATCATCACCGGTCTGATCGCTCCCCGCTCGGTTGCGCTGATCGGCTTCCTGATGTTCGGTAACCTGCTGCGTGAATGCGGCGTCCTCAACTCCCTGTCTGAGACCGCCCAGAAGGTTCTGGCCAACCTGATCACCCTGTTCCTCGGCCTTTCGGTCTCGGGCAAGATGACAGCCGAAGCCTTCCTCAATCCCCAGACACTGCTCATTCTCGGTCTCGGTCTGATCGCCTTCATCTTCGATACTGCCGGCGGTGTTATCTTCGCCAAGGTCCTCAACCTCTTCTCCAAGAAGAAGATCAATCCCATGATCGGTGCAGCCGGTATTTCGGCTTTCCCCATGTCGGCTCGTGTCATCCATAAGATGGGCCTGCAGGAGGACAATACCAACTTCCTGCTGATGCACGCCATCGGCGTCAATGTTTCGGGCCAGATCGCTTCGGTCATCGCCGGCGGCCTGATCCTCAACTTCTTCGCCTGATCTTCCGGAGGTTTATGCTATGACAATCAATTTTGATGCTTTTCTCTATACCCTCCCCTTCATGGCCAAGGGTATGGTCGGTATTTTTTCCGTCACACTGATGATCATTGCCTGCGTTGCTCTGCTCAATAAGCTCAACCTGGGCGGCGATGACGAATAATCTGTAGCCCCATCCAGCCCTGCCCTCTGCGGCAGGGCTTTTTTCTGCAAATAAAAAAAGCCGCCCTGCGGCAGCTATAAATTCTCTACACAAAAGGAGAAGGTCTTTGATTTCCCAGATCAAAGACCTTCTCAAGATATCTTGTTATCTAACATCAATCTCGTTTACCTCTCTTTCTATTGATTTAAACTGTATTTAAAATGTGTTGTAGTTTGTATCTATAAGATAACACATCATCACGCTAATGTCAAGAGGTTTTTGAAAATATTTTTCAGAAAGTTTTATGCGCTACCAGGGTACTTTAGCGCACCATGCCGGAAGATCCGGAACAAAAAAGAACTGACCTTTAATTGAATTACTGCTCAACTAAAGGTCAGTTCTGGTGGTTCTTGTTATCTAACATCTTTGTTTACCTCATCTTTCTATTGATTAACGATTAGATCAGTTGTTAGATGAATCGTTTTGAGTATTCAGTTGATTAAGGTGCTTTTTAAGGTTGGTTACGAAATCAGATTGTTTTTTATCATTTGGAGATGGAGAAGAAATGTGTTGTCCGTTCTTATTTGTTTCTTATTCAAGTTTTTATGATCCAATCAAATTAAAAATAATATCTTCATAAAGTGAAGTTCTTAGAATTGGTTTTGAAGAAGAAAGAAATAAGATTTGTAAGTTTTAGGTGTACATTGGGATCAACCTTTCTTTAATGTGATTACATGATAACACTTCATCTCGATAATGTCAAGGGGTTTTTGCAAACTTTTTTCAAAAAGTTTTTATGTATTATCGCGGCACCGAAATGCCTCACCTTCTGTTTCTTTTCCCTATGTGCCGCCTGGTCTCTGCTCCCCCTCTCGAAGACACAAAAAGGCAGGCCCTCGCCTGCCGGATCCTCCCTTTCCCTCGGAGCACAGCGCTCGAGTTCCAGGGCGTTTAACATTGCTTTATAAACATAAAAAAAGAGCTGATATTTGATTTTGTGGTGAAAATCAAATATCAGCTCAAATATTCTTGATATCTAACATCTTATTGGCTTCCTCACTTTCTATAGATTTGAAGGAATACATTTGGTTTAGAGGTTTTATTGGTTTAAGAGATTTGTTAGGGACGATTGTCCTTAAATGCGAAACCAATACTGAACTACGTCTGATCTTGTGTGGCTAAGTTACTCTTTTCTGCAATTTATCTGAAGGTGCTGCTTATTTTCAAATAAGCAATTTAATTACATGGAAGGTAGTTAAGATACAGGATGGATAATAGGACGTTGTTTTGTTTGGAATCTGAATAAGAAGGAATTTAAGGAGAATTATTAAGATTTAGGAGTACATTGGAATCATCCTTTCTTGTTGTGTCTTTACTTTACCATATCATCACGGTAATGTCAATAGCTTTTCTGCATATTTTTTAAAATTATTTTATAACGTTAAAAAGGCACCCGGCAAAAGTCGGGTGCCTCTCTATTTTTATATCAGTCTTCCCACTTAAACGAGGAGGCGACGATCCTTGTCAGCTCCTGGGTGACACTCAGCATACCGCCCGAGCAATAGGCTGTACGCTTGCCCTCTTCGGTATGAACCTTGCACCAGCCATCCTTGGCCAGTGTGGTGACATAGGGGATGTGCCCGGCCAGGATCGCAACGCCGCCCTCGGTGCTCTTGACGCTGACCTGTGTACATTCACCGTCATAGAACATTCCTTCGGGGGTGACGATCTGCAGCTTGAAGGCTTTCATTTACTGATCACCCTTGACCTTTGCAACAACTTCGTCGATGGAACCGACAAACAGGAATGCCGATTCGGGGATATCATCATGCTTGCCTTCCAGGATCTCCTTAAAGCCGCGGATGGTCTCCTTGATGGGAACATACTTGCCCTTATAGCCGGTGAACTGCTCGGCAACTTCGAAGGGCTGGCTGAGGAAACGCTGGATCTTTCTGGCGCGGTTGACCGTCATCTTGTCTTCGTCGCTCAGTTCGTCCATACCCATGATGGCGATGATATCCTGCAGTTCCTTATAACGCTGCAGAACGCGCTGAACAGCACGGGCGACATCATAGTGCTCCTGGCCGACAACGTCGGGGCTGAGGATACGGCTGGTGGAACCCAGAGGATCAACGGCGGGATAGATACCCAGCGAAGCAATACCTCTGTCCAGAACGGTGGTCGCATCCAGATGGGCGAATGTGGTCGCGGGCGCGGGGTCGGTAAGGTCGTCGGCAGGGACGTAAACGGCCTGGACCGATGTGATCGAGCCGCGCTTTGTGGAAGTGATTCGCTCCTGCAGCGCACCCATCTCAGTGGCCAGTGTAGGCTGGTAACCTACCGCCGAGGGCATACGGCCCAGCAGCGCCGATACCTCAGAACCGGCCTGTGTGAAACGGAAGATATTGTCGATGAAGAGCAGAACGTCCTGGCCCTCACGATCACGGAAGTACTCGGCCATGGTCAGGCCGGACAGACCGACGCGCATACGAGCTCCGGGGGGCTCGTTCATCTGGCCATAAACCAGCGCGGTCTTATTCAGAACACCCGATTCCTTCATTTCGTTATAGAGGTCGTTGCCTTCGCGTGTGCGCTCGCCGACACCGGTAAAGACCGAAATACCGCCGTGCTGCTTGGCAACGTTGTTGATCAGCTCCATGATAAGGACTGTCTTGCCGACGCCTGCGCCGCCGAACAGACCGATCTTACCGCCCTTGGCATAGGGGCAGATCAGGTCGACGACCTTGATGCCGGTTTCGAGGATCTCTGTGGTCGATTCCTGCTCCTCATAGGAGGGAGCGGGACGATGGATGGGCCAACGCTCCTCAGCCTCAGGTGCGGGCTGATTGTCAACGGGTTCACCCAGAAGATTAAAGATACGACCCAGTGTGCCGGGGCCGACGGGAACGCTGATGGAAGCGCCGGTATCGACTGCCTTGGCGCCGCGGACCAGACCGTCGGTGCTGCTCATGGCGATGCAGCGGACCAGATTGTCGCCGACGTGCTGTGCGACTTCAACGGTCAGTTTATGTTCGCCCAATTCAATTTCAATGGCATTCAGCAGCGCAGGCAGCTCGCCATCCTCGAAGCGAATATCGAGGACAGGGCCGATGACCTGTACAACTGTACCAACATGCTTTTCCTGCATGGGCTTTCCTCCTTACTGTGCTTCGGCGCCGGCAACGATCTCGGTCAGTTCCTGAGTGATCGCGCCCTGGCGTGCACGGTTGTATTTTAGGCTGAGGTCTTCGATCATCTCGCCGGCATTCTTGCTGGCGGCATCCATGGCGTTGCGGCGGGCGGCCAGCTCGCTGGCCAGACTCTCGCAGACACCGCCATAGACCATACCTGTAACAAATCCGGGAATCAGATTGTCAAACAGAACGGCGGGCGAAGGCTCGTAAATGGTCAGAGGCTGACGCTCGGGCTTCTGCTCCAGCTGGCTGGGCTCGACGGGGAGCACGGTCAGACGGACAGGAGCCTGGGACAGCATCGAAACAAAGCTGGTATAGATCAGCTCGACCTTATCGAAGCTGCCTGCCAGATACTCACGGCAGATCAGATCGGCGATAGCGGCGGCATGGTCACCGGTGATGTCCTCGACCAGCATAAAGTCTTCGGTGAGGATCTCGGCTTCCTTCTTCTTGAAATGCTCAACGGCCTTTTTGCCGATGGGCAGGAAGCAGCCTGCCGAAAAATCGGGGCAGGCAGCTGCCGTCATCTTGAAAATATTGCTGTTGTAACCGCCGGCCAGACCTCTGTCGCCGGCGATGACGATATAACATGTCTTTTTGACTTCACGCTTCTGCATGAAGGGGGACTCGGCATCGCTGCCGGCTGCGGCGGCGATGTCGCAAAGGGACTTATAAAGCAAGTCGAAGTAAGGGCGGCTGTTTTCGGCCCTTTCCTTGGCTCTGCGCAGCTTCGAAGAGGCAACCAGCTCCATAGCTTTGGTGATCTGCATGGTGCTTTGTACACTTTTGATGCGCAGCTTGATATCCTTCATGGATGCTCCTGCCATATCTTCTTCTCACCTGCCCTTTACTTGGTGCCTGCAAGGAAGATTGCAGTAAAATCGGTCAGTGCCTTATCCAGCTTGGCAGCTGTCTCGGCGCTCAGATCCTTAGTTTCACGGATGGCATCGAGAACCTCGGCGCCGCTGGCACGCATATAATCGTACAGCTCGGATTCATAGCGCTTGACCTGCTCGACGGGAACATCGGTTAGGAAGTTCTTGGTGGCGGCATAGATGATGCAGACCTGCAGCTCAACATCAACGGGAGAATTGCGGTCCTGCTTGAGGATCTCTACGATGCGTTCGCCCTGGGCCAGACGAGCCTTGGTATCGGCATCCAGATCGGAACCGAACTGGGCGAAGGACTGCAGCTCTCTGTACTGGGAATAGATCAGCTTCAGAGAACCGGCGACCTTCTTCATGGCCTTGATCTGGGCCGAACCGCCGACGCGGGAGACCGAGATACCGGGGTTGACGGCCGGCATAACGCCCGAATGGAAAAGTTCACTTTCCAGATAGATCTGGCCGTCGGTGATCGAAATAACGTTGGTGGGGATATAGGCAGAAACGTCACCGGCCTGTGTCTCGATGATGGGCAGCGCAGTGATCGAACCGCCGCCATACTCGGGAGCCAGACGGGCTGCACGCTCGAGGAGACGGCTGTGCAGATAGAAGACGTCGCCGGGATAAGCCTCACGGCCGGGGGGACGGCGGATCAGCAGCGACAGGGCACGGTAAGCAACCGCATGCTTGGACAGGTCATCGTAAATAATGAGGACGTCCTTGCCCTGTGCCATAAAGTATTCTGCCATCGCGCAGCCCGAATAGGGTGCGATGTACTGCAGAGGAGCCATCTCAGAAGCCGAAGCCGAAACAACGGTGGTATACTCCATGGCGCCGGCCTTGTCGAGGGTCTCGACCAGCTGTGCAACGGTCGAGTTCTTCTGACCGATGGCGACATAGATGCAAAGGCAATCCTTGCCCTTCTGGTTGATGATGGTATCGGTGGCAATGACTGTCTTACCGGTCTGGCGGTCACCGATGATCAGCTCGCGCTGGCCGCGGCCGATGGGAATCATCGAGTCGATGGCCTTGATACCGGTCTGGAGAGGAACGCTTACGCTCTTTCTCTCGATGATGCCGGGAGCCTGAGATTCGATGGGACGGGTCTCTGTGGTTTCGATGGGGCCCTTGCCGTCGATGGGCTGGCCCAGTGCGTTAACGACACGGCCGATCATGCCGTTGCCGACCGGTACGCTGATAACGCGGCCGGTACGCTTGACGATGTCGCCTTCCTTAATGCCGGCGTCGGTACCCAGCATAACGATAGAGACGACCTTTTCTTCCAGGTTCAGCGCCATGCCGAACTCGCCATTGGAGAACTCGACCAGCTCATTGGCCATGCAGTTGTCCAGACCATGGGCCTTGGCAATACCGTCGCCGACCAGAATAATGGTACCGGTCTCGCTCTGTTCGATGGCGTTTTTATAATTCTTGATCTGTGCTTTAATGATACTGCTGATTTCATCAGGACGCAGTTGCATTATCTCACCTGCTTTCTCTCCATGCCGCCCGGAATGCGTACGGTGCGGCACGGGGGTATTCAAAAAGGGTATGGTTTCCGGGAAACCAAAGTAGTTCTTTCAAATTAGGCTTTTGCGCCGAAGAGTGCGGTGCGGATGCCGTCCAGGCGGGAACGGACGCTGCCGTCCAGGCGTTCGCCGTCCATTTCCAGACGGACGCCGCCGATCATCGAACGGTCGATCTTACACTGCAGCTCCACCGTCTTGCCCAGTGTCTTCTGCAGCTTTTCGCAAAGCTTGCCGCGAAGCTCGTCGTCCATTTCGACGACGGTATAGGCTGTGACGGTAACGATATCATGGGCTTTGTTATAAAGCTTCCGGTATTCCTCATTGCAGGAGAAGACCTCTTCAAAGGTGCCGTTCTCCACCAGGATGGAGAGGAAGTTCAGAATATATTCATGGAACTTACCCTCCAGACCCTCATGCAGGATCTCCAGACGCTTGGACTTCTTCAGTGTCGGGGTCATCATCAGCCGCACATAGTCGGGATCTTCCCGCAGTGCGCCGCAGAGCAGCGTCAGCTGTGCCCCGATGGTCTCGTCCAGGCCCTCTTCACGGGCCAGCTGGAAGAGCGCGCCGCCGTAGGCCTTGCCGATCTCGGTCATGCGTTGTCACCTACCGCTGCAATAAAGTCCTCGATCAAAGCCTTGTGGTCCTCGGGACGGATCTCTTTTTCAACGACCTTCTCGGCGATCTCCAGAGCCATCTGGGAAATGTCGTTCTTGATCTCGTTCATTGCCTTGACGCGTTCGCGGGCAATGTCATCATCGGCCTTCTTCAGCAGAGCCTGTGCCTGCTTCTGGGCCTCATGGACGATCTCTTCGCCCTGCTTGCCTGCACGCTCGGTGGCTGTGCGGACAATGCGGGAAGCCTCTTCATTGGCGGCCAGCAGCTTTTCCGAATATTCGGCCTTATCCTGCTCGGCGCTCTGCTTGGCTTCTTCAGCAGCTGTATACAGCTCGCCTACTTCGCTCTGACGCTGGGCGATGATCTTCTGTACGGGCTCAAAAAGGAATTTCTTGAACAGGAGCATCTGGAGCAGCAGATTGCAGATCTGCGCGATGAATGTCCAGCCATTGAATGATACAAGTGCTTGATACATTGTCAATTACTCCTTCTGTGTATGTCTTTGGGGGATCTGAAAAAAGCTTTCAGATTAGAGCATACCCAGGAACATGCCGGGTGCGACGAAGATGAGCAGCAGGCCGGTAACGAAACCGTAAATACCGGTTGTCTCGGCGCAGGCGATACCGAGCAGCATGCTCGATGTGATCTCACCCTTCATCTCGGGCTGACGTGCGATGGCTTCCAGGGCCTTACCAGCGGTATAACCTTCACCGATACCGGGGCCGATACCTGCGATCAGGGCCAGACCTGCGCCGATTGCGCAGCCCATCAGAACGATAGCTCTTTCCATCATGATTGATTTCCTCCTAAATGTTTATCTTTTTGTTTTAAATTACTGAAAACGATTTTCCCTTACTCTGTCGCGGTCGAGATATACATCATGGACAGCATACAGAAGATGAAGGCCTGCATGAAGCTGCCGAACCAGTCAAAGTAGAGGGACAGGACACCGGGTACACCGACCGTCAGGAAGGGTACGCCGGCCATCAGCTCACCCAGGAAGCCGGGCAGCCAGCCGAAGAGGGCCTGATTGGCCACTGTCAGCGCGCCGTAAACCAGAGTGGTGATAACGCCGCCCGAAACGATGTTACCGAAATGACGGAAGGCCATCGAAACGGGAGTAAAGACTTCACCCAGAACATTGAAAGGCGCCATCAGGAAGATGGGATCACAGAAGCCCTTCAGATAGCCGCCAAGGCCATTGGTTCTGAGTTTGAAGTAG
>JAEIGA010017911.1_pt1 | contig 10789 bp, 6 predicted proteins | sample 9270691 | NCBI WGS metagenome assembly JAEIGA01 (sample SAMN17057246, study PRJNA624740) | gut metagenome | biome: biome; isolation source: fecal sample | host: Bos grunniens | place: China: Xizang | collected 2019 | reverse complement strand
TTCCGCGTTTGGTGCGGTGATGAATACCATTGCCTTTCCCGAAGAGTTGACTCCTTTCAGGAGAGTGGACCTGATGCCATACTGTTCCTGGTCACTCTTGAAGAGATGTCCCAGGTCGTCGTCGCCGACCTTTCCGATGAAGCCGGATTCCATACCGAAGATTGCCGTGCCTGTGATCGTGTTGGCTGCAGATCCTCCGGCTACGAGCTGTACGCCCATAGGTTTCAGTGTCTTCCATATCTTGTCGCCTGTCTCCATGTCGACATGCTGCATGCTGCCTTTCGGCAGGTGGAACTCCTTCAGGAATGTATCATCTGGAAGCACAGCAAGTATGTCTGTCAGGGCGTTACCTATGCCTAGAATTGATGCCATATGTCGTATCTTTTGGTTCGAATCCGACAAAGTTAGCAAATTTTATGTAGATTTGCCGCTGATATTTCAAACTATGAGAACCGTATGAAGAAGATAGCTTTTTACCTTTCAATCGTATTATGCATCGGCGCTCTCTCGGCGGCATGTACCAAGCCTGACTCTGATACTGACAAGACTCCGCTGACGCCTCCGCCGACCCAGGATAAGGAAGAGGAAAAGCCGGAGCCAAAGCCTCAGCCGGAACCTGTTCTTGAGTCACTTTCCACATCTTACGGAAACAAGGCCGTATATGGACAGCAGCTCGTGCTCAGCGGCAGCAATTTCAATACTCAGAAGAATGCCAATGTAGTGCTCTTTGATGACATTGCATGTACGGACATCCTCGAGGCATCGGAAACGAAACTGGTTGCGAAGATTCCTCTCTTTACAGGCAAGGAAAACGTAAAGGTCAGGGTAAGTACCGTTGCCGGCACTTCGAATGCGTTGACACTTTATGTGGATATCAGAAGATGTGATTCTGCTCTGGTCTTTCAGGGGGCGAAGATGGAGGAGCTGCGCCCGGGAGTAAAGTGGACAAGCACCATCACCACATGGAAGGGCGAGCCTCGTTCGATCAATATAGTCAGCATACCTCCTTCGGAGTTCAAGAACCTGCATTTCACCTTCCCGGCAGGCATGAAGAAGACCAGTGACCAGTGCGTTTCGGCGGGAGCCCTTCTGGGAGTGAACGGACAGTATTTTGCCAATAAGGCTGGAGAAGACGGTCTTGCTCGCGACTATCTCAAGATTGACGGAACTGTGATGACTGCCGGAAGAGATAAGGCTGGCTACAATAATGCAAGCGGAGCTTTCGTGTTTTCGGATGATTATGCGGCAATAAAGGCGGTGAACCGTAATGAGGGAGCAAGAGAACTCGCCGATCCGAATGTGATGGCATGTGGCCCGCTTCTCATAGATAACGGAGAATACACTTCACTTCCAAACGACAGCCACAACAACGATACTCATCCACGTACTGCGGTTGCAATCACTCACGACAACCATGTGCTTCTGGTGACCATTGATGGACGTTTCCCTGGCCAGGCAGTGGGTATGCCTACTTCTCTGATGCAGGAGTTCTTTACCCTTCTGGGAGCAAAGTCTGCACTGAATCTTGACGGAGGCGGATCCACAACCATGTACATCAAAGGACGCGGCATGGTGAATCATGGATCTGATCGCAACAATTGGAACAATCCTACCGAACGTGCAGTTAACTCGATAATATATCTGAAATAATGGCAGACACGCTCAAGAAAGTCATCAGGTACGCCCTTTCGGCTGCCTTTGCCGCTCTGCTTCTCTGGTTTTCGTTCAGGGAAGTGGAGTGGGCTGATTTTATAGCTGTGCTGAAGTCGTGCAGGTGGGGTTTTGTCCTGCTTTCCATGGCAGCGGGCGCTCTGGCTTTCTGGGTGCGGGGCCTCAGATGGAGACAGCTTCTTCTTCCTATTGACCCCACAATCACCCGTGTCGTCACATTCAACGGCATAAACATCGGTAATATCTCCAATTTCGTATTCCCGAGAATAGGGGAGTTCGTGCGTTGTGGAGTGATATCTCGTCATTCGACGAAGGCAACATATGAAAAGGTGTTGGGAACTGTCGTGCTGGAGCGAAGCTGGGAACTGCTGGTGATGCTTCTGCTGCTGGTGGTCGTGGTGACCGGCGGATTCGACCGTTTCGGAACTTTCTTCGTGGAGCAGATCTGGACCCCGATGTCTGAAAAGTTCGACGTCAGCCTCTGGTGGATCGTCGCCGTCCTGCTGCTTTCAGGTGTGGCTGCGGTATTCGCTGTATGGCGCCTTCGCGAAAAGAACGTTTTCTGCGGAAAAGTGTGCAACGTGTTCCGCGGACTTATGCAGGGTTTCTCAAGTTGCCTGAAGATGGAGCGCAAATGGCTCTTCTTTGCATATACCCTGCTGATATGGCTGATATATTGGCTTATGGCGGCAAGTACCGTATGGGCGGCACCTTTCCTGGAAAGTCTTGATATATTCGATGCCCTCTTCCTTTCGCTCGTGGGTGGTCTTGGCTTTGCCGTGCCGGTTCCGGGCGGAATCGGAGCCTTCCATTTTATAATTTCGCTTGCGCTTTCTGCGCTCTATGGCATCCCGATGGAAATGGGAGTTGTCTATGCGACGCTTTCACACACATCCCAGGCCATAACACAGATAATATTCGGCCTCGGCTCGTATGCTGCTGAATCTCTATAGAACAGACCCTCGTCCATGGCAAAAAGCCAGCTGAACGAGGGTCTGGAATATCTTAGGTATTTCTGTTTGTCGGCAGTTTACTCTGCAGGAACTGCAACGGTTGCTGTAGAGTCGGTCTGCTCTGCTGCAACTTCTTCAGTCACAACTTCTTCTACCACTTCAGTCTTGTTGAACCAAGGGAGCGGTGACTTAAGTCCTGCCCATGCAAAGAGGTTGCCGAGCCAGAGACCTCCAAGAACCACCAGAAGTGCAGAAATGCTGATGCACCATTTCTTCCAAGGTGCAAGCCCCTTCTTTGCATATGGATCCTTGAGCTTGAGCTTAGGGAACTTCGCGATGTCAGTAAGAGTCTCTCCGAACGGAATGCTGATCTTTGACGATGCATTGACTGCCCAGCCGTTGGCATTGAGGAGCGGAGCGATGTTGCGGCGACGGAGCTTGAGCCATGCCAGAACCATTGCAGGGCCTGAAATCACGAGCATGATGCTCGCGAATGCAAGGATGAGCTGCCACCATTCGAGAGCGAATATTCCCTTGACGAGTGCTGTCACAGCTGTGCCAATCATACCTAATGCCATGCCTATTGCGGCAAATATACCTGCGAACTTGGCTATGTCAAACGGAGGAGCTGCAGCAGGTTTGCCATCAGTTCCGGCTGCCGGAACAGCTGTAGGAGCTGCATTGATCTTAGCGGTAGCATTGGCCATCATCTTGGCGTCCTTGTCTGCCGCACTCTTGGTGATGAGGTTTTCCACAGCCTTTGCCATCCTGCGGTAAGGAGACCAGAATGACTGTGCGATGCTGATAGGGTTGTCTACGACCTTGGTGATCACTGCATCCCATTCGACGCCTGCATTGTCATAGTAGATTGCGTTCTTTCCTGCAACCAGGTCTCCGATCTCGCCTACGGTCACGGCTGCGACAATGACGAGCTTGCCTGGCTTTGACTTGGTTGTACAATCGCAGTATACAAGAAACATTCCGCTGGCTGCAGCCGATGCGTTATGTTTTGCCATGTCATTCACGTTCATACAGAAACGGCACTCCCTCTGGTCGATGATGAGGGTTCCGTTCTGGAAGATAGCCCCGACCTTCTTGCTCTTGTCATAGAAGTCGTGAAGGGTCACGAAGTTTCTGAGGAGGCGGTAGAAGTCGCGGAAGATGTGGAGGAACTTGTCCACCATGTCTATGTTGCCTGCCTCTTCTGCAAGAGCTGCATCCTGAGCCACGAGCTCGAGGAGGGCGGCCTTCCTGTCCTCGGTAATGAACTTCCTGACAGCGTCTATGCCGAGAGCCTCGACTGCTGCGCCTGCCTTTGCTCCCTTCCATGCTGTGTATGCGGCGAACTGTGCGCCTGCAGCTGCCCAATCCTCTTCTGTGAGCACATCCTTGCCGGCGAGAACTGTATCCTTAAGGATGTTGAACTGTGCCGTCCATGCAGGGTTTACAGGTGCAGAAAGGTTGATTTCGGCCTTTCCTGTGATTCTCGCTATTGGGTATGATGCTATTTCCTCTGACTTTGACATGAGGTTCTCGGCGCTGATGGCTTCGATGCGTGAAGTCTGGACATCAAGAGATGCGGTGCTGTCAGGTGAGAATGCAGCGAGTTTTGAGCGCATGAAGAAATCCTTAACCTTTGCGTCCAGTGCGTTATATGCTGCGATCGCAGCGTCAGTCTTGTCTCCGTATGGGGCCTCGACTGTTGCATCTGTCCATGCAGCGTATTCAGCGAGAGCCTTATAGAAGGCCTCGATGATGTCGGCGTTGATGCCTGTTGCTCCGCTTCTGTCAGCGACGCCACCCAATGATGCTACTGCTGCTGCAATTGCAGCCTTGTCAGCGGCGTCTTCTGAAGAAGCTTCGGTGATGATTCCGTCACCATTGAATCTCGTCTTTGCAAATATTGCAGCTATGTCTGCTGTGTCTGCAAGTGAAATCACGGTGCCTTCCTTGCCGAGGTTCTCGAGAATCTGTTTCGCTGCGTTATAAAGTTTCTTGCCGGTTTCGTTTTCTGTGTTGATGCTGTTGATGTCAATCTCTCCGGCGCCTTTGAGGATGAGGTCTTTGTCCTTCAGGGCTCCTGTAATCCATTTTGCTGTGCAGACGACGTCTGACACCCGGATCTTGCCGTCAGCGTCGCAATCTATGTACGCAAGGCTTTTTTCATCAATCTCAAGTCCTTTCACAGGGCATGAGAGTACTGTCCACATCTTAGGGTCAAGTTCTTCAAGGTGTGCAATGTCTGCTCCGGATCTGAGCTTTACGCGCAATGAGCCTCCGATGTTCTCGAACTCCCATTTGTATCCGCGGTCCTTGTTAAATAGTGCCATATCAGTTTAGTTTGGGTGTTAATCAATGAAGGTTGCAGTGCCGGAGCATTGCAACCTTCAAAGTTAAATAAATTTTTACAAAGTCAGTGCTGTTCGTCCCACATCTTGTATGGATGTCTGATAAGCATCGAGTTGTAATAACGCCGGTCTCCGGTTACTTCCTTGCCGAGCCATGGAGGTCTCTGAAACTCCTCATCTTCAGATCCTAGTTCCACTTCAGCTATGACAAGACCTTCATTGTCTCCGTGGAATACATCCACTTCAAAAGTGTGGTCTCCATATGGTACGATATATCTGGTCTTGTCTATGAGACCGCTTTCGCATAGGGCTATAAGCTGCGAGGCTTCCTCTGCCGGAATCTCCTTTTCCCATTCATAACGGCTCATTCCGTTTTCGCCGGTCGGCCCCTTGATGGTAAGATATCCCTTTTCTCCCTTCAGGCGGACTCTGACCGTCCTTCCTGATGAAGAACAGAGATAGCCCTGCGCTATATGCTGACTGTCGCAGGCGTCTTGCATGAAGTCGCCTGCGACAAGAAACTTTCTTTCTATTTCGATGTGGGTATCCACTAGTATGCAACTATGAGGTTCGGAACTGCTCTTTCGCCGTCATTGTCCCACTTCTTGTTGTCGTAAGGGTGGTTGATGACGCCGGTTTCCTCAGTCCAGAGGGTGGTAGATCCGCCACCGTCGAGGTTGATGGCCTCGGTCATGCCGAGCATATGGCAGATATAAGCTGTCTCGTAGATGCTTGCACCGTCTCCCTGGCCCTTGAAACGACCATCAATCACCACGTAGTAGATGTTGCCTTCGTTGTCTGTTCCAACAGCTGCGCGAGGGTGGCGCTTGTCGTAGAACTGTGCCGAAGAGTAGTGGGTCCTGATCTTCGACCCCTTCTTCTGCTCATCCTGCATGGCTGCGATATTGTCTCCGTCAGCGCCGTCTCCCATCAGGAGAGGTACCCTGATCTCGCCGCCGGAAACAAGCATAGGACCTGATGCCATCACTGTGTGCCAGTCTGCTGCTATAGCTTCATACTGAGTTGTGTCAGCATATGCTATGAGCATTTCCTTGCCATCCTTGTCCTTGAATCCGAGGATACCGTCAACACGGTAAGTCTCGGTAGGATGAGTGTGGCCGTATACTTCGTCACCGATACGGAAATATACTGATGGGATACGTGGCTTCACATGGAAGTAACCTGCGTTCACAGCTGCCAGAGCGCCCATTTCCTTTCCGAGGATACTTGGCTTGCCGGCCTTGTTGCCTGGTCTGTGGAGGATCTCGCTCTTGAATTCCTTTGCAGGGTATTTGACCACGCAGATGCTCTGTGTTGAGAAGAACATCGGAACCTGTGCATACATTGCCTTTGCGCCTTTCTCGAGCTCAGTGATCTGCCAGTCAGCATTGCAGAATGCAAGTGAGTCAGCATCGATGTTGCTGATTTCCTGCACTTTTGCTCCGGTGAGGAGTTCGCGCGCTTCCTTGTATTCCTCAATTGTGCCGTGGCACTCGAACATCATCACGCCCTTGTAGCCGTTGGCCTTGATGCCCTTCCATACTGGTGTCCATACCACCTTGCCTACGCCTGGAACGAGGTGACGCTCGTCAGCGAAATCGTAGTCGGAGATATGTACGGTCTTGATGGAACCTTTGGCGATTGCATTCAGGAAGTCTTCGTGGCTCTGATAGAGAAGATGGTTGGTGTCGAAGCAGATGCCTACATTGTCATATCCCTCGATGAGATACATCATCTCTTCACCGTTTCTTCCGAGGCATGTGCGTGGAAGGTTCTCGATGCAGAGAATCGCTCCTACTTCCTTTGCCACCTGGGCAATCTCGCCGATCGAAGCACGGCTGCACTCGAGTCTTTCGAGTCTTTCATCCGGTGCGATAGGCTCTGAACTTGGATGAAGGACAATGCGCTGCGGCTTGAAGACTCCAGCAACTCTGATGATGTCCTTCATGAAACTTACGACTTCCGCCCTCTTTGCGCTGTCTGCAAGGGAAATGTCCCATTTGCGTGAATAAGGCATATGTACAGACCAGATCTGGAGTCCCGCAGAGTCTATCTTTGCCTTGAGGGCGGCAGCTCTGTCCTTTACTCCGGCAGTGTCCTTGCCGATTACGTTGTTCATTGTGACCTCGAGATATTCAAGGCCGTCTGCAAGGTCCTGCTGCAGTGATTCTACAGTAAGGTCATTGCTTCTTCCTATGGATTTTCCGATAGGTGCCTCACCTGCACATGATGCAAGCAGGAGAACGCATGAAAGGGTGAAAATAAGTTTCTTCATTTTATGGATTGTTTTATCCCTGCAAAGTTATGAAAAAGTTTGTCATTTCCTTACAACCGCCAGTCCGTTAGGCACTGCACGGTCTCCGGTACTGTCTGTAGGACGATTTCTCGTTTCGAATCCTTTGTTGGCCGATGCCTTGTTCACCAGGAATGTCGAGGAACCGCCTCCATCCAGATTTATGGCGTCGAACACGGCGTAAGCCTGGAATATCTGCGCCAGAACAGCATATGAAGCTCCTTGCGAGTATCCGGACCTTCGGCCGTCTACAACCAGCAGATAAACCTTGTCACCCTCTCTTGACACTCCGACAGCCGTGCGTGGTTCAAGTCTTGTGTCTGTGAAGTTCACGGTCTGGCCTTTGTTTATCAGTGTCTGGCGACCTCCGACCGCCTCCTGGATGTTGCTATTCTGTGCTGCGTATTCGCTCTGGGTCAATATTCTGGCTGAGCCGTCTTTCATCATGGCGAATACCGTGCATGGTGTTCCTCCGTCAAATGTGCTCTTCAGACATTTTCCGTCCTTGTGCATGACTCCGTGCAGAAGACTGTTCCTTTCGCTGCTGCTGCCTTGTCCGTAGCAGAAGTCGCCGTTCACCCCGCAGAGTACCTTCAGTTCCGGACGCTTGTTCTGCATCGCATGTAAATGATTTCTTACAGGTGCCGTAGCTGTGACTTCCTTATCGGTGGTCTTGATACTTGCCGGGTCATCGTTGACGCAAGAAGCAAGTATGGTTACATTCTTGGTAAGGTCAACTTCGAAAATGAATATGCTGTGCGGCTCGAAGGCGTTGCCATTCTTGTGATTGAACTGCATCTCAATGGCCTTGACTCCATCTGATACGGCATATACATTTTCAGATGTTACCTGAGAGATGAGCCCGCCGGTCTTGTATACGAGATGACGTCCTTCTGATGTATTGGCACCCGCGAATGCTGATCTGTCGGCATCCTGGGTTACCTGCACGGTTACACTTTCCTTTCCAGATACGGTCTTGACATGTACTTCAGTTTCACGTTTGGTTCCGGTGAAGTTTACATCAGCCTCGAGAAGAAGGGTACTGCTGTTCTTGCGTGTGGCCTTGAGCCAGTCGCCTGAAGATACAGTCACATTCCAGTTCTCTGCGGATGTGACCTTTATCTCATCTTCTCCTCCGAGGGTCTCCATAGCGACTTTAGTTGTTTCTATGGAAAGTTTTCCTGTGTTGCCGGTCTGTCTTACTGTGAGGTCCTTGGTAAAGTCGTCTCCGCTTACGGTGAATCGGATCTTGCCGTCTCGCGGGGTCTCTTCCTGGTTGGGGGCCACTGTAAAGGTTACCTCTCCGTCGGCTACGCTCACATCTGAAATCCAGGTGTCTACCTGAGCAGCAGTCCATTGGTGTTTCGAAACGAAGGCGACGGACTTCGTGCCTCCGTTCGAACCCACCATCACCGGGTTTTCCGTGAACTGTATCGTGTATGTCTTCTGTTCGCCTTCCTTTCCTTCCGTGCAGGAGATGAGTCCTGCACAGATGGAAAAGATAGCAGTTATTGCTCTCAAAAACTTCATATGCTGCAGTTGTTATTTGACACAGGCACCGATGATCTTGTCTGTGTCTGTTCTTGCATTGCCGTTCTGGTCCTTTGCAAGGATATCTGCGGTTGCAGTTCCTTTGGCAAGTGCCTTGAGGACTGTCGCTGTCAGACCGTTTCCGAATGCAGGGTTGCTTGATGAGTTTCCAGCAAGCTTTACAAGTCCGCCTTCAAGCTTGCCGAGCATTGTTGTGTAATCGAAAGCAGGCGTAACGGCGGTTACAGCTCCTTCTGCGCTATAGTATTCTGCTCCAATGATGGTACACTTGTGTGCCTTGTCAGCTGCCTTGTTCTCCACTATGTCACATGCAGTGCCTTCGCTTGTCATGTTGCCGGAAATGATGCTGTTCCATGTGTTGATGGTTGTACCTACGGTCTCATGGCTGATGGCTCCGCTCTGTGCGGCATTGGTGCTTATGTTGCCGGTAACGGTACAGCTGATCAGGTCGACGAATACCTTTTTTGTTGCTGTTCCATACATGTTGATGGCGCTGCCCCACTGTGATGTGGTGTTGCCTGCAAATGTTGAGTTTGCACAGATGACCTTGAGATCCTTGCCTTCTACGTTGTTTCTCGCATATATCGCACCGCCTCGACCTGTCACGTTGTTGCTGTAGATGGAACTGTTGAGGACGAATACGTCCATGGTTCCGCCTCCGTTGTTGTAAAGGTAGAGTGTGCCGTTCTTGTGGGTATTGGAGTGAAGCTTGCAGCTGTCGAATGTCACTTCGCTGCTGCCGGCGTTATTCTGGATATAGACCAGACCATTGTTGGTCGACTGGTTGCCGCTGAACTCACATCCTGCGAAAGTGGTGTTTGCATTGAGGGTTCCGAGGCATCCTCCCATTCCTCCGATGTTGTTGGTGAAGGTACAGTTGGTGAATGAGGACTTCAGAAGGTTGGCGCCGCTGTCGTCTCTGATATAGGCGGCTCCATCGTTTCCTGTGGCGTTGTTACTGTCGAAGACGCAGTTCCTGATCTCAGCCTCGAGGGATTTCTCTGCAGGTACATAGAGGTAGAGACCTGCGCAGACTGCTGTAGCTTTGTTCTTGCTTACCTTACATCCGTCCATGACGAGCTTGCTACCGGTAGTGATCCATGCTCCGCTGCCGTTTGCTATAGAAGTGTTTTCGGTGATCTGGCATCCGGTCATGTTTACGTCTGAGTTGATGCAGAATACGCCTACGCCGCTGTGTCCGTTGTTTCCTGTAACTGTTACGTTCTTGAGGTCGATGGCAGTGCCGATGAGTGCAAGTCCGGCAGCATAGTTTCCTGCAAGGTTGCTTCCGTTTATAGGAGTTGTGAACTCGAGTTGAGCTTCAGTGTTTGCTCCGCCTTTGACTGTGATTCCTTCGAGAACCACCTTTTCTCCGTCGACCTTAGGTGCCGCTACAACGAGCACATGGTATGACTTGCCCTCTCCGTCGAGGATAGTTGCATTGTTGGAAGCATCGGCTGCTGCGCCTGTCGCTGCGTTTGCCGGGTATCCTCCGATCAGCTTGATGTTCTTCTCGATGAGGAATGACCTGAATCCATCCTGTGCAGGTGCTTCGATAGCAGCATCTCCTGTTCCTGACATGTATTTAAGCATATTCTGCGGCTTGTATGTTCCCGCTGCCAGATGGATGGTAGAACCTGGAAGTGCTGTGGTGAGTGCATTGTCAAGAGATGTTGCGTTCTCCCATGCAAGACCCTTTGCAGATGCCGGTGCATCAGCCTTCACATACCAGTCGCGCGGGAATGAATCAGTGTTGAACTCGAGGGTCTCGGAAAGAACTTCGGATGTCTTCAGACCGCCCTCGTCGTTGTAGCTCTTTTTGGCTTCACCATCGTTCCATATTGTGAACGGATATTCCTTGCCGCCATCATAAACCATTATTATTGAAAGACCTCCGTCAATGGTGAACCATCCGACAGGAAGCTTGAATGATGCTCCCTGCTTTGCGTCTACAGGAGCAGAAGGTGTTATGG
>JAEIGA010017910.1_pt1 | contig 10789 bp, 11 predicted proteins | sample 9270691 | NCBI WGS metagenome assembly JAEIGA01 (sample SAMN17057246, study PRJNA624740) | gut metagenome | biome: biome; isolation source: fecal sample | host: Bos grunniens | place: China: Xizang | collected 2019 | reverse complement strand
TGGGTGCTCAATATCTGCATCTGCATACATCCTTCGGATGTTATCAGGTGTGCATTTATAATCTCCTTCGTGATTCCTCTTGAAAACATTGTCAGGGTTATTCTTTATGTAAATCGGGATTTGCACCCTTGGAGCTCTAGGTACATTTATGACAAGTACAAACGACCCATTGTATTCTCCCTCCTGCACGTCGCTGTCTTTAAGAATGTTCGCACTGCAGGTGGAGCATACACCTTATGCGAGTTTTGAGCTATTTCTGCACAAGCTGTAGCCAAAATCATCATTTTGATGTGAAAATTGATATAGCTTGTGCTAGTTTGGGCCAAAAGTCGCACAAGCAGTGAGGGTGTGTAGAAATAACCGGAATTTTACGTTGAGTCCCAGTTGACCGAATTTCTTTTTTATGTACCTTTGAGTGTTTATTGGATGGTCTTTGCTTGAATGGCAGCCTGCCCGTTAAATTAACTCTTAAGTGAATGAGGATGCTTTAGTCTGCGAGTCCGTTCATGTTATGCGGACTTTTGTGGACAAGTTTGGCAATAATAATGATATGATACAGGCAAAAGGAATAGAAAAGTCGTTTGGGGCTTTGAAAGTATTGAAAGGTGTGGATTTCTTTGCAGATAAGGCTGAAGTGGTTTCCATTATGGGAGCTTCTGGTGCCGGAAAGTCCACCCTGCTTCAGATTTTGGGTACTTTGTCTACCCCTGATGCAGGATCCCTCTTTATAGATGGGACAGATGTGCTTAAGCTCAAAGGAAATGAAATGGCCCGCTTCAGAAACCTTAAGATAGGTTTTGTTTTCCAGTTCCACCATCTGCTTCCGGAGTTTACCGCTTTGGAGAATGTTATGATTCCGGCTTTCATTGCCGGACGCTCTAGAAAAGATGCTGAGCTGAATGCAAGGCAATTGCTTGCAGAAATGGGTCTTGGAGAACGCCTGGATCATAAACCGTCACAACTCTCGGGAGGTGAGCAGCAGAGGGTGGCCATTGCCAGAGCTCTGATCAACCGCCCGGCAGTCCTTTTTGCGGACGAGCCTTCGGGCAATCTGGATACCAAGACCAAGGAGGAAATCCATAGATTGTTCTTCGACCTTCGCGACAAGTATGGCCAGACCATAGTGATAGTCACTCATGACCCGGATCTTGCCAAGATGTGCGACCGTGCACTTTATATGGTGGACGGTGTGTTTGTTTGATAACGATGGGATATCGTCAGTCATGAAAAAGCCCTAAAAACTGACTGACGGTGCCCAATATGACGGTTAAGAGCATTTTTCAGGTACCGTCAGTCAATAAATCTGGCAAAAACATGACTGACGCCAGTTGTGAGCCAGCAAGGTCAATGGTGAATTAGTATAGTCTAAGCGGAATCGCTATATCCAATGGGGAAGTCAGCAAATATATTCCATTTCAAGAAATTCGATATAATCAACGAACGCAGCGCCATGAAGGTGAATACCGACGGAGTTCTCCTGGGCGCGGCCATGACCATCACTCCGGAAGACAGACACTTGCTGGATATCGGCACCGGCACCGGTACCATCGCCCTGATGGCTGCCCAACGTCTGGCAGATATGCTCTCTTGCAATGACTGCAATGAAAACATTGCCTGCGTGACTGAACGTAGCATAAAGCTGCATCTCCGCGGAATGGACTATGCGAGAAATTCGTCTGAAGGAGGTGTTGTCATCGACGCCATTGATATTGACGACCCTTCTGCATCTGAAGCTGCACAAAACTTCCGTAACTCTCCCTGGGCAGATATGCTTTATGCCCATAATATGTCTCTTGACGAATTTGCATCGAACAACAGGAACTGCCATCAACAGGTATCTCAAACGGATATTCTTCATGGCTCGGAGTCATACGACCTTATATTCTCAAATCCGCCATATTTCGAGGATTCCCTTATAGCTCCCGATGAAAGGAAAAGTACAGCAAGACACACCTCGGAAGGTCTTTCCTATCGAGACATTTTTGACTTTGCAAAAGAGAGACTGACAAAGAAAGGCAGAGTTGCCCTTGTACTTCCATCCGACCAGGAAGCTGCAGTCTGTCGTTATGCCCGGATGTCAGGCCTGCACCTGTCGAGGATTCTCCGAGTCCGGACAGTCCCCAGAAAGTCGCCGACCCGTATGGTAGTGGAGTTTTCGCGCGATCGTATCGAAATACCCGAAGATACAATACTTACAATACAAAATGAAGGACAGTATACTGAAGAGTATCTGTCCCTCACCAGGGATTTCTATTTGTTTGCCTGATTTTTATTTCCTTCCAGGCTTGCCTTGATTCTTTCCTTTGAAGTTGCGGATATGGTTGCGTCTGAACTTTTCCTGTGCGGTATAAAGTTTTGCTACCTTCTTTGCAGGGAGAACCTTGCGGTATTTTTCTACTTCACCCTTGTCCGGAGCATTATGGGCTTTCTTTGCGGCAAGGTATTCATCAAGAAGTCTGTTTACCTGCTCGTCTGAAGCATCCTTGTTGTTCAGGGCTTCTTTAAGTGCCTTGTATGCGGCTGCTACGGTTTTTTGAGACTCTGCCTTTGTGGCGGCAATCTGATTATATACAGGCCAGAATACCTGTGCCTCTTCTGGAGTGAGGTCGAGCTCGGCGGTGATGAATCCTATCATCTCGCTTTGCATTTTCTGATGCCAGTTGGTCTTCTCCTTAGGCTGTGCAGATGAAGTTGCTGAGAAGATCATAAATGCAGCGATTGTTGCAGTAAAAAGTTTCATGTGTTTCATAATCGGTTGTTTTTAATATAATTCCTCTATTTCTACACCTGTATATATAAGGTATTCTATAATGTCGTCATCCGATAATGCATCCGCATACAATTCTTCCGTGTCGTAGAATATCGTGTTTGTCATATCTTCGGAAAATACGATATAGTCTTCATGTGAGAAGTCCTGCTGCGTGGTCTTTTCCAGGATGAAGCCTCCGATAGTCACGATCATTGCAAATGCTGCTGCAAGTGACATGTACGGTATGATTCTCTTGAATATAGGAATCTTCTTCGTGTCCCTCTGCGGAATGGTCTTAAGCTCGTTCCTGAGAGATTCCATATATCCTTCCGGAAGAAGGAACGGCATTTCCTTCAGATTGCCGTCTTTCTTTAATATGTCGCTATCTTGTGTTTTCATACGGTTTCTTAGACGCAGGGTCATTAAAAAGGTTTAAAGAATCTTGCTTTCCATTTCGGAGCGGACTTTATTATAGGCGTGGTGGTAGTTTGCCTTAAGTGCCCCGACCGAGGTTCCTGTTATTTCCGAGATGTCTTCATATTTCATTTCGTCGAAGTACCTCATGCAGAATACCAGCCGCTGTTTTTCCGGTAGCCTCTGAATTGCCTTGTGGAGCTCCCGCTGGAGCGCGTTGCCGTTGAAGTGAGGGTCGTCATCAATCAGACGCGCAAGAGAATCCGTATTGCTTTCAGTGTCTATGAAGCCCCATTTCTTCTGACTTCTCAAATGGTTTAGGGCTTCATTTGTGGCAATTCTGTATATCCATGTGAATAACTGGGAGTCTCCACGGAATGTGGGAAGCGTCTTCCATATCTTTATGAAAACATCCTGCAAGACGTCGTGTGTGTCGTCATGGCTGCAGAGGAAGCGCCTTATATGCCAGTATAACCGCCCCGAATAGCAGTCCAATATTGCGTTGAAAGCCGATTCTTGGCTTCCTGATTTATATAAGGTTATTATTTCTCTGTCAGTCATCGGAAATTAGATTGTGTAACCCCGTTGAGGTTTAAGCAAATTTATAAAATTTAACGTATCTTTGCACCGATTATCGCGATACAATGAAGAAAACAAGAAACTTTTGCATTATAGCCCATATCGACCACGGTAAGAGTACCTTGGCAGACAGAATGCTGGAAATTACCAACACTCTGACTGCGCGTGATATGGAAAACCAGGTCCTCGATTCCATGGACCTTGAAAAGGAGAAGGGTATCACCATAAAGAGTCACGCCATCCAGATGGATTATGTCCATAATGGAGAGACGTATACGCTCAACCTCATCGATACGCCGGGTCACGTGGACTTTTCTTATGAGGTGTCCCGTGCCATAGCTTCATGCGAAGGTGCTCTCCTTGTGGTAGATGCCACTCAGGGCATCCAGGCCCAGACCATCTCCAACCTTTATCTTGCAATCGAGCATGACCTTGAGATCATACCTGTGCTCAACAAGATAGACGTGGACTCAGCTATGGTGGATGTGGTTACAGACCAGGTAGTGGACCTTCTCGGGTGCAAGCCCGAAGATATCCTTCTGGCTTCAGGCAAGACAGGTCAGGGCGTAAAGGAAGTGCTTGATGCCATCGTGGAGAGGATTCCAGCTCCTCAGGGAGATCCTGAAGCTCCTCTTCAGGCCCTGATTTTCGACTCAGTATTCAATTCATTCCGTGGCATCATCGCATATTTCAAGGTGATGAACGGAAGCATAAAGCCTGGTGACAAGGTGAAGTTTGTCAGCACCGGCAAGGAATATACTGCTGATGAGATAGGCGTGCTCAAGATGAAGATGCACCCGCGCAAGGAAATTCCGTGCGGAAGCGTGGGATATATCATCTCAGGAATCAAGAGTGCTGTCGAGGTGAAGGTAGGTGATACGATTACTCATGTATCCAACCCTTGCACTGAAGCCATTGCCGGATTTGAGGAGGTGAAGCCGATGGTCTTTGCCGGCATGTATCCTGTGGAGACGGACCAGTATGAGGAGCTTCGCGCATCCTTGGAGAAGTTCCAGCTAAATGATGCCTCTCTTGTTTTCGAGCCTGAGTCGTCTCTAGCCCTCGGTTTCGGCTTCCGTTGCGGCTTCCTTGGACTCCTTCATCTGGAAATCGTTCAGGAACGTCTGTTCAGAGAGTTCAATATGGACGTCATTACGACCGTCCCTAACGTTTCATATAAGGTCTATACAACTCAGGGTGAGGTTCTTGATGTACATAATCCGTCCGGTCTCCCTGCTGCAACCCTTATCGATAAGATTGAAGAACCTTATATCAGGGCTCAGGTGATTTCCCGCTCGGACTACTATGGTCCTATCATGAAACTCTGTCTAGATAAGAGAGGCATCCTCATCAATCAGCATTATCTGACATCCGATCGTCTGGAACTCACTTACGAGATGCCGCTTTCTGAGATCGTCTTCGATTTCTATGATAAGCTCAAGTCTATTTCAAAAGGGTATGCATCCTTTGACTATCATGTGGTGGGATTCAAGGAGGCGAAGCTTGTGAAGTTGGATATTCTTCTGAACGGTGACCCTGCCGATGCTCTTTCAACCTTGATACATGCAGATCATGCATATGATTTCGGACGCAAGATGTGCGAAAAGCTGAAGGAACTCATCCCTCGCCAGCAGTTCGATATCGCTATCCAGGCTGCCGTGGGTGCTAAGATCATTGCTCGCGAGACTGTGAAGGCTGTCCGCAAGGATGTTACCGCGAAGTGTTATGGTGGTGATATCTCCCGTAAGAGAAAGCTGCTTGAGAAACAGAAGCAGGGTAAGAAGAGAATGCGCCAGATCGGAACGGTGGAAGTTCCACAGAGCGCCTTCATGGCTGTACTGAAGCTTGACTGATGCATCATCAATATCTATATAATAAAAAATGGGAAACCGTCACGGCTTCCCATTTTTTATGTCTTTCATCGGATCCTGTAGAATTGCACACATTTTTTGAAGAAGGATCCGTTGATAGAGACGAATAAGATTCTTAACCGGCAGCAAAGGTCGCACAAAAATCACTGCCGAAGGTTGTATGTTTTGTTGTTTTTAGTGTTGTTTTAGCTGTTGCAGGGCGTTTTATGGCAGGTTTTATCACGGAACCGGATCGTAACCATGTCCGCCCCAAGGGTGGCATCTGAGAAGTCTGCGTGCTGTCAGATAAAGCCCTTTGATGGGTCCGTGCTTCCTGAAAGCTTCCAGCGCATATTGAGAACATGTGGGGGTGAAACGGCATGAAGGAGGTTTCAGAGGGGAGATGCACACCTGATAGAACCTGATGAGCAGAACGAAAGGAAAGATGAGGACCTTCCTGATGATGGCCGAAGCCTGTGTCTTATTCGGCCTCTCCCCCATATTTCCTGTTGAGTTTTCCGATGATTTCTCCGACTGCAGTGTATATCTCCTCGTAGCTGAGAATCTCCTTTGAAGGATACATGAAAAGGATGTCCAGGCCTTCTTTTATGAGAAGGTCGTGCTTCTGTCTGCGCCAGCTTTCCCGGATGCGTCTTTTAAGAAGATTTCGCTTTACCGCTCTCTTGAAGGACTTCTTGGGCACAGATACCATCATCCTGATGCTCGGATCTCCGGTGCCGTTCAGACACAGGTAGCGAAGGCCCGGCACACTGCCATGTTTCCCCTCGGCAAGCAGTCTGGAGATGGCTGTCTTGCCGCACAATCTTTCCTTTTTTGAAAGAGTATTCGAAGCAGATGTTTCCACCTTGTTATTTAGAGAGGTAGATCTCGAGTGCCTTGGCAACAGACGGGACTTCCGGAGCAGGTGCCGAGATCTCTATTGTAAGTCCGGCCTCTTCCATCGCTTTTACGATTGATTTTCCGTATGAGATGAATCTGATATCTTCCTGAGCAAAGTCCGGATAGTTCTCATATAGAGACTTTACATCAGCAGGGTTGAAGAACACCAGCAGATCATAAGAGTGGATATCCGTGTCCTTGATATCCTGTGATACCGGCTTGACGAATACAGCTGTCTCGAAATCAAAAGACTGGGTCTCGAACAGTTTGGTCACTGCGTCCTTGCTTGTGGATTCAGCTGTGGCGATAAGGAACTTCTCTGTCTTGTGTTTTGTACCGATCAGGCCGATGATTGACTCCGGCTTTCCGTCTCCGAAGAAAATTTTTCTCTTGCGGTATACGATGTGCTTCTGAAGATAGTTCGCTACAGCCTCAGTCGTGCAGAAGTACTTCATTGTCTCTGGCACCTTTATGCGCAGTTCCTCGCACAATTGGAAAAACGCGTCGATTGTGCTTCGTGCAGAAAACACAATAGCCGTGTGGTCCAGAATGTTTATTCTCTGTGCTCTGAATTCCCTTGATGTGAGTGGCTCTATCTTGAAAAAGGGCTTGAAGTCAATGCTGACTCCGAATTTTTCTGCGATGCTGGTGTAAGGCGAAGCCGTCATCGGCTGCTGCTGTGAAATAAGTATCTTCTTTACGCTCATGTATCCTTCTTTCTCCTTAAAAAATAATGGCTGAAATCACTAGGATTCCAGTCGGAAAAATTTCGAGGGCGCAAAGGTACAAAAAAGCCGTGAATAAAGAGCACGAACTTAGGAAAATTTGATATTTTCTTAACAGAAACAGAAGATAAATGCCCCCTGATAGCCAAATCATTGCGTTGTGGATGGTCAAAAAACCAGCGTCCATGAAGGACATTACCCCTCCTGTTGCAAGTAGTATAAGAGTCAGTATTATAAAGAATGTGTAAGCTGCCTTGCCGGCTGTGGAGTAGACGCCTGGTTTCATTCTATGCGGGCGCACAAGATGCGTCAATGCCGCACGTAGCAGGATGTATGTGATGAACACCCCAGCTGTTACGCATATCCGGACACCTTCTCCCATTCCCTCCATAAAGATTGGTGAGTAAAGTCGGAAACGGGTTACTACAAGGACGAACGGAATAATCATGGCGAAGGCCAGACGGTTCCTGTCGCTTCTGAGCTTGACGCTCATTTCCAGATTGAAACATTCCTTGGAGCGTATCAGACATGCTATTAAAGACGGAAATATGTTCACCATTCTTCGCAGAAGAGTGATCACGATCAGCAGGGATATCAGCGCAAGAATATCGAATGCCATGTCAGTTTCCTCTTTTAGCTTTGTAACCTATATCCTTCAGAAGCGCAGTGACCCTGTCCCGGAAATCTCCCTGGATGGTAATCTCGCCGTCCTTTGCGCTGCCGCCGACTCCACATTTTACCTTGAGGGTGCGTCCGAGCTCTGCAAGGTCGTCTGATGTGCCGATGAAGCCGGTCACAAGGGTGACCTGCTTGCCTGAGCGACCCTTTCTGTCGATAGAAACTATGAGATTCTGCTTCGACGGCTCGATTGTTGCAGGTTCCTCGGCCGCTTCTTCTGTATATGTGAAGTCCGGGTTGGTGGAGAAGACTACTCCAAGTCTTTTCTTCCAGTCATTATCAGCCATGCGTTAAATCAATTTAGTTTGCAAATATAGCCATATTCATCGTATATTTGTCGGTTTGAATATAATATACACACAATAAATGAACAATAAGATATTTACTCTATGGAACAGGCTGACAGCCACGCTGATGTTTGTCATCTCTGCGGTAGTCTACCTCCTTACAATTGAGCCGACGGCTTCATTCTGGGACTGCGGCGAATTCATTGCCTCGTCGTACAAGCTTGAGGTAGGCCATCCTCCGGGAAACCCTGTGTTCCAGCTTTTTGCAAGATTCTTCACTATGTTCACAGGTGCTGAACATGCAGCCGTGGCTGTAAATGTCATGAGCGCATTGTGCTCTGCCCTGACGATATTCTTCCTGTATCTGACAATAGTGTTCCTTGCCAAAAGGGTCGTAAAACCTTCTGAGAACGGAACCTACAGTCTTGCAAAGGCTATTGCAATATTCGGATCAGGTGCGGTAGGAGCGCTTGCGTATACTTTTTCCGACACATTCTGGTTTTCTGCCGTAGAGGGTGAGGTTTATGCGATGTCGTCCCTTTTCACAGCTCTTGTATTCTGGGCTATGACAAAGTGGTATGAGCAGGCGGATACCCCATATGCCAACAGATGGATAGTGCTCATTTCGTTCCTGATGGGACTTTCAATAGGAATCCACCTTCTCAACCTCCTGGCTATCCCTGCTTTGGTGTTTCTTTTCTACTACAAGCAGCGTGAGGACGGGCATTACACTATGTGGGAGTATGTGAAGATCTTTCTTGTGTCTGTGGTTATCCTTGCGGTAATTCTCTTCGGCATCATACCTTATCTGCCTAAGATTGCTGCTTATTTTGATCTTTTCTTTGTCAATACACTAGGCCTTCCGTTCAACAGCGGTGCTGCATTCTTTATGATTGCATTGCTTGCAGCATGTTTCTGGGGGCTTTTCCATACATTGAAGAAGCAGAAGGTATTTCTGAATACAGTCCTGCTTTGCTTCACGATGATTGTCGTCGGTTTCTCCCTGTTCACAGTGGTGATAATCCGTTCAAGCGCAAAGACACCTACCAACGAGTATCAGCCGGACAATCCGTTCACCCTTGTGCGTTATCTTGGACGTGAGCAGTACGGTAGCAATCCTCTTATCTATGGTCAGTATTTCGATGCTCCTTTTGACATCAAGGCTACGAAGTATTGGGCTCCGATGGGAGACAAATACATACATGCAGACGGTCCGGGAGAAGTGGTGTATGAGACTTCGGGAAAGATGCTTTTCCCACGTATGTGGGCGTCGTCCCCTGACGGAAAGTACGAAAGATTCTATGAAGCCTATATGGACGGCAAAGGAAAGAAAATACCTGGTGCCCAGTACAAGAAGCCTACTTTCGGCCAGAACCTGAAATACTTCTTCGACTATCAGATGAACTGGATGTACTGGCGCTATTTTATGTGGAACTTCGCCGGAAGGCAGAATGACATCCATAGCCCGTCACCAGGAGACTATTTTGCAGGCAACTGGGAGTGCGGCATCGATGCGATAGACCATTTCCGCCTCGGCGACCAGTCCGATGCTCCAGACTATCTGAAGAATAACAAGGGCAAGAATCATTATTACATGCTTCCTCTGCTTCTGGGACTCATAGGGCTGTTCTTCCAGTTCGCACGCGACAAGCGCGGATGCTGGCTCACCTTCCTGATGTTCTTCATGACCGGCATCGCCATCGTGATTTACCTGAATCAACCTCCATATCAGGTTCGCGAAAGGGATTATGCATATGCAGGATCGTTTTACTCGTTCAGCATCTGGATAGGCCTTGCCGTCGCTGCTGTATATTCGTGGATTGCAGAAAAATGCGCCCGTCAGTCATGTGAGGGAGGAATATCTTCTGCTGTTACCGTCCTTTTCCTCGGCGTGCCAGCCCTTATGGCTGCTCAGAACTGGGATGACCACGACCGCAGCAACCGCTACACAGCTGTGGAGATGGCCAGGAATTATCTTAATTCCGTTGGCGAGAACGGTATCCTCGTGACTCACGGCGACAACGACACCTTCCCTCTCTGGTACGCCCAGGAGGTGGAGAATGTGCGTCCGGACGTGCGTATAGCCAATACTTCGCTGCTTGGAACAGACTGGCACATCGACCAGATGAAATACGCTGTGAACGAATCGGCACCTCTTAACCTGCAGGTGGGTCCGAGCCAGTATCTTTACGGTACTAACGAGTATATACATATATATGATACGCGCGACTCCGTCTTCCTGCTTTCCGACGTGATGCGCATATTCCGCCATCCGGAGGCCAAACTGCCTCTCTCCAGCGGAAAGATGGCTGATTATATTATGTCCCGCAAGTTCGCCATTCCGGTGAATAAGGAGAATGTCATCAAGTACGGTATCCTCGACAAGAAATACGAGGACATGATACCTGACCATATTGTGCTGACTATCTCTAAGGACAAGGACTACATCACCAAGCCGGAGCTATTCATGCTGGATCTCTTATCTGACTATCAGTGGGACCGTCCGATCAACCTGCTGAGCATGGGTGGTGACATCAATATCGGCATCACGGAATACCTCATGTATGACGGATTCTCAGACAGATTCGTGCCGGTCAAGAACAAGAC
>JAEIGA010017909.1_pt1 | contig 10789 bp, 6 predicted proteins | sample 9270691 | NCBI WGS metagenome assembly JAEIGA01 (sample SAMN17057246, study PRJNA624740) | gut metagenome | biome: biome; isolation source: fecal sample | host: Bos grunniens | place: China: Xizang | collected 2019 | reverse complement strand
TGCCTCTGGCTAAAACTGTGTTTTCATGACTTCCTAAGTCAAGAATAACTATCATGTCTTGTTTCATATTATGGAATGATAAATTTGGGTACAAATTTAAGAAAAAAGAAAAAAAAATAAATAAAATGGAATATTTTTTTTGTCGATTTTAACAAAAAAATAACGTCCATATCAGCACCCCTACAAGATATGGACGTTGTTCTAAAATTAGAACATAAAGAACAATGATAAATTATATTACAAAAGTAAATATATTTTTTTAATTATCAATGAACATTGAGACAATTTTTTATATTTTCTTCAATAAAACCACTGCGTGAGCAGCTATACCTTCTTCTTTTCCTACGAAACCGAGTTTTTCAGTTGTTGTAGCTTTTACCGAAACACAATCAGCATCCAACTCTAATACACCAGCTAAACATTCTCTCATAGGGTCTATATAATCTTTTAGCTTAGGCTTTTGCGCACAGATAGTAGAATCAATATTACCAATAGTGTAACCTTTCTCTTTTATTAGTCTATTACATTCTTTAAGTAATATCTTACTATCAATATTTTTAAAGTCTGATGATGTGTCTGGGAAATGGTAACCTATATCTTTAAGGTTGGCTGCACCAAGCATTGCATCACATATAGCATGGATTAAGACATCTGCATCTGAGTGTCCTAAAAGTCCAAGGGTGTGAGGTACTTTTATACCGCCTAGCCATAGTTCTCTATCTGGAACTAAAGCATGAACATCATATCCTAATCCTATTCTATACATTATAGTCCTGATGTTTCTTCTGTTGCAGCGTCAGCTGTTCCTGAAAGTACTTTAATACCATTCATGTTAAATCCTAGAGTGAAACGTAATGTTTGGTCTAGAGGATTGTTTTTTGTAACAGAAAGTACGTATGCCACGTCTAGTGCAAATACATTTAGTTTGAAACCTGCACCAAATGTTACATATTTACGGTTACCCATTTGTTTGCTTTCGTTGTAGTAACCAATACGGCCAAAGAATTGTTCGTTGTAGTCATATTCAAGACCAAGTGAGAAGTTCACTTTGTTTAGTTGTTGAACGAAATCGTATGGAGTACCGTCAGGCATATCTACAAATGAACGACCAATACCTGTGATTGGATCCATTTCATAGTATTCGTCTAGACGTTCTTGATATTCTTCTTGTGTTTCTACGTCTGGGTTGTAGATAGGACGAGAAGGTACTAATAGTTTATTTACGTCCACGTTAAGTGAAATGTGGTTGTACATATCGATAGGCATTGTAAAGCTACCACCTAAACGTAAGTTTGTAGGTAGGAATGCTGCGCTTCTGTAGTCGCCATATTCTACTTTTTTACCAATGTTTGAGATATTGAAACCAAATGCTCCGTAACCTTTACCCCAGTCGAAGTTTACTATTTGACCATAGTAACCAGAGATGTCGGCAGCAATAGACCAACCTGGTTCTACGTATTCACCATCTGCAGAGTAACCACCTGTAAGGTCTGACCAAATAAAGCGTAATGCCACACCCATAGAGAAGTTTTTAGTAAGCATACGTGAGTATGATACGTCTAATGCAAGGTCGTATGGTTTAATGTTTTGTCCGTTGTCTCCTGGTTCTTTTTGGATAAGAACGTTACCTAGTGAGAAGAAACGGAATGACGCAGCTACGGTTTGTACGTCTTTAATTTTGTAGTATCCAGAAGCTGAAACTAAGTCGATGTCTGATACAAGTTTTCTAAGCCAAGGTACGTATGATACGCTTGCACCGCCTTCTGCACTGATAAATGCATATTTAGCAGGGTTCCAATATTGTGCGTCTGCATCTGGTGCTGTTGCTGCACCTACGTCACCAAGACCACCACCACGTGCGTCTGGTGCTACTGTTAGGAAAGATACGCCTGTTGTAATTGGGGTGAATGTTTGTATTGTCTCTTCTGGTGCTTCGTCTTGCGCCCAAACTAGGTTTGGAAGCGAAACAAGTAGAGCTAATGCAATAAAAATTTTGTTCTTCATAATTGTTTATAATGTTTAGTTTTTTTTAAAACGGCTACAAAGGTAACGAAAAAATATGGTTTTTATTGTGCATTTATGATAATCTTTTTCGATTTGTGTGTTATAACGCCTTCTGAAGTAGTTATAAATGCTTTCGCAATATAAATGCCATTGCCAGTTGGACGAGGTGATAGAAAATCCCATTTGGCACTGAAGACTCCATCTTCAGATACGTATGCTTGAGTGCTGTGCCACAATGTTTTACCTGCTAAATCTATCACGCTAAACTCTATGTCTATAATATCTTCAGGTCTATCATATTTTACATAGAAGTTTACGTATTCGGTGGCAGGGGTAGGGTAAACTGTAAAATCTTCTATTACCGCAGGAGCATCGCTTTTTACTACAAAATTTAGTTCATTTGTTGTAGAAATATTTTGTAAACTCCATGCTCTAAACAGAAGTGAATATTCTCCATCGCTAAGTTGTGGTAGATTGAATTTTACAGTTCCACTCTTATAATCGCCCAATGATGCTGTGTAACAGTCGTTTATGATGTATGTTTGGTTTGGGTCGTTGTTCAATTTCACAATAATGTCGTGTCCAATACCTGTGCCAATGGTGTTTATTCCATATTCATCCCAAAGGTGAGCATAGAAAATAGGTGTGTTGTCCACAACTTGACCATTTACAAAGTTTGGTGTGTTGATATATGCTTTAGATACAGGACCTTCAGAAGATACGTCAGCATTTGGGTCTGTACCTCCAATAATAAAATCTTGACAATATCCGTGTCCATTTTCGGTGTTGTCATCGTTTATTATAAAATAGGTGAGTCTGCCGTTGCCTTCTTTATAATTGATGTCTTTTGGCACCATAAAGGTCACTTCAATTTCTCCGTTTACCACTGGTACCTCGCCTGAGAAGATTATACTAATGTAATCTTCATATTCCATAGGTTCGTTTTTGTTTTGACCTAGAGTTTGTATGTTTTCTTTTTTGTCGTAGAGAGTTACGTATGCCACACCATTGAAGTCTGTTTGTTTGGTGTTGTATTTTTCTACGTGAGCTTTCACAGTGGTAAGTCCTAGTGCCTTTATTTGTGCTTCTTCTGGCACAACTGAGTTGATACTATCTGTTATAACAAGGTTGTCTGGGTAAAACAACTTAATAATAGGGTCGCCAAGTAGGGTGAAACTTAGTTTGTTTTTATCTGCACCAAGTGCAAGTTTGGCGTTTTTCATTATTTCACCTATCGACAAGATATCGCCAGATTCTTTTTCTTCTTTTGTTGGTAGAAGGTATTGGTATGCAGCTTGTACTAGCGCAACGTTGCTAGATGCATATACGGCACGTGTGGTTGTGAATGAAGCAATACCTCCACCATTTGGGTTGAGTATCAACTCCATACCTGCACTTCTTTCGTAGTTGTCGTATCTACTAAAGTCGCAAGTTGCTGTTATCCACATAGCTAAGTTGGTGTTTTTCATATTAATGATATCTGTTTTAGTTATCATTAATTCTCCAGTTAAACTATTGGTACTACCGTGACCAGCGTAGTTGAAAAGGAGCACACCTCTATTTAAATATCTCCAAATTTCTTCTTTTGCTTCTGGGTAAGTGGCGCCAGAGGCATATTGTACCATCTTGTATGAGTCTAAAAATAGTTTTTTTGTAGAAAATTCAGGGAATTGAGTATAAACATTTTCTGCAAGTTGGTTTGCTTGCTTGCTATGTAGGTTTGCATCGCCATCGTCTCCTACAAATACTATATCGTTAGACCATGAACCTTTATCTTTAGATGTAACATATTTTTTTACTTTTTCTACGTATCCAAAGGCTTCTTCCTCTGTACTTGCTGGGATTCTACCTATAGAAATGTCTAGTTTGGCAGATTCGATATATCCTCCCTCACCATCGTCCAAGAAACCCATATAATCGTCTGTGATGTAGGAGTTTATATTGTTTAATGATTCTTTTGCTTGGAAACTTAGAATGTCGTATTTCTTGTTTGCTATACCCCTGTTGTCGTAAGAACTAAGACCAAACAATATAAGGAATTTTGGTTGATTTTCTTTGTTTTCAGCCTTGTCGTAAAGCATTTTTAGAAACATTCTATACGCTGTTACGTCTGGTGTCCCAGAAGAAAATTCGTTGTAGATTGGTTCTACAGTAAGCACTTTATAACTTAAATTGTCGTGTTTTTTATGAAAATCACCTAGCGCTTCTGCTGCATTAATCAGTTTTTTGTCACTAATAATAACAACGTCTATGTTTTCTAGTGAGTGTAGATTTTGATTTGCTACTTTTTCGTAAGATGAAATAGTAGGGTAGTTTATGCTTGGGTCGAAAGCAATAAATTTGCGTTCTTCGTCGTATGGACTAGAAAATTCGTATCCATTTTTGGTTTTTGTTGGTACTACATTGGTGATGTTTTGTTCGTCTGTAATCTCCCAAAATAGTAGGTTTTGATTGGTGGAATTGATGCTGTATGTAGATTTTAGGTATGGATAATACGAGCCCGGGTAGAAGATTAAAAGAGGCTCAGTTCCATCTGTTACAAGTTCTCTACGTGCATTTATTCCAATGTAATCTATATAAGCATCTGATAGATTGGTGTTGTAGTTGAAGTTTACATCTATTTTTATGTCGTCGTTGTCTTTTAGTTTAAACGTTGAGTTTATAGTGCCTAGTGTACCTCCTTGGTGTGAATCCAATGTGCCATAAAGTGACATATTAAACGATTTTTCATCGTTTATGTTTACGTTTAATGAGTTTGTTGTAACAGAAGCACCAACTGCTTTCATAATGAAGTCGATGTAACTATTTTTCACCCTATTAGGAATGTTGAAATTGTATGTTCTATTTGTGTTTTTAGGGGTAAATTTATCGCCAATCCACATTCTGCCAGAAGAAATAAGATTTACCTCTTCTTTGTCTATAAAATAATAATTTAATGTGTGGTCTGCTGTAACTGGAATAGGAGGTAGGTCGTATTCGGCGTCTGTAATAGTTTTTTGAGGTTCTGAATTTTCTGTTATAAAATAGTAGCCATAATTACTATATGGATTTATTGTGTGCTCAATGATTTCTTTAGACTCGTTGTATTTAAAGCTAATAGGTCCTTGTGCATAGAAAAGTATATAGTCATTTTCGTTGAAAATACCATCTGCACCTTTGCTAAAGTATATGGCATTTTCAGGAAGGTCGTCTTGGTATGTATCTAGACCAGAAGCAAAGTTTTCATCCAATAATGCCCCTCCAAAACCATGTATATGCACATTGGCAGGGTTGTTTATCCCCATTTCTTTTAGTTGATTATACGTGATTTTGTGTATCCCTGTCTCTTTTACAGCAATTTTTATCCAATACCCTTCTCTTAATAGAGAATTTTCTGCAAAATTATATTTTGCGTATGCGGAAATGGCAACAAGGGCTAATATTATGGTGAAAAGTTTTTTCATTATTTAATTTCAAAGTCTAATAACAGTTCGTCTTGAAGATAACCTTTTAGTCTATCGCCTCTTTTTACAGGACCTACGCCATCTGGTGTGCCTGTGTAGATAAGGTCGCCTATTTTTAGTGTGTAAAATTGACTAACGTATGTAATGATTTCATCTACAGAGAATATCATTTCGCTAGTGTTGGCAGATTGTACGGTCTCTCCATTTATTTCTAAACGGAAATTTAGGTCATTTATTGCTCCAATTGTTTCTAAGTCTCTAAATTCACTCACCACTGCACTACCATCAAAACCTTTACACAAATCCCAAGGTGCACCTGTTGCGCGAGCTTCGTTTTGCATATCACGTGCTGTGAAATCTATACCAAGAGCTACTTGTGCGTAGTAACGTGGAGCAAATTTTTCTGCTACACTTTTGCCTAAACGGTTGATTTTTACCACAACTTCCACTTCATAATCTATCTGATTTGAAAAGTCTGGGATATAAAAATCTTTGTTTTCTTTTAAAAGTGCAGAGTCTGGTTTGCAAAATACTGTTGGTTTGGTAGGTTTCTCAGCACCTCCAAGTTCTGCATTATGTTTTGGGTAATTCCAACCTATACCGATTACTTTCATATTTTTTTGTTTTAACCTACAAAGATAAAAAATAATTCCTAATTCCTAATTCCTAATTCCTAATTAAATCAGATGTTAATAACTTTCTTGTTGGAGTTGTTATGAAATTTGTTTTTTAATGCTAATTTTGGCATTCTAAAAAGGAGAGAAAAATATGAGTTTTGTACACCTACACGTCCATTCAAATTATTCCATACTAGATGGAATGTCGAAAGTTCCAGACCTAGTTAAGAGGGCTATGCAGCTAGGAATGCCTGCACTTGCTCTTACCGACCATGGTTGTATGTATGGGATAAAAGAGTTTGTGGATTTAGTAGGAAAAGCCAATAAGGGAGCGGAGAAACCGCTAAAACCTATTATTGGTATAGAAACTTATTGTGCTCGTCGTTCTCGTTTGTTGAAAGACAATCAAGTGAAGGAAATAAATGGCGAAGGGAAGGAAATTATAGTGGATAGAGGGGGCTGGCACTTAATCCTTTTGGCAAAAAACAAACAAGGTTACAAGAATCTTTGTAAACTTTCTTCAATTGCATTTATCGATGGTTTCTACAATCGTCCTCGTATAGATAAAGAACTGCTTGAGCAATATCACGAAGGGCTAATTGTTACTTCTGCTTGTTTGGGTGGTGAAATTCCTCAACATATCTTAAATGGTAAAATAGACGAGGCAGAAAAGAGCATTCGTTGGTTTAAAAATCTTTTTGGCGACGATTTTTATTTAGAGGTGCAGGCGCATAAATGCGATGTGGAGATTTTAAATGAAAATGTTTACTATCGTCAAGAAAAAGTCAATAAAGTAATATTTGAACTAGCGGAGAAAACTCAAACAAAAGTGGTGGCATCCAACGACGTTCACTTTGTGTTGGAAAGCAATGCCGATGCACATGAACGCTTAGTATGTATGAGTACCAAAAAAGAATTGGGCGATCCAAATGGTATGTATTACACTAAGCAAGAGTGGCTTAAGTCTGCAGAGGAAATGCACAAATGTTTCCCAGACCATCCAGAAGTAATATCAAATACTTTAGAAGTGGCAGATAAAGTAGAGGTTTTCTCTATTGAGTCTGGACCTATTATGCCTAAGTTTGATATTCCTGCAGAATTTGGCACAGAAGAGGAATACAGACAGAAATTTACGGAAGAAGACCTTTTCAATGAGTTTACTCAAGATGAAAAAGGCAATGTGGTAATGTCTAGAGAAGATGCAGAGTCTAAAATTAAGAAACTAGGCGGTTACGACAAACTTTATCGTATTAAGTTGGAGGCAGACTACTTGGCAAAACTTGCATGGGAAGGAGCTAAAATACGATACGGAGAAGAACTAACTGATGAACAATATGAGCGTATAGTCTTTGAGCTACATATTATGAAAACCATGGGTTTTCCTGGCTATTTCCTTATTGTGCAAGACTATATTCGTGCAGCTCGTGAAGAACTTGGTGTGAGTGTTGGGCCAGGACGTGGTTCTGCTGCAGGTTCTGTGGTAGCGTATTGTTTGAAAATCACTGACGTTGACCCTCTTAAATACGACCTTCTGTTTGAACGTTTCTTAAATCCAGACCGTATTTCACTTCCCGATATCGACGTGGACTTCGACGACGAAGGCCGTGGGGCAGTGCTTGAGTGGGTTACAAAAAAATACGGAAAAGAAAAAGTAGCGCATATTATCACATACGGTACTATGGCTACCAAATCTTCTATTAAAGACGTTGGTCGTGTGCAAAAAGTGTCACTGCCAGATGTTAATAAGATTGTTTCTTATATCCCAGATAAATTCCCAGAAAGTTTAGCAGACCCTGCTACTAAAAAGGTGCCAAAGGTGAATGTGGCAAACTGTATGAAGTATGTAGATGAGATAAAGGCTGCAACATACGGTCCAGACGAAAATATCTCTTCTATGCTTGAATATGCTTCGCAACTAGAGGGTACTGTTCGTCAAGTGGGTATTCACGCTTGTGGTGTAATTATTGGTGCCGACGACCTTACCAATTATGCTCCGCTAAGTGTGGTAAAGGATAAAGCAACAGGAGAAGATATTGTTGTAACAGAGTATGATGGTCACTATGTGGAGTCTGTGGGTCTTATCAAAATGGACTTCCTTGGTTTGAGTACGTTGTCTATTATAAAGGAAACTCTACACAATATTAAACTAACACACGGAATAGAACTTGATATAGATAAAATTCCGTTAGACGATAAGAAAACGTTCCAACTTTATTGTGAAGGTAAGACTGTGGGTACATTCCAGTTTGAGTCTGCCGGTATGCAAAAATATTTGCGTCAGCTTAAACCTTCTACCTTTGAAGACCTTATTGCGATGAATGCCCTTTATCGTCCAGGTCCGATGGATTATATCCCTCAGTTTATTCGTCGTAAACATGGTGAGGAAAAGATTGAGTACGATATAGACATTATGGAAAAGTATCTTAAAGATACTTATGGTATTACTGTTTATCAAGAACAGGTGATGCTTCTTTCTCGTCTTCTTGCTGGGTTTACACGTGGTCAGTCCGACTCTCTTCGTAAAGCCATGGGTAAAAAGATTATGGCTATCCTAGAAGAACTAAAAGGAAAATTCTTGGAGGGTGGTAAGAAAAATGGTCATGACGAAAAGGTTTTAGAAAAGATTTGGGGCGACTGGGAAAAATTTGCATCATACGCATTCAACAAATCTCACGCCACATGTTATTCTTGGGTAGCATATCAAACAGCATATCTTAAAGCTCACTATCCATCTGAGTTTATGGCGGCTCTTCTTACTCAAAATAAAGATGATATTACCAAGGTAACAACCTTTATGGCAGAGTGTAAGAAGATGGGTATCAAGGTGTTTGGTCCAGATGTAAATAAGAGTGAACTTCACTTTAGTGCCGACAAAGATGGTAATATTCGCTTTGGTCTAGGAGGTATAAAAGGGGTAGGTGAAGGTGCTGTTGAGTGCATTATAAACGAAAGAAAACAAAACGGCGAGTACAAAACAGCGTTTGACTTCTTTGAAAGAATAAACCAAAGTCAATGCAACCGTAAAGTGATGGAAAATCTTGTGCTTAGCGGCGCGTTAGATGATTTGGAAGGCATAACACGTGAACAATATTTTGCTCCTGTAGATAAAGATAATAAAAGTACTTTCCTTGAAGTATTAACTCGCTTTGCTACCAAATATCAAATGGACAAAATGAACCAAACCATGTCTTTGTTTGGAGATATGGAAGAGGTGCAAGTGCAACGTCCTGTGCCTCCAAAGGTGGAAAAATGGTCTGTGATAGAAAAACTTAACAAGGAAAAAGACCTTATAGGTATTTACCTTTCTGCACACCCTCTAGATGAGTACAAGGTGCTTATGAGAGTGTTGTGTAATGCAAAATTGCAAGAACTTACAGATTTGAATACTTTCTCACAAAGAGTTTCACTTGGTGGTACTGTGGCAGTGGCAGGTATTGTGAAGTCTTATATGATAGGAACAAACAAATATAACAAGCCATTTGCTAGGTTTGAAATAGAAGATTATTCTGGTACTCATACATTCCATTTGGGTGGTGATGCATTTAAAAATTATGCAAATCTTTTGGTAGAAAATGCTTATTTAATGGTGTATGCAGTGCTAGATTATCACTGGAAAGCAAAAAGCGAAAGGGCAAAAAGAAAAAGAGGTACCCTACCAGACATGACAGTAGATATAGATGAACTAGATGTGTCTGTGAATAAAATTGAGCTTCTAGAAAATCTAAAAGGTGCTTCAATGAGTAAGTTTACCATTAAGATACCATTATCTATGGTAACCCCAGATTTAACAGAAGAAATTTCGCAATATATTGCCGTTTCTTCTTCCGAAAATGATAAAGATTTAGTAGATTTGTATGTTGAAACTTATGATGTAGATTCAGGTTTTCAAATAGAAGCAAAATCTACAGCATCAATACGTGCTTGCAATGAATTGTTGGCTATTTTAGATGCATATTCGCAAGAGCCAGACGAGGATGAAGACGAAGAAGAAGAAGCTTCTCAAGAAGAGGGTGACGACGACGACAATCCTAAAATGGTGGATGACAAAAAGGCAAAATCAGAGAAAATATATTATTCAATTAACTAAATAAATAAAATATTATGGCAAAAGAATTTACAGAAGCAAACTTTGAAGAACTATTAAGTTCAAACAAAGTTGTTGTAGCAGATTTTTGGGCTACATGGTGTGGTCCTTGTAAAGCAATGGGTCCTTCTATCGACGAACTTGCTGTTCAATACGAAGGTCAAGCTTTAATTGGTAAAGTTGATATTGAAGAAAACGACGACTTAACAGTAAAATATGGTATTCGTTCAGTTCCAACTACTATCTTCTTTAAAGATGGTATGATGGTTGATAAACTAGTAGGTCTTCAAAGTAAACAAGTACTAGAAGCAAAAATCAAAGAATTATTATAAGAACTTTATTGAAGTTTTATGTAGGGACAATGCTCAGCAACCATGCGTGCATTGTCCTTATTTTTTTATCTAGGTAACCTGTCTTTGTTATTAAATAAAAAAGTGTACCCTTTTTATTCAATCACAAAAAAAAGATGCAACCTTACGATTGCATCTTTTTTATTGTCGTATAATCCTAGATTATTTATTTCTTTTGTAACGAGAGTTGAATTTATCAACACGACCTGCAGTGTCCACAAGGGTAGATTTACCAGTGTAGAATGGGTGAGAACTGCTAGAAATATCTAACTTGATTAATGGATAAGTTTC
>JAEIGA010017908.1_pt1 | contig 10789 bp, 10 predicted proteins | sample 9270691 | NCBI WGS metagenome assembly JAEIGA01 (sample SAMN17057246, study PRJNA624740) | gut metagenome | biome: biome; isolation source: fecal sample | host: Bos grunniens | place: China: Xizang | collected 2019 | reverse complement strand
GGATCTTTGACGATTGATGTTTCATATATTAAAGCCGGAAGTATTATCATAACCGACAGTATTACGCTTGGCGGATATGAAGTGGATGAGCTGATTTTAAATGCTGCACTTGATATGTTAAAAATATCCAGAGGTGATATGGAAAAGTATGGTGCAGATAATGGTATAAATAATTATGCTGAAAAATGTCTCATAAAGATGCGTGAATTAAAAGAAATATTTTATGAAAGCGGAAGAACCCATGCTGATGATGCTTCTGTTTCAGGTAAGTCTTTTAATTTCAACAAGAATTTTATGGATAATGAGGTCTGGGGAAAATGCAAAGATGTTAATCATCCGGGTCAACAATTGCTGAACAAACTGAAATCATTCATCAATAAATTCTACACAGCGATCAAAGATTACGGCTGCGATACAGTGTTGGTTTCGGGCGGAACAGGTAAGGTTGATGAATTCAGGGAAGTTATAGAATCTGTCTTTCATGAAAGCAGTTTCATTCCGTATGAAAATACTTCTTTGTGCGTTGCTGAAGGACTTTGTCTGATGAAAAAAATTGAATACACAGGTCAGCTTTATTTGGAAAAGTATATTAATGCAACCAAGGTTCTTGCAATAAATCAGTATAAAGAAACAATGAAAAATGCTTCAAAAATGCTTTCGCCCATCGTTACGGATAATATGAAGTCTGTAACCGAAACCCTTATAAAAAACAATAAGACCGTCACCGACAAGGAGTTTATCAATGAAGTTGAGAAATCTATTATAAAAACTCCTGAATACAGCAATTGCATGGATAAGATTTCCAAAGCAATGGTTCCTTGTCTTAATGAATTTAAAGCCAAATGTCAGAAAGAAGCTGTCAAAGTAGCTGACGGTATATATCAAAAGGATTTCAGCTTTGTGGTGAATCCTTCGGACAGCGTGACAATAGTTAAAAACGATAGCAAGAGTCCCTATGAAATAGCTGTAAGACAGGCTTTGGTTAATTTGCTTGTTAACAGAGTTCTGATTTTATTAACAGCGAACGGTACTAAACTCATCAGTAAAATGGATTTACCTCTTGTCAAAATTCCTACATATGGTCATAAAAAATATGTTCAGGATAAACTGATGAATGCCCGCGACAAACTTGGATTTGATATTTCACCAAAAAAATTATCAGAATTTTTGGTCAAGTTAAACGGCAGTGATTATATAAAAGATTTAGAAACAGATTTAAATAGAGAACTTCAGGAAGGTTTTTACTATACTGAAATAGAAAGCTATTTTGAACTCAATGCCGAGGCAGTTCTTGGCAAGGTTATGCTTCAGGTCTATGATTCTCCACCAAAAGAGCTTTAATGAACCGATTAAATGACAGGCGGTGACATACAAAAATGCAGCAACTTATAATGAACAATAAAATAATCAGAGGTGTTATAGACTTTACGGAAGATTTCTCCGCAAAAGATGTGCTTTATAACAGAGAAATTGCTGCAGGCTTCTTTCTTAACAAGATGCGCAATATTTCAGTGATAACGCGATATCACACGGAGATCTTTTTTCAGCTTGCGTTTAAAACCCCTGACGAACTCTTTTTATTCAAAAAACCGTCAGACTACTTGACAAAGGCGCGTTTTGCAAACAGAACATTTTGCCCGAAAGAAGAGGAACAACTGAAAAAACTGATAGAAGAAGAAAAGCTTGAAGAACTTGCTGAAAAAACGTGGACGATTGCACAGGATACCAATCTTAAAGACAATACAGATAAAATCAAGCTGTTTTGTATACTGACAGCCGCATACGCTCTTGCTCATCATTCTCCTGACGAAGTAGGTTTTGATATAAGCCCGGAACAGGCAGAAAGAGGATATCTTGGAGAACCTGAACCCGATAAAAATGGTGCAAATGAGCTTGAATTCACATCAGGAAACTTTGTCATTTCAAGACCTGTAAGAGAGCAGCCGTATGATATTTATCTGAAGCGCCGTGAAGCGGAGAAGTTGCTTTACAGCGGTGAAAAAATAACTCACATAAAATTGATTGCCGATGAACATGTTGATGGACGAAGCAACATAAATCTCACTCTGAATATTTACGGTGAAGACAGCGACGAACCGATACAAACAGAAATCCTTGCCCGAGGAGAATACAGATTTATAAATATAGTCGGTGAATATCCGGTGCTTGTTCACGGTGTACCAAAATGCGGACAGACAGACAATGTGCTTTGTTATGCGGAACAATACTCCGGCAGCTATCTGACCGTAGAGCTGAACGGAAACTGCGGAAAAATCAATCACTCGCATTACAGCAATCGCAGCGAAGGCTTGGGCGGATGTGGTGCAGTTGAGATTGCTTTTAACAATGGTCATTACATATACCTTGCAGATGACGGAATAATTCATGAAAAGGGAAAAATTCCTGATGCAACAAAGCGATATGCATCAATCGATGATTACAAATAAAGGGGCGTTAAACCGAATGAAAAACAGTGAATTTGTTGTTGAAAAAATTTGTTCTCAGGTTCGTGATGCCTTTGACTCAAAAAAACCGCTGATTATACTCGACACAGATGAAATAGAGCTGGCAACCCGTGTAGCCGGTTGTTGCGGTGTTGTTGATTTGAAGTGCAAATCAACAACACAAAACCTCAGAACAGAGTTTTACTATGATAAATATATTAAAGCGGAAGAAAAAAATCTTATGGCTTGTGAAAACTTTTCAACTGATGCCAAAGCGCTTGAAAAACTTATTAAACATGCCAATGCAGATGAACCGGGCGATAATAAAACTGACGCAAAGCTTGTTCTGCTTCATATCACACCGTTTAAAAATGATTACAAAGCTGACCCTGAGCTTATAAATCTGCTTAGAAAATATGTTCAGTCCTACATAGGTTTTGATGACTATTCACCAATCAGATCGTCTTGTGTTATTCTTTACGGTGACATTGCGCTTCTTCCCAAGGATCTTCGGGATTATGTGGAAAACATTGTTCCCGATTATCCGAGCGTTAAAGAAATAAAAGAAACAATATTTAAAATCAACCAAAAATATGGAGATAAAATACATCAGCCTGCGCCCGAGGATATGATAAGTCTTGCTAAGGAATTACGAGGTTTTACGCTTATTCAGACGGAGTTTTTTACCAAAAAAATGATTCGTCTCAAGCAGAAAAACGGAGCTCCTCTGTTGTGTAACCTGAAGGAATGCAAAAAGCAGGTTCTTGAATCAAAAATCCAGAACCTCATGCGTTTCGGCGGATTGCTGACGCTTTACAGAGATAAGAATAACGATGATGACCCCAATGGCAGGAATAAAACAGATAATATCGGAGGCATGACAGCTTTTATTTCAAAGGCAAAAGAAATCAAGCTGTCGATGGATGAGTATCACTGCTCGATGCGAGGACAGGAGCCGCCTAAGGGCGTGTTGCTTGTCGGTGTTTCCGGTTGCGGTAAATCAGAAGCTTCCAGATTGCTTTACCGCAAGCTCGGGGTACCCATGCTCAAACTCGATATGGGTTCACTCATGCAAGGATTGGTTGGTGCGAGTGAAAGAAATCTGCGTCTTGCATTGGAGCAATGCGAAGCCATGGCGCCGGATGTACTGTATATAGATGAAATTGATAAGGGTATAAGCGGTACAGATTCGTCCTCTGGTGACGGAGGCACTTTCAAACGCATGATCGCATATTTTCTGAATTGGCTGCAGGAGAAAAAAACAACCTGTTTTATTATTGCTACTGCAAATGATATAAGCTGCCTTCCGAGGGAGCTTTTCAGAAACGATAGATTCGATATACGCTTTGGTGTTTTTTTACCTACTCACGACGAAATCAAAAGTATTTTTGCTGAACAGATGGAGCGTGCAGAAAGAAAACGTGAGGATGAGGCCAATGAAAAAGGTGAAGAATTAACTTATAAGCTTTTTGCTGACAACTGTTTTGAAGGCAACAGAAATTCAGATAAGCCCATCGTACCCGACAGTATTGTAAAAATTTTTACCCATAAAAACGCAACACTGAGAAATCCTGAAGAAATCAAATTTGTTGCCGGTGCCGATATTAAAACCATTGTAAAAAATGCGCTGAGCAGATTGGATGATGCGGCTCTTAACAAACCTCTTGACAGTATAGAATGGTATAATGCACTGAGAAAAGTAATTGAAGATAAAACAACGCAGACGCTGGGCAGCTCTCAAGCAGACCTGAATGCTATTGCTGCCTGTTATGTCAGGCTTTTGAGAAAAGGCTTTGTGCCCGTAAATGAATATGTGCTTTTCTCGGAAAAAGATTATGTTGTTGATCGCGACGATAAAGGTAATCTTCACGGAGCAGGTATATTTGATGATAAATCAGCAGACATTCAAAACGATTACGATAAAGAATTATACAAAGTATTACGCAGAAAAATTAATGAGATGGCATTCACAATTGAGGAAATCGAACACAAGAAAGAATGCGAATAAACAAAAATATTCCTGCTGAACCTTTGACGAAACCCGCTGAAAATATTATTATTGTATTGCCAATACAACACACAAAGGAGTGAATAATTATGTCACAGACAGAGTGGCATGAAGAATTCTTGCGAAAAAGAAGTTATGCACAAAGCTTGTTTGAGGAAGATACTACTATTGAAGAAATACTCCAAAGGATTTATATCGAAAGCCTGGAAAGCAAATCTGATACACAGGCAGAAATCATGGCGAATCATGTTGTTGAAACAATAGATATGATTTTTCAAACGCGCGACAGTCTCAGAAATAACCCCGGAAGCGTTGTACAGAAGCTGAATCTTGCGCTTGATGGAGTTTCGCCTGAGCAAAAGGCAGAAAAGTTGATGTCAGCGAGCTATGTGTTTGAAAACATTGAAAGCTTGGTCCAAAACGGTAAACTTGATTCGGCTCCTCTTAAATCTGAGCTTGAACAGTTCATAAAAAGGGGAGTTAACGAAAGATCAATCAACAGTTTGCTTGAGCGAACTGTTTCTGCTGTGTCAAATGATAAAACAGCTGAAGTTCTTTTGGATGCTTTTAAAGGACATACTTCAGAAGAAATTTGGGGAATAACGCTGGCTGAGACTGAAAACGATCCTCGCACATTGCTTGCTGTGGATTCCATGATTTTGTATACTATGGCGGTAAACGGCAGGTTTGAAGGTGTTAAGAAGGATATATCTCTTTTTGAAATCACCGCAGGAGTTTGCCTTGCCGATGCACTGAACACTCTGGAGTATGACAAGAGCAAAAGTAATTGTTTCCTCCGCGAAATGCGCGAAAACCTGAGCTTTATATTGTTGAGTCTGGTGATTATTGCTGCAGTTTCTGCTGTTGTTGCGGTTTTCTTTAAAGGTGCCGCATTTGTTGGAGTTGAAGCTGTCCTGACCGGTATACTGTGTGTGGCTTTTTGTTCCGCTGCGCTTATAAAGCTTGCATATGAATTTTTCTATAATTGCATGAACTGCGAAGGATTTGAAATTCCTTTGGTTAAGTTTTCTCAGATTGCAAACGAAGCACGTGACATAATCAGCAGTCAGATACAATCCGTTGAGTTAACCGAAGTTCAGGAAACCGATGATAATACTGTTTGTGTCAACAACGATGATCTGCAGAATGATGAGTGTACAGAAAACCTTTATCTTGGTCTCTTTGGTGATACATGATCTTGAAAACCATAAAAGATAAGGATGGTGATATTTATGTCTGATATTATACTTACAGAAGAAAAGGTCTTTGACCTGGTTTATAAAAATGTCGGTAAGATTGCAAATTCCAATGCTCTTATGCAAAGCTTCAGCGGAGTAGTCGGAGGACCTGCAACGCTTGCGGTTGATGCTCTGGCAATTTTTACTCATTATGAGCCGATGATTAATGAAATACGCGCTCTTTACGGCAGAGAACCGCTTTCAATAAAGGATTTTTTTCCCGTTGCAAGCAGTATGCTGAAAGAGATTGTAGTTGACCTTGCAGTTGATAAGGTAATAGGAAGTGTTCCTGTGGCAGGAATTTATTTTAATGCAGTTTCTGCCAAAGCGCTTACATGGCGCCTTGGAATGATAACTGCCATTGTTTCCGCCAGAGGCAGCGAAATTAACCGCAGCAGTTTTTCTGATGTTGTTAAGCTTGTTCGTAACCTTACACCTCAATCCGATATGTTCAAATTTACCAAGCCTGATTATGAAACATTCAAAAAAATTACTCTTTCGGTAAACGGAGACAGTCTTGATGCTTTTTCCGACAAGGTTCAGACCGCATTGCAGGCGTTTGAATAAGAAGATATCCATGTCAAAAATACGCTGTCTGTATCAATAAGTAAAGCGAAGCGATTCCCTGCTATCAACATGGGAAACCGCTTCGCTTTTGATTTTTAATGGGTGATGTTTGGTTGGGTTAAAAATGAGACTGTGCGCTCATCCTGCTTTCCGCCGTAAAATTTATTGAGAATGTCAGAGAAAAGTTCATCTTTTGTGACAATATAAAACAGTGTCATGCTTGAACAAAGTTTAAGATTATCGGGATGTCCCATAACTTCAAGAGCGTTATTTGATTGACACTTGAGAAGTGCTTTGCAGATTTCTCTGAGATTTTCTCCGAGATAGCTGTCATCATAAAAAGCTCTCGCTTCCTCTGCATTTTCAATGCCGAAATATACTGCTTTATAGCTTCTTCCAAGGGTTTTGAGTTGGGGGAAAATATACCACATCCAATGGCTTTGCTTTCTGCCTGACTGAATTTCCTTCAGCGCATCACCATAATAAATCCTGTGTACATCATAAAACCTTTCAATATTATACATCATCATGCTCCTTTGAAACAACCAGTGTAAGCTGAGGTTTATCGGGTTCGGAGTCAGGTTCGGGTTCAGGTTCAAATATCGGATATTTTTTGAATGCTTTTCTTAAAATCTTTTCAAGCATATTATTGATACCGTTCACAATCTCATCGGAAACAAGCAAAAATCCAAGCATCATTCCGGTAACAAGAAATCCTGTGATATCATCAGAAAGAATTGGGATCCTGACTCTCATACCGCAGATTATCGAGAAATTCTCAAAAATTCCTGCAATGCATCTCACAGAAATCATTACGGTGGCAAAAATGCTTACCGAACAAGGCTTGTTACGGTTGCCGAAACATTTCACAAAGAAACTGAGCGCAAACAGCGTAATCACAACGCACATTGCCGCACCTGCAACATATCCGAAATGTCTGAATACTTTTGCCAGGTTATATAATGATTTCATTTCGAGGTTATGGTTGTAATAGTATTCTGCTTCTCCGAACGGTTTGGTATCCAAATACATATATTCCAGATGGTGTTCGTTGCCTTCTATGATTTTTATTCCGAAATAATCGTCCATTCTGACAATAAACATACAGACCAATGCGATTATTGCAATAACACAACAGATATAATTAATCACCAAAGCTGATTTCTGCCTGACTGATCCGCGAACTGCTGCAAACAGAATTACGGCAGATATCAGAATAACGAAAAACTCGATTTCTTCCGACATAACAACCGCCAATGCAGTTATCATTATGTAATAAAATACTGTGTGCATAACCGAGTCCGTACATGCATTTGTATAGTAAAACTGCAATACAATTATTGAGATAAACCAGAAAAAATAAAATGCAACTTCGTTTCCGAAAATAAGATGGCTGAACAACACAGCATACACCGTGAATATCGCTGAAATTAAACCCGACAGCTTGTTATCAAACATTCCGGTGAGAAAAAAAGAAACGATAACACCGATTATCAACACTGCAACATTAAGAAGTGACGTTCCGGAAAACTCAAGCAAATCAAAGCTGTCCGGAAATGAGTTGTGTTTCATGATGCCTTTTAACACTTCGGAACATATGAGCATAAGAAATGTAGCGGTGATGATATACCAGTTCGTTTTGAAAACTTGTTTTATAATTCTCATTTGTTTACCTCATAGCTTCGTCAATCAATTCTATAATCCAATCCAATCTCGCAAGCTTCTCAATCCACTCTTTTGGGATACCGTTTTCCGAACTGTAGCCGTAGTAAATGCCTGCAAGACCGCCTGCAATTGCGGCAATGGTGTCTGTGTCGCCGCCAAGCTCAATTGCTTTGATAACACATTCGCTATAGCTTTCGGAATTCACAAAGCTCCACACAGCCGCTTCAAAAGAGTCGACAACATAGCCGGTGCTTTTGATTCTTTCTCTGGGGAAACCCTTCATTTTCGGAATGTTTTCGCATTCATCAACGCAGCATCTGAGATGTGTGATTGCATCCTCTTTTGACATTCCGTTTATAAGATTTTCTGCAATCTGAACGTAAAGCCTGCATGACATAAGAGATATTTCGTGCCCGTGGGTAAGGGATGATAAATCAAGAATATCATCTACTGTGTGCTCAACAAATGCAATAGGCAGGATTCTCATAAGAGAACCGTTTCCGTTATCGTTGAAACCTCTGCCGCCGCAACGGGTGGGGGAATATCCGTTTTTATATTTTCCGATAGCGGTTAATGTCGTGTGACCTATATCGAAGCATTTGCCGTGAGGTGTGTATTCTCCATTGTCAAACCATCGCTGAAACCTGTCCATAATGTCATCATAATCGAATTCGGGGCAACGGATAAAGCTGTCAAGGGTAGCCAATGCCATTGAGCTGTCATCAGACCATGTGCCCGCAGGCTGAAAGTGAGTGCCGTAGCCTGTCATGCCGGTAACCTTAAACGTGTCGCGCACTTTGAATTCATACGGAACACCGAGAGCGTCGGCAACAATCAGGCCGAGCATGGCACTTCTTAAGTATTTTGTGTTTTTGAACTTCATAGTTTTCACCCCCTATGTGTTTTGATTATTAATCTTTTCAAGATATTCCGCAGGTACTCTTTCTGTCAGCCAGACTTTATTGGCAGAAAGGTAGAACTTAAATCCGTCTTCTGTCATCTTTTCGCTGCTGACCTGATAAACAACCGGTTTACCGTGTCTGGAGCCTACATTTATCGCCGTATCAATATCGCTTGAAAGATGAACATAAAGTCTTGATTTGGGAATCAATCCGATTTCATCAATTGATGCAACATATTTTTCACCTGTTCCGTGATAAAGAAACTGTGGAGGATTTATTTCGTCAAGTTCAACGTCTACAGGGATGCTGTGACCCTGGTTTGCGCGGATAAGAGTCTTGTCCGCATTAAAAGAATAACGTTGCTTATCGTCTGTCGCAACAATTTCCTCAAGCACCGAAAAGTCAATAGGATGTGTTTTGTTTACTCCTTCAATCAATTCTTCAACGTTTGCCCAGCCGTGCTCATCAAGGGTAATCCCGATCTTTCCCGGCTGATGACGTAAAATCATACTGATATATCTGCTTGTTCTGATTAGTGACATTTTAATCACTCCTTTCCTTGATCTGAAAAACACTATTGAATTGATTCTTTTCTGTATTCAATAACTATGTTCATAAATTCTTTTACATATTTTTCAGAAACATCTCCGAAATCCATATGTCCTTTTTTTAACCAGCTTCCGATTATTATTCCGTCGGCAAAACGCAGTTTATCGCAAACATTATCTGCTGTAACACCTGCACCTACAATCAGCGGAAATTCATTTAATGCTGTTCTGAATTCGCATAGCTTTTCTGTCGGGCATTCAATTCCGGTTCCGCTTCCGGTTGTTACTACGGCATCGCACCTTGATTGTGCAAGCTTCGCATCTTCTTCAAGAGTTCTTCCGCTTCTTATTGGCTGATACTTGAATCTCAATCCTCCAAGCACCTGAAAGCTTCTGTTTTTCATGAGCTTTATAAGTTCTTCTGCGTATGCAAGGTCTGATGCCGGTTCCAGATGTCCGCAAACGGAATCAATCTGCACAAAATCCGCATTGAAATTTTCGGCCAGATCAAAGGCTGTTTTATAATCTCCGAGTATGTTGACCCCGTATAGTTTATCGGGCATGTTTTTATGTAAATAATCAAGTGCCTGTATGCAGTTTTCGGTGTCTCCGAAGTAGTTTTCAACCAGAACCGCATCAACACCGTTTCTGTAATAAATATCTGTTTCCTTAACCAGATTTTTCATCTTTTCTTTATCTGTTAAGCCTTTCAGATGAAGCATGGCAATAACAGGCTTTGTTTTAAAATCAAGCATTGTCCCTTCCTCCTCAAACAACATCCGGACGGATAATGCCACTGGCAGGCAATATCTTTTCCGATATACTGTTTCCGATTTCCTTTAAACACATGTCGATTTCATTACGGATTTTTTCTTCTTTATATGTTTTAAAATGCAATATTTTCTTAAGATAATAATCGATATTACTGAACATCATTTCTTACCATTTATTCTATAATTTCATAATATTTTGCAGGTACTTTTTCTGTCATCCACAGTCCGCTTTTGGAATAGCGGAAAACAAACCCGTCTTCTTCCATTTTCTTGCTGTTCACAAGGTAAATAACAGGTTTCCCTCTTGTTACACCGATTGATACTGCCTGAGCAATATTATTATAAAGATGAACATAAATATTTCCGCATTCGGGATAAATATCTTCACCTTTGCGTGGGGGAAAGAAGTCGGTTCCCGTTCCGTAATACAAAAAAGGAGGCATCGGATCTTCTTTTGTTTCAGTATCCATAGGATTTTGCAATAAATCATTATTATTAAAATTCATTTTGTCTTTGTATAACATCGGCAACCCCTTTTTGGTAACGATAATATATCAAGAAATATTCTTTCTTATTTGTGTGTATCCCGGAAAGCTTTATCGGCACGTTTGTTTTCAATTTTTTGGTTAAGCAGTTTCAGAATC
>JAEIGA010017907.1_pt1 | contig 10789 bp, 15 predicted proteins | sample 9270691 | NCBI WGS metagenome assembly JAEIGA01 (sample SAMN17057246, study PRJNA624740) | gut metagenome | biome: biome; isolation source: fecal sample | host: Bos grunniens | place: China: Xizang | collected 2019 | reverse complement strand
TTTGATGCCTTTGATAAGGTGCCACTGGTGGAGAAAAGATACATACAATCTATTCTCCCTACTATGACAAGAAAACCAAAATCATTTGAAACAGCACGTATCAAGCTGTCAACCATTCACTCTGCTAAAGGTATGGAGGCAGATAATGTTATCCTTTATACACAATTAACAGGGAAAGTGTACAACGATTGGAAACAGTTTGGTGACACCAATGACACAGAGCAAAAGGTTCTGTTTGTCGGGGTGACACGTGCTAAGAAAAGATTATATTTATTAGGACAAAAGAAAACCAAGTACAGTTATGATGACCTACTTGGATAGGAGATGACAATGAGCTACGATAATGAACGAGACCAGCATTCATGGACCTGCCCACATTGCACACGAAATATTTGGGACGTCAATTCCAGTGTGACAGATTCATATGTCGAAGAAGACTACTATATAACAGAGATAACTTGCGAGTGTGGTTGTGAATGTAAATTCTGGCAACCTATCGACGAGTACCCGAACTACGTACAATACGACCTACCTCCAGAAGAGGAAGAGGAAAATGATGAGGACGAAGAAGATGAAGTTTCTTCTGAGGTAGCCGATATACACAGACGTATTTGTAGTCTACAACACGATATTAGTGATGACCGAGGCACAAGAGACATACTTATCAACCGAGTAGATAACGAATATCCAGCACAAATGGGACGACGTATGCCGAAAGAAGCTCTTGAACAATGGCGTGAAAAAAGAAGGCAAGAGATATATCGTGAATATCAAAACAAAATAGATATGATGGTTATCGAGATAGAAGAATTACAGCATCAATTGACGGAACTAGAGCAGGCTAAGGCAGAAGAGATAATTAGAAACATAGAACCTGCTATTCACCAGTTCCACAATACGGCTATAAGCAAAGCCGAGATATGGAGGAATCTCCAGTAGCGTGAAACCCAGGGTGGGACGTTCGGAGGTTTACAGTGTGACACAGTGACAGTGTGGGTTATAGATACTATGACTGACATTTGTATAAGGAAAATAAGGAGGGAAGACATGGTAATGCATTGGACACAAGCGATGACAGATTGCTACGAGCGTAACTGCAACTGCAAAGGCTGTCACACTAAGACGCTGATACCAAGCATGCACAAATGCTTCGTGAAGAAAGCAGTAGTTGAGTACATCAAAAAGTATGGTGTACCAGAAGAATTAGAAACGAAAGGAATATTAGAATAATATGGCTGTATGCGATTTTTACCTCCAGTGTCACCAGAAGGCGCGCTGGCTAGATTTTATTGCGACATTTTTCTCTGGTGGCACAGCGACAATGGGATACTGTGAGATGACATATCGTTGCGAACCAGTGAATGACCGACCTTCGATTTTCCTCAACAATCAATTGATATTACAATATATACCTATAACCTGTCATTGGAAGATAATGGACAGATGTTGGAACTCAGAGAGTTTTGTATTCTCTCGGTTTGCTAGGTTGATGTTGTCTTGTTTTGATTTATTTCTGGAAGAAAATCACACCCACACAGGATACAGTAATTACAAAGTAAAACATTATTATCACCCTCTGGAACGTTTATGTTTCTGCTCTCGTAGTGACGAGATAGGTTGTACAATAATAGCGTCAACTCTATGGGAAACTGACAATTACGAGTGGCACCGTTGCCTACAAGGTAATTGGAATGGGGCACTAAGTTGGTTTAATAACAAAACAATTGACAATAGTTATGCATTAAATAAAGCACGAGTAATAATAGGAGTTAGAAATGGAAGAAGAAGGATTAACACCACCTCTACTGATAAACAGGAATGTAAATTGGGGAAGATTGCAAGAGTCCTTGAACTCTGATTATGTACTCCCAACAGCTATAAGTGTACCAACTTGGTCTAACGAACATGGGGATGATGACGATGAAAATGATGAAGATGCTCTCACTTTCCTTGTTCAACACAATGATGAGGCATTACACTGGGTTAATCAATGGATGAGAAGACCTGGAAGCATAATACCTTTTGATGCTTCGGGAATATCATTAGCAGATAGAGCCCTAGCTGTAGAGCGTGCAGCTCAAACGATACAAAGGGACGAGCTTAGATGTGATAACCCAAGAGACCTTCTGGCACAACGTGACTTGCTAGGTCTTAGACATTTTATAGTAGAACCTGTTCATGTAGAAATACCGTGGGAATACCTACAATCAATTAAGCAGTGCTTCATTCATCGACATCATTTTCATTATGATATTCCTATAGTAGAGATGCACCCTGTCGGCGTGTCACGCCGTGCTACTGTAAAAGTAGAAGTTAGAACTACGCAAGGCGATAACTGTACTCAAATTTTATTGGAAGGTAATCCAATAATTTGGTGGACCGCATCCCAAGGAAGTACACCTTTTCTAAGAGAAGGATACCCTATCACCGTAGAATACAACTATCTCAAGATGGAAAAGTATTATCTGGATATATTTATGACAATATGCAGACACTTGAACTTGACAATGTACCTATTCCGAGACGGTATCACACTGTCACGGTGGCCAGAACATGAACAGAGAAACGAGCCATTCATAGAAGACTATACGGCAGGAGAATACCATACTTACTTCATGTCTGACAGGGTGCTACGGGATTATGTATACGAAGAAATAAGAAACGAACGACGCCGAAGAGCGCCACAGAAAGGATGACAATATGCGTGATATTACAAAATGGGCAGTAATACATGCCCTAGCTGGTTATGTCCCTAATTACCAGCGTTCGTACAAAAAGGACAATACAGTTATTCAATCCACTAGCCAAATGCAGTGGGACTTTGGAAAGCCAGGACAGATTCCATGGAAAACATATTCAAGATGGGCATATAAGCACACTACCCATGTGTTACTTTGGAACAACTGGATTATTCAATTTGACGGTTTGGACGGACATATAGACCCAGATAGTCCTACGATACATTGGACAATGGCAGGCTATGACACTGTTACAACAAGAGAAAGATTAAACGGCTTTGGTATCAAGCTGGTACGCAAAAGAGGTGTCACATATTGGCACAAACCAGATGGCACCGTGGAACGTGTCGACCCGAACTGGGTATATCATATGCATGCAAAACACACAATTGAACATCTTATCCAAAACGGGGTACTTCCAGATAGATATCGAGAGTATTACGTGAGAATAAGAAATAAAAGAAGAATACTAAGACCTACCGCATAGAGTACGATGTTGTCTACAGAGATAGCATGTCCTTAAAATTTATCCACAAAAATCTCGAGGAGAAAAAACATCCTCCTCGAGTCGGTAGGAGTTTGACAATGGTTTTTTAACATGGTAAAATAACATTATGCGAGATAAAAAAGAGTTACCTAGAATAAGCCCAAGCCAGCCTATAGCAATAGATACAGAGAACTGTGACCCAGAATTGAAAACACTGGCACCTGGATACATTTGTAATGTTGGTTTTGTAGCAGGAATTGCTATTGCTGCTAAAGAGGGTTCATTTTATATTCCGATAAATCATACAGAAGGAGAGAATTACAGACAAGAAGACGTGGTCGAATGGCTAAATGATATACTGTCTGGTGATTCCGATAAAATATTCCATAACGCCCAGTATGACCTTGGTTGGTTGAGTCATATTGGAGTTCAAATACATGGACGCTTGTTCGATACCATGCTAGCTGCCGCTCTGCTAGATGAGAACAAGCGCAATTATTCCTTAGATGCTGTTGGTAAAGAGTACCTCAACGAAGGTAAGAATGAAACAGCGCTGATAGCAGCAGTGCAGGCGAAGTTTGCTGCTACTAAGACTCATAAGTCCATCATTAGAATAAAGGAGGACATCAGCTATGATTACAAACCGTGGTTCGATGCAAAGACAAGAATATGTCCGTTCTATGATTTGTGGCCAAAGGAAGTTCAAGCGAGGTATACCTTACTTGGTAATCATGTTGATGGCCGTGGCACTTCATTATTCAAGGTGCCTACTAAGGCGGACAAAGATATAAAAGGTTTGTTATGGGCTGTCGACCCGATAGAAATGGGTTCATACCCAATACAGGACGTTGACTTGACATACAGACTTTATTATAAATTCACAGAGCTATTGTCATCAGAAGGCTTAACAGAGGTGATGGAGTTGGAAAACGAACTGTCACCTTGCCTTCTTGAAATGCGTGAACAAGGCGTACGCATTGATATGGATGGCGCAATTAAATTAGACAAACAATATACTGAAGATATAGCTAAGGTTCAATCCGAACTCGACACTATGTGTGGCACGCATATCGATGTCAACATTGACGATGACCTCATACAAATATGTAACACATTTAATCTCGAGTATGCGCGTACTGCGAAAGGCAATCCTTGTTTTAGCGCAGAAGCTGTGCCAGACCACCCAGCATTTGCCCATGTGTTGGAGTTGCGTAAACTGGCAAAAGCTCGCGACACATACTGTCGAGGCTATTTCTTCGGTTCTGCTATAAACGATAGACTACATGGGCAGTATAACCAATTGAAATCAGACGAGGGTGGCACCGTAACAGGTCGTCTGTCTTCGTCAAACCCGAACTTACAGAACATACCAAACCCAGAGAAGAGTGTAATTGGTAAACAAATGCGTTCGTTGTTCTTGCCAGATAATGATAACGAACAATGGTTGTGTATGGACTTCTCTGGACAGGAACCAAAGATGCTTGTAAACCTAGTGTTGCTATTGGATAGTAAATTTGGTGTCCGCCAAGTTAAAGATATGACCACTGGGGAAATCACCTTATTGAAGGAGGAAGGCTTCCCTGGTGCAGACTTGGCACGCACTCCAGAGTTTGCTAGTAGAGAAGCGAACTTCCACCTAGCTGTGGCAAAGCAGTGTATGATTAAACAGAATCAGCACGACGGTGTCACCGTGACAGAGGAAGAACTTATGGCACAGGCGAAGGCATTTCGTGGTAAGGCTAAGTCTATCGGTCTTGGTATCATGTATGGTTCTGGTGACAAAAAGATTGCAGAAGAGATGACCAAGAAAGGTTCTCCGATGACAGTGGCAGAGGCGTCAGAGCTCCGTGCTTCGGTGTATGCAGGTGTTCCTTTCCTTGATGCAATCAACAAATATGTTATGAACCTAGCAAAGAGACGTGGCTATGTGCTGACACTACTCAAACGCAGAGGCCGCTTTGAGCACTGGGAGATACCAGTGTACGGTATCAAGCGTGACAGCTACACACCTTTGCTGTTCAGAACAAGGGAAGAAGCGTTGAAATGGACACGAACAGATGATTGTATCCGTTTCAAAGCTGCACACCCAAACGGTGAATTAGGTTCACCACAACGTGCTTTCACTTACAAAGCACTCAATAAAATAATACAAGGCTCGTCAGCTGACCAGACAAAGACAGCCATGTTGCACCTTTATAAGCGTAATAACATGGACGTTCCTTCGTTGGATATCTACTATCGTAGAGCTCCGTTCGACCCACCGAAGTCAAGAACGCAGGTACACGATGAAATGAATTTCTCTGTAGACCCAAGTGAGGATATCAAATGGTACCAAGATACCATGGAGAATAGTCTCCCGTTGCTGGTTGAAAGCGTGGCAGAGCCAGGTCTAGGACATAATTGGGCGGAGGCAAAATAATGAAAATGATTCATTGGACACTCTTATGTTTATTCGCAGGTATCGGGTTAGCAGTGATGGAGCATGACATCGGGTTCCTATTCATCTTCCTTGCTGTAATTCTTGCTTTATTAGATGAGGAAGACCCATGCGTATAAGACTACCAGAAGAAACAGTTTATAAAGTATATGTGAATGACACGCTGGTAAAGGAATATCGCTACTGGATACAAGCCGTAACCTATTGCATTGCTAGGGGCTATGTCTATACAGGCACTGGCACTGATGAATGGAACTTCAGATATAGCGTTACCTCTCTTGACCCACGTGTAAAAATAATAAAGGAGGAAGAGAATGACAGAAAAAGCGATGACCGTTAGTACAAATTTCCCAGCTATCAATCACGAAGAGCAGATAGCAAATATTCTTCTTGAAATGACTATCGGTAGAAAAGGTGATTCTATTTGTGCAGAAGGAGCGTTCTTCAAATCTGACACACCAGCCTTGTTGGTTGTAAACTCACCTTGTTCAGAGGAAGACAAAGCTCGTGGTGGTATCTACATCAATCTTCAAGACAAAGAAGGTAATGCAGCATATAGCATACAGTGTGCGGAAGGTATCAGTATCATACCGTTAGAACCATTCAGAGAACAGTGTTCTATCGGACAATCTGGAGACCTTTGCTTCTGTGTAGATGATGAAATGACTGGTTTCATTGTATTCTGTGTGTTCGCTCTTGACCATGAAGGAGTAATCTAATGGCACGAGTACTTATATCAATACCAGAACAATTACTGTCACAGATTGACCAAGTGGCAGAGTCAGAATGTAGAACACGTAGCGAATTGCTACGCGAAGGGTTCCGTTTGTACATGAAACTGAGCCTGTTGCAAAGACAGATGGAGGCGAACGATGCGCAAGAGACCAGCGAAAATGGATGAAGACCAATATCAATTAGGGATTAGACAGCTGTCACCCCATCAAATGGTCGCATTGATAGTGCGATACCGTGGCATGGTGCAGAGAGCCAACCATATATTAGGTTCTTTGTTAGAGTCAGACACCTGTCTATTGAACCAAATTCAAACAGAATATATCAAATGCACAATGCATGACTTTGATAAATGGACAACGGACTACACCACCGTCCTTGCTTTCGATGAGGACGAGGAGGAAGAGGAATAATGGAAGACTACAGAGCAATCTTTGCTGAATTAGATGATATAGATGCGTGGGCAGACCAACTCGAGGAAGAGCTCGAAATGGTCAAGAACGCAGAATGGATATGTGTTGAGCACAGCAACATACTATGTGTGTTCATGAACAGGGATGGCGAAGTCCGCACCATCGGTGCTCAGTACATAGACGAATGTTTTACGGAGGGCTAAATGGCTACATTAACCGAGAAGGATTTTACCTTCAAAACCAAACCTTTGAAACACCAGCTGGAAGCACTCTGTCAAAGTGCCACCAAAGCTAACTTTGCTTATCTCATGGAGATGGGCTGTGTTGATGGCGAGACAGAGTTCTTATCAAACAGAGGCTGGGTGAAATTCAAAGACTTTGTTCTATCTGAATGGGAAGAACCATTGTATGTCGGGCAGGTACAGGACGCACTTATGCCTAATCCAGACACTCACAAGATGTTCTCATTCGTAAAACCTACAAATTACATAAAGAAGAAAGTGCCGAAGATGCTCCATTTCACTGGGGTAGTACCTGGCAGTACAAAGCCTTGTCTTGATATCATGGTGACACCAGAGCACAATATGCGCTGTCGACTTGTCAAAGCGACACGTGGTGCAGGTACCATGATTGAGGCTCCGACAGACTATGATGTAACAGCTGAGGAATTAGCTGAACACATAGCAGACAGAACAGAGTTAACACCTACGTTTCAAGGTAAAGCAGGGCAATTCATGCAACGCTGTTGGTTAGAGGAGCCTGCTGCATACGAGAACACAAGTGCATTATCCAAACTAAACCAGTGGGAATTGCGTGTTCTTGTTGCTGTCATGGCTGACGGTTCTTTTCCATATAAAGAAGGAAACCGTTGTGTAGTCGAGTTCTCTAAACAAGCGAAGATACAACGCTTTATTATGTTATGTAAGAAGGCTGGTATCATGGCAGTGAGAGAGAGCATCAGAGGTGGCAAGTCCACTCGCTTCAATCTCATTGCCCCTCTTCGCAAAAAGATATACGATGAAGAGTTCTGGATGTTATCACCTGCACAGCACAGCGTGATATTCCATGAGGCCTGCTATTGGGACGGTTCGATTGACTCTGTGAAAAACAGGTTCTATACAATCCATAAACAATCGGCTGATTTCATACAGTTCCTAGCAGCTACACACGGATACCGTGCCACACTGGTAGTGGGAACAAGTAATAACAAACCGTACTATACGGTAGAATATAATCCAAAACAACACATCAGTGATATCGAAGAACACCATTGCTTTACCACCGTGACAAAGTATCAAGAAGTGACTGGAGACCAATGGGCATACTGTTTCAGAGTGCCAAGTGGCCAGCTGTTACTTCGTCGTAACGGAAAGATATTTGTTACTGGAAATTCTGGTAAGACTAAGGTTATAATAGATAATATGACATACCTCAAACAAAGAGGTGCAATCACTGCTGCTATCGTGCTGGCACCAAAAGGTGTATACCGCAACTGGTCTACACAAGAGATACCGAAGCACATGCCAGATGAAGTCAATCCGAGAGTACTTGTGTGGAAAGCCGACGCAAGTGCAGGTTATAAGAAGAAGTTATTGGAGGATATAGAGAGTTACAATGGGTCCGATTTTCCTATTATGGTATTTAACATCGAGTCGTTGCTGTCCGCTAATGGTATGGCCACTCTTAAAGCATTTCTCAAGAAGCACAGAGGCACGGTTATGGGTATCATCGACGAATCCACATGTATTAAAAACCATAAAGCGAAGAGGACAAAGGCTGCGTTGGAAATCGGGTCAAAATGTAGAGTACGAAGAATTGCAACTGGCTCCCCGATTACGAACTCACCTTTAGATTTATACTCACAATTCGCTTTCCTTGATAAGCAGATTATCGGGTGTGGTTCCTTCTATGCGTTCCGAAATATCTTCGCTGAGATTGAAAGGATTACAACCAGACAGGGACAATCCTTTGATAAAATATTGAAATACAAAAACCTTCCGTTGCTGGCGAAAAGAATAGCAGACTTCTCGTTCCGTGTTACAAAGAAGGAATGTCTTGACCTTCCAGAAAAAGTCTACGTAACCAGAGATGTCGAGCTGACACCAGAGCAGAAGAGATTATATAAAGAGATGAAGAATCTGTCATTCGCTATGCTTGATGACGAGATTATGTCAGTACAGGTGGCACTGACAAAGATACTTCGCTTACACCAAATCCTATGTGGTTCGTACACAACAGACGATGGCGAAATCAAAAAGATACCGAACAATCGTATTGAGGCGCTGTCAGAAGTATTGGACGAAACCAGTGGCAAGGTGATAATCTGGGCGAACTATCTTCAGAACATCGAGGACATCAAGCAACTTCTTACCGAGAAGTACGGTGCTGAATCATTCGTGGTTTACACAGGTGCTACAGGGAACGATGACAGGGTGGAAGCTATCAAGCTATTCCAGAATGCGAACAGCCCTGTCCGTTTCTTCCTCGGGAATGTTCAGACAGCTGGTAGAGGTATCACGTTGACAGCTGCCAGCACTGTCATCTATTTCTCTAACAACTATTCGTTAGAGATGAGACAGCAATCTGAGGACAGAGCTCACCGTGTTGGTCAAACTAACAACGTAACTTATGTCGACCTCGTTGTTCGTGACTCGCTCGATGAAAAAATCATACAAGCTCTGTTGGCGAAGAGAAATATTGCTAACGAAATTCTTCACGATGACTTAGAAGATTGGATTCAATTATAGAAAGGATACACAATGAAAGTAAAATTATCACCTCAACAAGCTCGTGCTTTAACTTTATATGGACAAGGACAATCTCTTCGTGAGATTTCTATCGCATTAGGTGTTTCATATAACAGGGTGCTGAACATTATAAATGAAATTCTTGCTAAAACTCCATTCAAAAATAAGCAAGAACTGTTAATGCACGCTCAAAATATTGAAATAGATGATTAAAAACAGGGTAAATTGACACAATTATCTCAGAGGCCTTTCACAGGTCATTTAAGGCGGGTTACCCCCTTTTATGAACTGTAAGTCGTAAGTTATTTTTTAGGCCTCTTTTTCTTGATTCTGAGAGGAGTTTATGTCTGACATTGACACAACTCCGAGCAAAATATATAATAGAGTAATAAACTTCCAAAGTGTTGAGCGAGAGAGGTACCTCCCTCTCGCATTTTTTTGTTGACACATTTGAGAACAAAGGATATAATGAGGGTATCTACTATAAACTCCTATGTTTTATAGTTTGTCATTAAAAATTCACAACTACAGCTCTCCCTCGTGCTATCTTCCGAGGGTTTTCTTTTGCAAAAGAAAATCCCCTGTTCGGGGAGGCTTGTGAAAATACTTTATTTGTTTGCGGATAGTACTTACGGTGATATAAACGATAATTGTTTACCTCACTGTGTACGCCAGGGCATTTCGACTTATGCCCCATCTGCTCTTTGTTAGTGCATCTGCTTCTCTAATAAAATATTCAACTTCGAATCCATTGAATCGAGAAGAGAATGCACACTCTTGTACTGCATATCGCAGAACCGACATTGAACATAATCATGTTCTATTGATTGCATGCGCTTGTCATGTTCATCAAGCGTTTTGTGTATATTATGGAGGTCTTCTGTTAAAGCTGCCTTCGCTTCATTCTGAATATGGTATTTAACAAATAACCAACCGATGGCGCTACCACCAAACAGGGACACGATAAAAGTTATTATATCTTGGGAAGAGGGTACGTGCAAGCTCACTATCTTTGTCCCTCCAATTTATTTAAACGAGTTTCACACTTTTTCAAACGCTTGCAACCTAAACAAGTCTTTGTAATTATTCCGTCTATCAAACGGTAGGTTATGTAGAGAACCATACAAACTAACAGGGTGCCACAAATCAGTTGTGTATTTGTGAGAGTCATGTCATTTGCTGTGATAATAGCTTGCTCTATTGTACTTACCATATTTTATAATCCTTTTCGCTCG
>JAEIGA010017906.1_pt1 | contig 10789 bp, 12 predicted proteins | sample 9270691 | NCBI WGS metagenome assembly JAEIGA01 (sample SAMN17057246, study PRJNA624740) | gut metagenome | biome: biome; isolation source: fecal sample | host: Bos grunniens | place: China: Xizang | collected 2019 | reverse complement strand
GATATTCCGGCAGGCGCATACAGCCGAAGCCCAATGCGGAAATTTCTGCGCCGGTATTTCCAAATTTACGGTATTGCATATCCGGATCCCCTTTCTTTTAACCATGCTTCCACATAATCGGCGATTTCTTTATTATTGAGCTCTTGGAATAGAATAATACTCCTTTCACTTCCAGATACATTCATTTATCATTCCAGAACCATAGCAGCCCATTGTATGTATATTGGCTGGCTGCCTCCGGTCCGTGGGTACCGCCTTTATATATCCTGTAAGATACATTCCCATCGACTTCATTGTCTGCCAGGTGAAATATATCACTGTAATCCTTCACCATGCTGTTGATCTGATAGGAGAAACCGGACGCAGCAAAATCCTCTGTTCCGGTGGCAGTCCAGATAAAGAAATCCTCGTCCGTCCAGTCTGAGTTCCTTACTACGGCATCTATCCACTGCCCGTCCCCCATATTACCACTCATGGGCATAAAGTAGCGGAAGTAATCCAGACAATACTGGAAGGTATGCCATGTGTTGACACTGCCCATGGAAAAACCGCCGAATCCGCGGTGATCACGGGTGGCTTTCAGATTTTGGAGAGAAGTATTGAAATCCACCCATGTATGATATTTGCCCTCCACGGCGGGAATCAGATCATTTACCAATTCATTGTGAAACTGATCGGTCAGCTGTAAGGCAAGGCTGTAATCCCAGCTGTCCTTCCCGCTCGTGTTGTTATATGTCGGACATACAAGGATCATTGGTTTCATCCGACCATCCTGAATGGCATGGTCTACCGCATATTTCAATTCTGATGGCTGCTTGTCCGTTCCGAGGACGGTTTCTTCATTGCTCCAGCCTCCGTGGCTGAGATAGAAAATGTTATAAGCCTGCTTTTCATCATATCCCCAGGGAAGATACACCCAGGCTGTCTTGGTCAGCTTCTGACTGTGCTGTTTATAGGAAAAGGATTCCCAGGTCTCATAATCCAGCCGGACAAGTGTCCCGGACTGCACGGCAGGCTTTTTATAGGCAGTAGGGATAACTTCCAGTTCCCCGGGAATATCTCTTGCATTTCTGGTAAATGACTCCATCTCTTCCACCTCCGATTCACTGCCTTTCTTTGATCCCTCTGTGTTTTGCTTCTCCATAGTCCCTTCAGTAGTATCCGACATCGGGGAGACAACCTGATCCCCACAGGAAGCAAGTATAAGGATCAAAACAATGGCAAATAGAAGTGTGATAAGCATCTTCTTATTTAGCATTTGCTTTCTTTGCATCCTGTGAGTTCGTAATCATTCCCTTGTAGGCAAAACCATACAGGCCGGCAAAGCGGGACATGGTAAACTCGCAGGCCTCCAGCTGCCATTTTTCAGGGGAGGCACCCTGCATGATAAAGTACAGATTCTTACCACTGAATTCTCCCTGTCTGACGGGACCATAGCAGCGGTCAAGGAAATTCCTCATCAGTCCGCAGATGTTGTGCCAGTACAGGGGTGAACCCATGACTACCGTATCTGCTTCATGCATTGCTTTGATCACCTCGTTAAACTGATCATCCGCATATTTCTGACCGTAGGCATAGATCTTATAATCGATCAGGTTCAAAGTTTTATACTCTTTTCCTGCAAGGAGTGCCTTTGCCAGTTTTACTGTGTTTCCATTCTTGTTCGGACTTGCGTTAATAAATAGAATGCTCATTATTGTTTCCTTCCGTCATTTTTTTACAGGAGAGCCGCCGAATACTGCTGACATCTCCATGTGATTTAATTTTTCATCTATGGTTCTGATTTCATCTTCTGTCAGGATGAGCTCCGCCGCACCAAGATTTTCTCTGATTCGTTCTTCTTTTCTTGAACCGGGAATCGGGACGATATATGGCTTCTTGCAGAGCATCCATGCAAGTGAAATCTGGGCAGGTGTGGCGTTTTTTTCTGCTGCAAGACCTCTGATCAGAGAAAGAAGCCCTTTGTTCTGTTCAAACGCCTCCTCGGAATACTGCGGCATAGCGCTGCGGTAGTCCGCTTTCTCAAACTGTTCACCTTTTGAAAAGGCATAGGACAGAATGCCGTTGGCAAGCGGGGAAAACGCCACATAGCCAACATTCAGTTCTTCCAGAACCGAAAAGAGATTCTCATGCCATCGTGCCATCATGGAATAGCGGTTTTGAATGCAGGTCACGGGACAGATGGCGTGCGCTCTTCTAAGGTATTCTTCATTTGTCTCGGAGATCCCCCAATGGAGAATTTTACCCTCCTGAATGAGATTCGCCATAACCCCCGCGACTTCCTCCGGTCCTACATTCGGATCTATGCGATGCTGGTAATACAGATCCACATGATCCATACCAAGCCGTTTTAGACTGCCTTCAATAGACGTTCTTATAGTTTCCGGACGGGAATCCAGGACAAGTTGTCTGTTCTCATGCCTTACGCCGCACTTCGTGGCAACTTTCACTTTGTCCCTGCAGGAATCAAGTGCTTTTCCTACCAACTCCTCGTTATAGCTGATACTGCCGTCGGCGTTCTCACCGATATAGCATTCAGCTGTGTCAAAAAAGGTATAACCCATCTCTGCGGCCTGCTGTATCGCTTTTACAGCTGTCTTCTCATCTGTTGCCGTCCCGTATGCGTGAGAAAATCCCATACACCCAAGACCTACAGGCGATACCTCGAGATTTTTTCCTAAGATTCTGCTTTTCATATAATCCTCATTTCATTTTTTTTGCATCTGCTTTTCCCAAAATGCCACGGCATCATCGATCCAACCTTCAGCAACGGTTCCTGTACCAAGTCCGAATCCGTGCGGCAGTCCTTTGTAGGAATGAAACTCCGTGGGAATACCCTGTGCAGACATGGCATCCAGTCTTGATTTCATCGTCCGCCAGTTTGCGATACCGTCACTGGTCCCTACTGCGCTGTAAGTCGGCGGCTCGTATCCTGACACTTCAGAAAGCCCGGTGTAATTTACTATGACAGCCGCAGGATGTGGATAGGCTTTCTCACCGAAGTTCTCCGTACCGTATGTTCCGACCCAGTCTGCCATTCTGCCGCCTGCCGACCCTCCCCAAAGCGAGTACCCGTCCGTATCAACTTGAAGTTTATCTGCGTGTTCTATGATAAAAGCGATGGCTCTTGACAGATCCTCGCAGGCCGTCTGCGCACCGGGACGGTAAATCAGGGAAAAAGCGTTGTAGCCCATCTTGGAAAGTTCCAGAGCGTGTGGAAAACTGTCGTGCATCGCACCCACATAGGCAAAACCACCGCCGGCATTCACAACAGCGAACCTGGCGCCGGCATCACCTTTGAAAAAGAAAAGACCTGTATCTCTTTTTGCCGGATCTGTAGCCTTCTCTTCTTCCGTGTAAATGTCATACAAGATGGTATCTCCGTTTTCTGCATGACCTCTCATATAGTTGCAGATCTCCACTGTCTTTTCGGGATCGATGTAGTTGTACCATGCAAGGGACAGATCCCCGAGCCTGCTTCCTCCGTAATAGCCGGAGTCGACCGGAAAAATCAGTCTTCCGTAATCGCCATAGGCGGGATCGTTTCTCACTTCTGCGATTTTTGTTCTTATCGTATAGTATTCAGTCATAGATTGTTCCTCTGTATTGCTCTCTGTACCCTGCGGTTCAGAGCCGTCCCCTGTCTTAACCGCTTCATCCTGATCCGGAACAACCTCTGTTTCCTGCCTGGAAGCAGCACAGGAAGAGAGGCTCGCCACCATGATTGACATCAACAGCAAAGCCAAGACTCTCTTCATGCTCCTGCCCTCACTTTCTTACAAGTTTTTTCCAAAGAACGGAATGATATACTCAAATGCTTCAGAAACAAACGGAGCCAGATCGTACATATCAAAGTGGCTTGCCTCCGGGATCACATGCATTTCCTTATTGTCGTGAGGAACGGCTTGGAAGATCTCTTCAGAGGATGGTTTTGACCATGCATTTTCGGCTGTGATCACGCAGTAAGGTTTCTGCATATCCTTCATGATATTGGTGACATTGTACTTCACCAGTTCCAGCTGGCTCCATGCAACGACCTGATTCGACCAGCGGGGATGAGTTCCTCTTGCACTGTAATAATATGCTGCACCCTCGTCAAAAGCCCTGGGCATGAAGTTTAAGTACATCAAGTCTCCTTCCCCCTTGTCATAAGCTTCTTTGGCAGCCTTTACTTCCTCTTCCGGCTTAAAGAATCCCATCATCGGGGAAGTGGAAATATCGGAAATCGCAGGAACAATAGCTGTAACCGCCTTAATACGAGATTCCCTGACACCTGCGACAGACATATAGGAACCGGAGCCGCAGATTCCAAGTCCGCCGATACGATCCTTATCCACATAGGGAAGAGAGCAGAGATAATCCACCGCACTCTCTATATCGCTTTCCTTGACATCAGGAAGTTCCTGCCCTCTTGGCATTCCTTCGCTCTCACCAAAATAAGTGCCGTCAAATACCAGCGTCACATATCCGGCCTCTGTCAATTTCTCGGCATATACTGATTGAGCCTGTTCTTTCACGGAGAGCATAGGCCCGGTGAGGACGATCGCCGGATAGTCTTTGCTTAAGTCAAAGGTTTCCGGAAGACGAAGTAACCCTGCCATCCTTGTGTTCAGTTCCTTGTTTACGAATACGACCTTCTGTGTGTTCATGAGTGTACCTCCTGTTATTGTTTGATTTTGTTTCGTCAGTGTTCTCCGAACAGCCAGCCCATAATACTTTCATCTTCTGCAAATGACTGTCCGCCCATATGCTGATCTGTGAACCCTCTGTCTGAAAAATATTTTTGTTCTTTTACATCAAGGGTTACCAGTCTGTCTATCTCTTTTTCGCTCAGGCCTTCTTCCCGGTACAGGTCGTGCAGCTTCCGGTAAGCATCCTTCAGGGCTTTTGAACCGTAATAACTGTCCTTTTCTCCAACTGCCAGATAGACTGGTGTCCTGGCCTTCACAAGGCTAGTCATATCCCCGTCCCACTGGGTGGCACAACAGAGGAATGCTGTATATAACTCCGGCCTCTTCTCCATGACAAGAGATCCTGTTTCTCCCCCTCCTGAATAACCATGCAGATAGACCTTTTCCGGATCAATGTTGTAATGATCAAGAAAATATTCTGTAAGGGCAATGACCTGCTCAGCGGATGTGTCTCCCCAGTCGTTGAGCTGAGGGGATAGAACGATCATCTCATCGTCATAGTGGATTGCCTCCACACCGAAATCCTCGACCATGTTGGCACCAACTCCCTGAAAGTACAGGCCTTCCCAGCCCGGGAGGGTTACGAAAAGAGCATAGGGCCTGCTCTCATCACCTATACCCTTCTGCTTATAACTTTCCGGAATATAGCTTGAATAATGGATATCTCCATACTCCGGTAAATGCAGGACGTTGTCGTTGATAAATCCCCGCTGTTTCTCTGTCCCGACCGTGATCTCACCGGGTAAGGAGGAAGTCATTCCAGGTCCAGACCCTCAAGCCATGAACTCACAGCAGCCTTTGCATCCTCATTTCCAGTTTCTCCGCCACGAATGGCAAGTCCATCCAGGACTGTGGCATTTGGTTCCAGTTCACCGATATCCCCATAAGTGCCTCCGTCACTGCTTCCTTCATGGGTATTAAAGGGAATGATTGTTACACCGGAGAAGTCATATGTATCAAAAAAAGTATCCATGATCATTGGCATTTGATACCACCAGATCGGATAGCCGATAAATACTGTTTTATAGGATGTGGGATCCACACCCAGGTCTTCGAAGGCCGGGCGTCCATCCTGATCTGCTTCCTGTTTGGCATAATCGGCAAGCGCATCATACTCCAGAGGATAATCCTCCGAAGGGATGATGGGAACAAGGTCTCCCCCTATATTTCCCTGGATCTCTCTGGCAATCCACTCCACAGAAGACGCTCCATCTATGATTGGCGTTGCGGAGCTTATCGCATCGGCATCTTTTGTATTATTTGCAGAAAAGTAGAGGATCAGGATATCGTCTGACTTTCCGCCAGCCTTTTTTCCCCCTGATGTATTCTCTGTGTTCCCGTCTGCCTTCTCCTGTGTAACAGCTTCCGCATCCCGGTCATCCTCATTTTTCTGATCATCAGTACTTTGAGATATTTCTGTCTTAGAGTTTTCGGAATGTGACGGTTCCTTTTCTGTCTGATCGCTGCCGCAAGCAGCAAGTGACAGGATCATTAATAAGGACAATAAATAAGCTCCTATCTTTTTTATCTGCATTCTAAAAGCACCTCCAATAGTTCTTCTTTGGTAAACCTTTTGGCACAGCCGCCTGTCAGGATGGTCGAATCTGCGATGGCCTTAAAGTCGGTTTCTTCCCCAATGCCCATCTCAGCAAATGTTGTGGGCAGACCAATCTCTTCAATAAAGTCTGCCAGGGCATCCACGAAGGCAGCAGCCAGTTCTTCCTGGCTCTTATCTGCCGGATCAATCCCCCACACTTCTACTGCCATCCTTGCAAACTGCTGATTAGCCTCCGGCATCATATGCCGATAAAGTGCCGGGTGCAATACTGCCAGTCCTTGTCCGTGATTACAGTCTGTGTAGGCTCCAAGCTGGTGCTCCAGCATGTGGCATTGGAAGTCGGTGACTTTTCCGATCTTCAGAATGCCGTTTTCTGCCATGGCTGCTGCCCAGACCAGTTCACTTCTTGCCTGAACGTCATCGGGGTTCTGGATCGTTGCCCTGATATTCCGGATGATGTTGCGCTGGGTCGCCTCGTTAATCTCATCGGACAGGTTGACCTCCCGGGGAGAGCCCATGTAAGTCTCCATGCTGTGGGAGAGGGAATCAAAGGCCCCCGAAATGACCTGTTTCATGGGCATGGTCATGGTATAAGCTGGATCAAGGATTGCAAAATCATAGAAGGCACCCCAAAGGGCTGACTTGAGCATTTTTTCTTCGTTGGTGATGACGGCGCCATTATTCATTTCTGCCCCGGTACCAAAAGCTGTTACCACAGCCCCCATGGGGATGAATTCAGTTGGCTGTTTATGGTCACTATATTCCAGTTCCCAGATATCCTGGTCAAGCCTAGCCTGGGCGGACACGATCTTACAGCAGTCAATCACAGAACCGCCTCCCACTGCCAGGATGAAATCAATATCATTCTCCCTGGCAAGCTTCGCCCCTTCCTGCACTTTCTCATAAGTAGGATTGGACATGATCCCGGTAAACTCTGTTACGGTCTTCCCGGCTTCTTTTAAGATGTTCATCAACTCTTCATAGATACCGTTTTGCTTAATGGAACCGCCGCCATAAGCCAGCATAACATTCCCGCCAACCCCGGCCAGCTCCCGATCCAGGTTCTGATTGGCTGCCTTTTGACCGAAATATACCTTCACCGGATAAATGTAAGTAAATGCATTCATGATGTATACCTCTTCTTTCAGATTCATTCTTCTGCACCAATATCCTCGGGAAGACCAGGCCTTCCCGAGGATTGATGTCTTAAGTTCTAACTCTTTATTTGATACTATCCAACCATTTTTCAACGGCTTTTGCAGGACCATTTTCTGCATCCCGCATCTCTACCGGCAGTCCGGTAAGGACTCTTGCGTCAGGCTCCAGCTGACGGATCGTATCATAAGTACCCCCATCCCCGGAACCCATGTGGGTATTGAATGGAATGATGGTCTTCCCGGAGAAATCATACTGATCAAAAAGGGTATATATGATCATGGGAAATGTATACCACCACATGGGATATCCGATATAGATTTGATCATATGAAGCTATGTCGATCTCATTTTTAATCGCCGGACGCTGGTCTTCATCATGCTCCTTCTTTGCCAGACGGGCCAGAGCATTATAGTGGCCGCGATTGCTGTCATAGGGTATAACAGGTTCAATCTCCACAAGGTCTGCGCCCGTCTGCTTTGCAATCTCCTCTGCCACGATCTTAGCTGTTCCATAGACCGAGAAATAAACTACCAGTTCCTTTGCCATAGATCTCTCTTCCTTTCCTGCAGCTATGTCATTTTTAAGAATCACTCTGTGCCATGTCTTGATCTAAGATTATCAAAGATCAGGCTGCAGCTCCATTGCTGCATACTGGGCGATCATCTCCGGTGTTGCTGTATAATAGCGGACTCCCTTGTCCACCTTTGCGATGGCAGTCATATCTTCATCCGTCAGGGCGAAATCAAAAATGTCAAAGTTATCGCGGATATGATCCGGATTCTTAGAACCGGGGAATATCACATTTCCGCTCTGAACATGCCAGCGAAGGATGATCTGGGCATTGGTCTTCCCATACTTTGCAGCGAGTTCTGTGAATACCGGCTCCTGGATCAGGCTCTTATCTCCATGACCAAGAGGATACCAGGCCATCAGTCCCATGCCGGTTTCTGCCAGAACCTTTTTAAGCTCTGTCTGCGGGAAGTAGGGATGGGCCTCCACCTGGACCATGTGGGGTTTGATCTCCATGGTGTCGATGGCTTCCTTCAGAAGATCTTCCGGGAAGTTGGATAGTCCGATGGCTTTGACCTTGCCTTCCTTATAAGCCTTTTCAATGTTTTTATATCCCTCTCGCCAGTTATCTGTCGGCTGGTGGAGGAAAAGAAGGTCGATATAATCCGTATCAAGACGGGCCAGTGTTTCATCAATGGCTGTCTCTTTCTCATAAACTGTCGGCCAGAGCTTTGTCACAAGGAAGATTTCTTCTCTTGCAACACCACTTTTCTTTATCCCCCTGCCGGTTCCGGACTCATTCATATATCCATTGGCCGTATCGATAAGACGAACACCACTCTTTAAGGCACTCTCCACGGATGCTTCCGCTTCAGCCGGGGACATCATAAATACTCCAATCCCATCCATAGGCATCTTGATCCCGTTGTTTAATGTCAGATATTCCATAGTTTAATCTCCTTTCGAATGCTTTTCATCAGCTGGCAGCTGAGGCTCCCTGCTGATGAAGCCTGCGGCGCATCGCAGAGTTGCGCATAAGAAGATGCCTACGGCATCGCGCAACTCGCGCGGAATCGTCGAGACGATTCCGATTGAATTGATTTAATTCTTTGTTCTGTATAGATTGTACTTGAATATTCCTTGAAAATCCAATGCTTTCAGTCTATAATGGTATACGTAGCACACATACCATGCAAGAAAGGGATACCACATGATTGAAACTTACCTCCTCGAACAATTCTGTGCATTTGCCAGGTGCGGCACTTTGCTGAAAGCCTCAGAAGAACTCCATGTCACCCAGCCGACCCTCTCCCGTTCCATGAAGAAGCTGGAGCAGGAGCTGGGGGTTACATTGTTCCATAGAAAAAACAGCAAGCTCAGCCTGAATGAAACAGGCAAGCTTGCTGCCGAATATGCAAAAAAAGTATTAACTGCCAATCAGGACCTGATCGACCATGTCCATGCCTATGAACGGTCTCTTCGTACAGTCAGTATCGGATCCTGCTCCCCCTTCCCCATCAATGAACTGATGCCCACCTTTCAGGACTACCTTCCCGGAAAGACCATTCTCACTGAATTATCAGACAGTGATGAGAAACTGCTTTCCGGACTCAAAGGCCATCAGTATGATTTGATTATCCTCCACTCTCTTCCGGAAGAAAAGTCCCTCTTCTGCCAGAGATATATGGATGAACAGATATACATTTCTATAGCAGAAGATCATCCCATCGCCGGTAAGGACAGTGTGACCTTTGAGGACCTTAAAGGAATCCGGATCCTGATGTCGGTTAATGTCGGTTTCTGGATGGAGATATGCCGACATCATTTATCAGAAGCCGACCTCCTGGTACAGAACAGCACGGATGCTCTAAATGAATTAGTAGAAGCCTCATCTCTTCCTCTGTTTAATTCAGACCGTATGATCGAACTTGGCTATGAGGCACCAGACAGGAAATCCATTCCCATCAGTAATGAGGATGCTCATGCCACCTACTGGGTCGTCTGCAGGGTTGAAGATCAATCCAAATACCGCTCTATCTTCAATGTGGTGCGCAGCTATGCGATCAGGCATGATTAGATTTCCATAGGGCTGAGTCCAAAGTTTATGGCGGCAGGGACAGGCTTTCTTTCATCCATTGTAATAATCATTTTGTTCTTTCTTTGGTATAGTCAATGTCACGACTTTAGTATTTTATCATAAGAAATATTATTTTGATTAAGTTGGCTTAAATCTACGGTGTATGTTGCTTGTCCATGATCCGCCATAGCGGATTCCATACCTTTATTCCGCAAGATTGGGGAATTGGGTAAACAAAAAAGCTAAACGGAGTGTAGTTGAAGTGTTAGAGCCCGGCAGAATTGACCACTCCGAGTCCACCAGAAATGACCAATCTGAGTTCATTGGAAAAAGCCACTCGTTAAATTGAGTGTTCTTTAATAGTACTTCCGGCATTGTAATGTCAAGATACTTTCGCAGCATAACGGGGCCCCATACCCCATTATTCCACGATTATCTTGACTTTCCAACGCTTTCAGTACTTGATATCAATCAAGAGAAGCGAAAGCTTCTCTGAGAGATAACATCTCCATATAAAATGGTCATTTCTGGTGATCTTGGATTGGTTGTTTCAAACGGGCTCAAAATGGCGGCTTCTGCTGGACTTCGGTTGGTTAATTCGAGCGGACTCTAACAGAAGATATTTTAGACCGTGTTCAAACAAGAAACTTCAAAAAGAAAAGAGCCGATTTTCGACTCTTACTAGCTACCTAAAAACTACTAATCTATAATATACATGTTTTGCTGTATTAATTAAATAATCTTGTCTCTATCTTGTCTGTTGTATAATAATCTTCTTACTTCCATAATCTTCTT